>Ga0075120_10001024_pt1 | contig 22757 bp, 23 predicted proteins | sample AntAceMetag02UKL_FD_69792 | JGI IMG/M metagenome (GOLD analysis project Ga0075120, IMG submission 69792) | Saline lake microbial communities from Ace Lake, Antarctica - Antarctic Ace Lake Metagenome 02UKL | ecosystem: Environmental > Aquatic > Non-marine Saline and Alkaline > Saline | place...
GAGGTGATAAAAAAGAAAAATAATTTATGTTTAGTGCGGCTACTCCAGTATTACTGATTCAAGGAGATGGAAAAGTGCGCCTTGTGGAAATGGTTGGTATTAACAAGTCCAGCTACCCCACAGATACTCTGAATCGCTGATAACCCTCTATGTAGTTGACATTTGGAATTCCTACCTAACATAGAAACATAAAATAAACTGGATAGAGCTTAGGCGATACGAGGCATTTAACGCGTCGATTTGACATATTACACTTATGCATAATATGGACTAAAAAACTATTTTAATTTCGTGCCTGAGTAACCGCTAAAGTTTCCCAATAATTGAAAAGATAACACTAACAATATAGTAGGCTGTATGATTTTTTAATAGGGCTTGAGTGTCATGTAACAAACAACCCATTAAAAATGTCATTATCTACGTATACACCCCCTAAAAAATGGTAAATTTCAGCATAACAGTTCGAGTGGTATTTAATCCACATTTTTCATAATTCTATCGACGATGATTTCCTATATTTACCATGAAGAGCATGAAATTCATGAAGTTTATCTTTTTTTCATAAATTTAGTGTCTTTAATGGAGATAAACTATCCTGTCTTAATTTGCTCGCTTAAACTGGCTGGTATGAAGTCTTCACTCTGGGTGTGTCGTTACATATACCAGATTATTTCCTTGAAATGCTGTGCGGTAATAGTTGACTCCGCAATGTTGATACTCGACCCCGCTAACCTGCATCGGTGTGCAGGTTGGGGGAAGCGTTGTTACGACTGTCCCCTCGGGTAGCAATATTGCTTCTGCAGTCGCTGCCTGTTGTTTCGCAGTTGCTGCCTGTTGCTGCGCAGTTGCAGCCTGTTGCTTCGCAGTCGCAGTCTGTTCCTGTGCTATAGTGGACTCTTGTTGCTGTTGCTGAGAGCTTGCTTGTGCATCTCTTCTTTTTTCAACTGAGGCGCCAACGATAACACCTCTGCGACGCATCCGGCGCCGACTGACTAAGAATGCCCCTTGATCTGTCCATGCAACAGCTTCCGGAAACAGTTGTAGGTACGGCGGCGCTAGATTTGGAGTAATATCAGCGATAAACATCAAGGCAGCGAGTGGTATAAATACGGCAATTTTGATTATATATTTCATTTTTTACTCTCCTGAACTGCATCAATGGGTGGTTATACCGATGGTGTCGAGACGTATGAATTCGATCGGCTTAGTCCCTTTGGGAGGTGTGAAAGTGAATTCATTGTCAACAATGACTGGAGCCAAATTCCAGTCGCTCATAACCGTAGTTACACTAAGGAGTCCTGGGTTTCCAGTGTCAGTGACGACATACTTACATGGTAAGGGCTTACTATCGTCAGCGACCCATACCTGAAAGTCTACCCCGGGGCGGCTAAATAGCAAGTGACTACAGGTCTTCCCGTTAATGACTGTTTTACCCACAACTATCGCGAAGTCTATATCTTGTACCAGTAAATCGTACGCATTAGGGTAAATCAAATCGGCTGCCGGGACGATAAGGTCGAGCGACTCGCGAGCATAGTCTAGCATTCCCTCTATCGTTTCCGGCGCTGGTTCTGTAGCGTATACCTTGTCGCCCGGGTTGTATAATGTAAGAGTCTTGCCATTATAGAAGAAAGTCTGGTCAATCGGATCTCCTTTGCGTTTGGCGAGTAGCTTGTTCGGCCGTTTTATGATAATGCTTGCCGAAACATCCAAGTCTACTCTGTGTCCAAAGTCAGTCACATCCTCAAGGGTAACCTGTGTATGCACGCTAAACTGTTTCAGACTACCGAGATAGTCGGTCATTTGTTTCAATTGCTGTGTTGCGGATGGATCTACCGTAAATGTCTGTGCCCGGATCACCGTTGGTACGCCTGCTGACAGAGCAAGCGCTAGCAATACGCTAATTTCTCTATAACTCAATACGTTCATCTTGTTTTCCTTGTGCAATTGATGCAGCCTGTAGCTGATCATTAATTAAGTTTCTCTACCACGATATATCAGATTATTGTCCTGAAATGCTGACATATAATACTGCAACTGAATTTATACCTCACCTGCTAAAGTGACAATAGCCTTATTTTTCCATTGTTTTAGCGATATGAAATTAATAAATTTTTTTAATTATGTTTGAACCTATTCTGATTGGATAGCCATTAATTGAATCAGCACTAAACATTTCAACCTTTTTGGGGCTAAAGTAACCGGTACCTTTCTAGGTACCGGCTGTTTGTTTAGAGTGATTACTCTGCTGGTTTAATATTTGAAATTTTCAGACCTTCTGGAGCCAACGTTAATTTAACACCCTCCTGTTTTGATGTTAGCTTCATAATCACGCCTTTACTGTTTTTCATCGCTACTGTAGATTTTCCCTTATTACCAAGCGCAACCCCAGCGTTTCCAGCAATGAATACACCTTCTAGATCTTTTGACTCAACCAGTTTATAAATTTTTCCTACCGCATTAACCTTGGAAATGCCGAGATCTATAACTGAAATACCTTTAATATCAAATGTATAGGAGGTTCCGTCATTCATGGTAAACTGACCATGACCCCACTCTACGCCAAAGCCAAGAGCAACAGATGTACTTTCTATCTCCACAGTTCCTGATACTTTAGGAGCTGGCTCAACGGATATTGCAAAAGAAGTGACATAGAGCACTTCAATCTCTTCTCCCACCTTGATTTGCGACAGATCGACATACTGGGACACCACGAAATCTAAAGTCTGTTCAGCACCCTGTACGGTGACCTTTCTGGATTTTTGGTCTACTGCCAGGATGCTACCTTCAAAGATATCAGTTTGAGTGATTGACACTCCTGGTTTTTCTCCCAGCTTGGCACGTTTGATATCCAGTTCATCAGCCCGCTCTTCTAGACCACCGTTATTAGGCCCTATGGCAATAGCAAAGGTACTTAGAAATTGAGCAATAACTAGGTCGCCACGTTTGATTTGATCGAAGTTACGTACTTCAGGGCTAGCAATAAAAGACTCCTCTTGCCCATCTTCATCCTTAAGTTTCAGAATACGGCTATCCTTGTCTATATCCACAACCGTTGCTATAGATATCGCGTCGGCCACAATAGCTGCAGCCATTGGCTCATCTTCAGCAGCAGTGGCAAACAGAGGCATAAATAATGCCGCAATTAAAAAAATGCTTTGTAATATTTTAAACATTAATAATTTCCTTTATTTTTTTTTACCCAAATAGATATTTAGGTCTGTTTTTACCCAAACTAACTGAATCAAAATTTCCTACACATAAAACTCTCCTTAAAAATAAATTAAAATTTAAATGGCAAAGTGATGTCCTAAAATTACCTGATCTCTTCCTGATTGTATACAACTTTCAGTCATATTAAAAAATTGTGAATTATCAGTATATTAAAAATATGTGATTACCGAAGTCTAACCAGTTAAGCAAAAAACAAGCTTTATCGAGAATTTTAGCTTTAGCTGCGAGATTTCTGCTAGAAAGCTTGCAGCATGACTAAGTAAAGCTAAGAATTATGGGTAATAAGGTAATTCCCATAATAGTATTTTGTGTTGCGCAATTTTTCTTTTAACATGTTTTGACTTAGTTTTACAGCTATTCCTGTATTTCTTTAGTGTAAATCGTGATGTGTCATGGAACGGTCTATAAAGACACCAATTGAGTTCAATAATTTACAACATATAAGCTCTGGTGTTGGTACCTCGAATAATTGTCAATAATTGTATTTACATTAATAAAACAGCATTCAGTGAATAGATATGAATAATATTTCTTGAAACAAAAATAACAATTACGGACAATCGCTAAATACTTTAGAGCGTAGTCTGAAATCTCAAATATGACAAACAGACTGTGAGCTAAATCAATTACTGATATCTTTGATTCTTGGGGAACGATACCCAATTTATCACTTTATATATTAGTATTTATGCAATATCCTGCCACAGCCAGAGTCGGGCCGTTGACTAATATACCCTTTCTCTTGCGTTCACTTGGATACCAACCTGAACCCATTCTGGCTACATCAGGTTTTAAAACAGCTCAGTTTGAAGACCCTGATAACAGGCTCTCTTACCTGGCTCTGAGTAAACTATTAGCACACTGTGTTGAAGTTACAGGATGTAATCACTTTGGTTTCTTGCTTGGCATACATGCCAATCCATCTCATCTTGGTATCGCAGGATTCCTGCTACAAAGCGCTCCAGATGTTGGCTCTGCGCTTAATAGTCTGATTAATTATCTGGATCTGCATGATCAAGGAGGGCTGGTTTCATTGGCAGTAACTGATCACACGGCCTTATTTGGTTATATCATTATCTTACCTAATGTCGAGGCTACCGAACAAATATACGATATGTCTCTGGTCATGGGTTGTAAGGTTATGAGAGCTATATGTGGTGAAAAATGGAATCCCGATGAAGTGCTGTTAGCGCATAATAAACCAAGTGATTTATTACCTTACAAAACATTTTTTCGAGCACCGATTCGTTTTAATTCCTTAGAAAATACCTTGGTATTTTCTAAGGATTGTCTCCAGCAAAATATCCCTACAGCAGATCCCTTGCTGCAAAGCCATCTTTTACGGGAAGCTGATAAACAACATACAGAACAGTACACTGATCTTCTTCGACCACTACAACAACTTCTTGTTCATTCTCTGGCAAATAAGCAAATCACTGCGACCGATATAGCAAGACAGCTTGGAATTCATGAACGTACACTACATCGGCGGCTAAAGTCATCGGGAACCAGTTTTAGTTATGAACTTGAACAGTCTCGCTATGCAATTAGCCAGCAATTATTGACTGAGACTAAGGAGTCACTGTTAGATATCGCATTAGCCCTTGGTTATTCCAATGTCAGCGCATTCAGTCGTGCGTACAAGCAATGGTCTGGCAAAGCGCCCGGTTTATGGCGTAAGGAATATTTTAAATTTTAACTGCGAACAAGGTTTTTGGTCTCTTACGAAAAGTATATTGAATGTGTTTGGAAGCTGTAGGACTCTTGTTGATTTCTAATTCAAAAAGCGAAATAAGGATCAATACAGCTAGATAGGGTACTAGTAGTACAGAAGGCGTGCCTCGCATTTCACGGATATTAAGGATGCATCAAGATTGATGGGGCGGATTTGTATTTTGCTGTATATACTAGAAGCTATGGCATGTTATTAAGAAATTCACTGTCCTCAGTGTGACAGTATAAAAATAATAAAATCGGGAAAAAGCTGTGATGTCAAACAATACTGGGGAATGAAAGATTATTATGAATAACAAAGCAACGCAAGTCCCTAATGCGGCAAACTTTTCCTTGTTTATGGTGATGTTTTCTCAGCTAATATTGATTCAAATATAGAGGCTGAGCCAGAACAGAATACTGGATTAAAAAGCTACTTTCAGTGGCGCGAAAATACACACAAAGGATTATTAATTCCCTGAGCTTCAATGTAGAAGCTTTTTTAATGAATGATCAGGTTTTTCAGGCCGCAGAGCTTGGGAAAATTCATGCGAAAGTAGAATAATTTTGTATCCATAAAAGTGTTGACACATCATACCAAGGGCATAAAGCATTAATATCTATTGTCGATGGTAAAATTTTATCAGGCACACTGACGAATAAAGCGCATAAAATTGTGACTGAGTGGACACAAAACCATCAACAAGAATTAATAGATGATTGGCAGCGTGCTATAGCTTTAGAGCCATTATTACGTATACCGGGAGCAGATAATGATTAAAATTATTCAGGCGAAATACCTTCATGATAAGACGGTTCAAATACATTTTTCTGATGGTAGTTGGGGAAATTATGATTTACAACCGCTTATTGATAAACAAAGTACTTTAAGCATAGCGCTTGTGGATGATACCTTTTTTAAGCAATTTTACTTAGAAATGGGTACGCTTTGTTGGCGGAATGGCCTAGAGCTGAGCCCCGGTAATATTCAATATAAATTACAGCAACAAAAACAATTGCATCATGCGAATAAAGTAGCTTGAAAAAAGGATAGTGAGAATAAACAAGCTAGTATAGCCTTGGTATTTATCTAGATAGGGGGGTATGTTACAAGGTTCAGTCTTTGTTAATAATAAAACACTAGCAGTTAGGCTACCGGGCCAAGTGCGTATTGATGAAACGGTTAAGCGGGTTTTTATAGGTAAAAATGGGCAAAAATAGATTTTAAGTCCTATTGAGAATGCGTGCAGTGAGGAATTGATCTTAGTGACAAATATGGTAAAAGAATTTGATCGGGTTGCAGTGCTACTTATTGATAATTGGATCAAGTAGGTTGTTTTTAGTGTATTGATGCTTAGAATAAGGACGATGAAGTGAATGAGGAGACAAAATGATGAGTGATGAAAAACCAGTACGCCATTTGTTAGGCTTATCGGGCGGCAAGGACAGTGCAGCTTTGGCGATTTATATGCGAGATAAAGTGCCTGAAATTTTCTAAGCTGCCTGTTCGGCAGTAAATTATTGCATTATCCTTACCTCTGAATATTATATGTCTGAATTCTATGAAATTGAACCAAGTTTAGAAAATTATTGGCGTTCCATTATTCTTTTTGGTCGTAATGTAGCTTCGTATAAGTTTGCATTGGCAAAAGCACTTTATGATTTAAAAGACAGCGGTGATACCGTTATTACACTTGATAAACTTGCCGTTCCTTTCGCAAAAAATATCACTGAACATCTTGTCATTTGCGATAAACAAGGGACATCAGCAAATAGTAATTTTTTAAATGGTTGTAGAGACTTCAATAGCAATAAATTATCGCATGATGAGTTAATTGAACTCACTGTAAAATCAGGCTTTAATAATGTGATTGATGCGTTCCATAATGTGCATCAGTCGGAAATACCAAGCCGATTTTTTATTGATGAGCGTAAGACTAAGGGCGGTATTGTTTTAACAGATAATTTCTTCAAGTTGGGCGAGCAATTTCAATATAAAAGCTTGGTTGATGAAACAGAAGCTCGATGGCGATTAGTTGAAACTGCATGGGAATTAAATCTACCTAAACATTTGATTCAAGTTGATTACAAAGAAGAAACCAGAGAATTTTTTGCCGATAATAAATTGCGTCGTGTAGCTGTTACTTCGGCAAGCCCAGCATTGAACGGGTATCAAAAAGGAAAATGTTTTTACTGTTTTCGTGAAATTTCAATTGACTCAGAAAATACAGATACCTTTGCTGATGTAGATCATTTTTTTCCACACGTTTTACGCCAATGCGATGCAGAAAAACCCATTAATGGCGTGGCTAATTTGGTTTTAGCGTGTACTGATTGTAATAGAGGGCAGCAAGGAAAATTTGCACAACTACCTTCTATCAAATTGCTTAAGAGACTTTATAAAAGAAATGAGTATTTGATTACAAGCCATCATCCATTGAGAGAAACCCTTATCGCACAAACAGGTAATTCTAGTGAGAAAAGACAGCGATTTTTGCAGGATGCATATAGTTGTGTTGAAAAAAATTATGGGGCATTTAAAAAATGGGAACCTGACAGTCAAGGTGATATTATTTTCTAATCACTATGTTGTGCCAAGTAAGATTACGCTTAATTTCTATTTCTGACTCATTTAATAATATTTCAGATTTTTGGTCTTGGAAAAATTTTGAAAACTCATCAATATTGATGGGCTCATAAAGTTTGCCTTTCTCTCGGTAATTTAATTCATTTGTACCCCGAAACGACATAATCAACCGACCATTTTGTTTGAGTAGTCGAAGTAGATTCTGGCAGGCCGGATATATATCAGTTTTTGGGAGGTGCATTAAAACGGCAGAACAGAGTATATTTTGGAAGTTTTCGCTAGAGATAGAGTTTAGTTCAGGCAAATAATCATGTATAAATTTTTCTTGTGGGTATAAAGTATTGGCTTGTCGCAGCATTTCATTTGAGGCATCAATACCAATGCAAGGATAGCCTTGTTGGCTTAACCAGCTTGTATCGCGTCCAATACCGCAACCAATATCCGCCGATGCTTTACCTTTAATAAAATACTGGTCAATTAATTCGTAGAGTCGATAAGGAATTAATTTTGAATGTAGGTCTGCTATGTTTTGCGCATCTTGGTTATAAGCATTAATTGTTGAGTTGTCCATAAAAAAGATTTATTGAGTAATTGATAGTATGGTTTCTTATGATATCTGGGTGCGAATTCATAACCGAAAATTTTTTTAATAATCAAGCAGATCACTTCGGTATCGATAAGTTTCTTAAAAATATGTGTATAGTAAAAAATAAATGATACTAGAAGAATTACACCAAACCCTAAAAAAAGGCGAAGACAGCCGACAGCAATTTAAGCAGGCTATTAGTAATGGTAATGCTTTAGCGGCTGAAATGGTTGCTTTTAGTAATAGTCAAGGCGGTAAGATTTTTATTGGCGTTAATGATCGCGGTGATATTGTCGGTATTCTTGATGATCAATTGCCGATTTTGAATCAGTTGATTGCAAATACGGCTTCACAGTCGGTGCGCCCGCCCATCAATCCGATGACAGAGAATATTGTAACTGATAAAGGATTAGTTATGGTGATTACTGTGTCGGCAGGGTTTAATAAGCCGTATATGGATGCGCAGGGTTTTTTCTGGGTTAAGTCAGGGTCAGATAAGCGCCGAGTGACGGCGCGTGAAGAAATTCAACGCATGTATCAAAGTGCTAATTTGATACATGCGGATGTCACGCCTGTTGCTGGTATGGGCATTGACGCATTGGATAGGGATTATTTTAATCAGTTTGTGTTGAAGCAATACGGTGATTTACCGGAAGATATGCAGTTGTCTTGCGGTCAGTTATTAAGCAATATGAATTTAATGCAGGATGGAGAATTTAATATTGCCGGAGCGTTGTTGTTTGGCAAAATGCCGCAGTTCAAGTTGCCGGTGTTTGTTGTGAAAGCAGTAGCCTATCCTGGGTGTGATATTCATTTGGATACCTATATTGAAAGTCGGGATATTACCGGCAAGCTGGAGGCTGTTTTTAATGAGGCTCTGGCTTTTTTGTTGCGCCAATTACGTCGTGTGCAGAATCAACAGAATGTGAATAGTGAAGGCGAGTTAGAAATCCCTAAAACAACATTGGAAGAGCTGTTGATTAATGCGCTGATTCATCGTGATTATTTTATTTCTGCACCTGTGCGTTTGTTTGTCTTTGATGATCGGATTGAAATAATTAGTCCGGGGCATTTACCGAATAGCTTGACCATTGAGCATATTAAAAATGGTAATTCTAATATTAGAAATCCGGTTTTGGCTTCATTTGCGGCAAAGATTTTACCTTATCGTGGTTTAGGTAATGGTATCCGGCGTGCATTGAAGGCCTACCCTTATATTGAGTTGGTGGATGATCGGGATGGTAATTTGTTTAAGGTGATTATTAAGCGCCGATTTTTTTCTTGAATACCGGTTAATCTTTACTGAGCCTATGACTATGTTAGCTAGCAAAGAAAACGATTTGATCAGTGCAGAAGACTATCTGCAAAGTGAGCTTACGCGTGAGATCAAGCATGAGTTAATTAACGGAAACGTGCTGGCAATGGCAGGAGCAAGTAAAAATCATGAGCGTCTTTCCGGGAATATTTATGGTGAATTTAGAAGTCACTTGAAAGCAAGTTCATGCGAAGCTTTTAGTTCAGATATGAAGGTTAAAGTGGGCTCCAACTTCTTTTATCCTGATGTGATGGTTGTCTGTGATGATAAGACGGATAATGATTATTACACTGAGTCACCCGTCATTATTGTGGAAGTGCTGTCAAAGTCAACGCGTCGGGTTGATGAAACGATTAAATTGATGGCGTATATCAATATTCCTAACGTACAAGAGTATGTGATTATTGAGCAGGATATTGTGGATATTCAGGTGCTACGTAGAAGTGAAAGCTGGTTACCCAAGCATTATTTTTTAGGTGATGAGGTTTTCTTTGAGTCTATCGGGTTGGTTTTATCTGTAGAGGAGATTTATAGTCGTGTTCAAAATGAAGATATGGCCGAATTCGTCATGGCTAAAGATTCAATTTTATGACGCTGACCTCTATTTATTGTGCATACTTTTTTCGGTCTTTACGAATATGCGTGTGTTTGCTACGTTAGTTTTAGTGTCAGGCTTTTCAGGGGCATTGGGTGATAATGAGTAGTATAAAGCGGCTACTCCAGCGTGTGGATGCCTTAAAATTAAAGCTAGATCAGCAGAGGGAGTGGCGTAAGGATGAAATTCTTGAAGCCTTGTATATTGAATACACGTATGACAGTAATCGTATTGAAGGCAATACCTTAACGCTACGTGAAACAGATTTAGTGATTCATAAAGGGTTGACCATTAGTGGTAAGCCTTTGTATGAGCATTTAGAGGCGATTAATCATTATGAGGCGATTAATTTTATTGGTGACCTGATTAAGTCTAATGAGCCGTTTAATAACTATAATTTGTTATCTATTCATGGGCTTATTTTGCAAGGCATTGACCGGGCTAATGCCGGCTGCTTTCGGCGAGTGCCGGTTATGATTAGTGGTAGCCAATATACCCCGCCACAGCCCTGGCAGATAGATAAATTAATGGAAGATTATTTCTTTTTTTATCAACAAAATAGGCAAGCACTTCACCCTGTACTGTTGGCTTCGGAATTACATGAGCGTTTGGCGACTATCCATCCTTTTATCGATGGTAATGGACGTACCGCGCGTTTAGTGATGAACTTGATTTTATTGCAGGCGGGTTACCCTATTGCAAATATTAGTGGCGATACGACAGCGCGGTTGGATTATTATAGCGCCTTAGAAAAAGGTAATTTGCAGCACGATAAAACAGACTTTCACTGCCTAATGATAGGCTATGCTATTCAATCGCTTGAGCGTTTATTAATGCTTGTGGGCGAGAGGTGATAGGATTAAGGCGAAGATAGTTTTCGTCAGAAAAATAGGCTTATTGACTGGCTAGCTGTCTTAAACGCGTCACTTCGGATCTGACAATTTGCCCGGCCTGATGTGCTTCTTGCTCTGTTGTATAGCGTCCGAAGCTAAATCTTACCGCTGAATAAAGTCTTTCGCCTTCAATCCCCATTGCTCTTAATACATAAGAGGCTTCTATAGCCCCGGAATTACAGGCAGAGCTGGATGAAATGGCAACTTGATCTTTAAGCGCAATAATTAAGCTGTCAGCACTGACATTATCGAAACTCATGTTAATGATATTAGGTGCAGTTTGTTCTTGATGACCATTCAAGGTGATACCTTCTAGCGGGCTTAAACTGGCTAAAAATTGTTGGCGTAGTTGTGTTATGTGCTTGTTGCCTTGTATTAGGTATTGATTGGCTAATTCAAAGGCTTTTGCCATGCCCGCTATTTGATGCGTCGCTAAGGTGCCAGGACGTAAACCATATTCTTGCTCGCCGCCTTGTATGATGGATTGTAAATGCATTTTTGCGCGATTGCGGATAAATAACGCACCGATACCTTTTGGGCCATAAAATTTATGTGCCGAAAGGGAAAGTAAGTCAATCGGCAGGGTAGAGAGATCTATTGCTATTTTTCCTGCGCTTTGTGCCGCATCAACATGTAAAAGGGTATTTTTTGCCAGTGTAATATTGGCAATGCCAGCAATATCTTGAATAACCCCCGTTTCATTATTGACCTGCATAATGGATACTAATAGAGTCTCTGGGGTAATGGCTTGTTCAAGTTCATCGAGATCGATAAAACCTTTTATATCCGGCTTTAAATAGGTGACGCCAAAGCCTTCTTGTTCCAGTTGTTTGCAAGTGTCCAGTACTGCTTTATGTTCGCTGGCAGCCGTAATAACGTGCTGACCTTGTGCTCTACGACTATAAGCGATGCCTTTTATGGCTAAATTATTGGCTTCCGTCGCTCCAGAGGTAAAGACTAACTCTTTGGCTTTGCAATGCAGGTATTTTGCGAGTGTTGTGCGGGCGTTTTCTACGGCTGTTTCTGCTTGTTCGCCAAAGCAGTGTTGGATAGACGCGGGATTACCGAAAATGCCATCTGCAGTAAGGTAGTGCATCATGCATTCAGCAACTTCGGGAGCCACTGGTGACGTTGCGGCGTAGTCGAGATAAATAGGGTTATTCAAAGGCATCGTAGATTTAGTTTAAGTCATCTTTAACTATGGGGGCGTCTTCGCCTGTATGAATGATGGTTTCATTTTTCGAGTGCACCACGTAGTAACCTAAGCGACGTTTTTTCAATTTCATTGGCAACGGCTGGAGCTAAAGCATCAAGTACATGTTTGCTGTGTTCGGATGATTGGTTTTTATGATTGCTCATAGTTTTGTTTGGTTAAGTGCTATGTTTAATTATTTCTTAGCATAAAACCGAAACCCTTTAATCTCCATTTGATTGCTATCCAGTATGTTTTTCAAGGTGTCTAGTTTAACACCGTAGCGATGATTGGATGGTAGAAATAGGGCTATTTTTTTATCAAAGCTCATTTGTTTTTTGTAGTTCGGATACTCTTCGGTGATGTAGTGCGACTTAAAGTACAAAGGTTGCGGGGTGTATTCATCAACATAGTCAAAATAATCGACTGACTGTTGGGCGAGTTTGACTTTGATGCGTTCTTTTAATAAAGGCAGCGGTGAATCATCAAAATCTTCATAGCCCATAAATGAAACTTTGCCGGAATGGAAATGGATTTTTATCAGTTGAATATCATCGAGTTCACCATACAGCTGTACTCCACAGCCCAGGTAAACTCTTAATATCGCTGGTAATAAGTCTATAAAGTCTTTATGTAGCATTAGCGAATGATTCTCTTGTAATACACAAGCAGGAAGCTGTTGCTGTGCGGCAAGGCAATTTTCTATAATGTGTTCTGTACTCGAAACTGAAAACAATAATTCGCGCGCTATCTCAATGGCGTTGTTGTAATTGCCGAAAAAGGCTTTTACATCGCGCTGTAATTGATCTGGAAGTTGTGTGTAAGGTTTTCTTTTGTCAAATAAAGATAAGGCAAAATACACCAATAAGTCTTCTTTACGATATTGCTCGGCTAAGGCAAATTGATTATCTTCGTAAAACTGATCCAGCTGAGTGAAGGTTTTGTGATGCGAACCGACAAGCTCTTTAATTTTTTCCGAGTCAGTAAATTCATCATTTGCTGGAATACGTCCTAAGGCTAGGCAGGTCTGCCAGAAGTCTTTAAAGAGTTGTTCATGCTCAATATACACTAACTCAAATTTTTCTTTGCTACTGGTTGGGCGTACTGTGATTTGTTTCCAGTTATGATGACGTTTCTGGCGGTCAGCTAAAAACAGCTGTTCTTCTAGTTTATCTTTAAAGACAAAGAAAATGCCAGGCCCCACAGCAATGGCATTTTCGTCTAAGGTATTTTCAATAAATGCCTGTAATTCAGATTGCGAGTAATATTTCTGGAAGGTGTTCAGTGAGGTAATGACTCCATCTTTATAAGGAGTAAATTTCTGTATATGCGCTTCACCGGCGATCATTGCTGAAACGACTAAGAGTTTTTGCGCTAATTCATAGGCTAAATGGACGGCTTCAATGCGCTCCTCACGGTCTTCAATAACATTAATCACAAATCCGATATTCACCAAATCACAGGGAAAGCGTTCGACTTCAGGGCGATGATTGGGGTCCCATCCGGCGGCATCAATACCGTGTGCTTCCAGTTCTTTTAGGTCATCACCTAAGCCGCAACCATAATCAAACACAGTGTAATCGCCCTTTAGATAGTTGTGTTTAGCCAGGGTTTTCATTGGCGTTGAAAGTCCCTGTCGTTGAATTGCAGTTTTATGTCGATCAATTTTATTATCGTTACCTTTATTAATAACCGCGCTTAAACGAAATAAACGGCCATCAAGAAGCTCATATCCATGCTCATGAATGACGCGTAGCCAGGATTGTTTAAAGCCAATAATACGTGAGTTCTCATATAAACCAGCTGCTTCGCCTTCTTTGGTGATGCTAACAAATTCAGCATAGTATTCATCGTCGGTGCTTATAAACAGTTCTTTGCGGTGCAAGATGGGTACATTTTCGGTATCGCTGTAGTTAGCAATTTTTTGCGTCTTGTACTCAAGATCAACAGTAATGCTGTTGCGTAAGGCCGGGTAGGAGTCAGTGTAAAATTCAGGATAATTTAAATAGGATAGCCTAAACTGTTGAGTGCTTAGTTTGATGATATTCCAATCACTCTCCGGAATTTTTAAGGCATTGGCAATCAGGTAAATAAAATCTTTTAATTCGGTAGGAAGAAGATGAAAAGCACTGTTATGTAGATAGCGCGCATTACCCACGAGCTTGCCGAGCTTAACGGACTTAATCAATTGATTGAATTGTACTGCATCCATGGGACTTACTCTTTAAGTAAAAAGGGGGATTTTTTAATATTTTTCGGTATGCGACGTCCAGTAGCTGATTTTTCTAATAACGTAACAGCGTAGTTATTCTCAAGGGCAATACTAATATGGATCGGCCTATTTTTGCCATAATAATACAAACGGTCAAATGAGAGATTACTTACGATCCATTGTGCAACAACTAAAGAGTTTGTATTAAGGGCATAAAAGTCACAAGCAAACCCCTCTCGTTTACATATTGGATTGCCTCTATCGTTCACTTCGTATCCAGCATGTTGATCTAATTGTGGTGCTATTCCGGGTGAAGGGCGTTTTTTAATTTGTTTAAGTAAATCATTAGAGCAGAAACCATACGTTAGTTTAGTTGAGCCAAATTGCTCAACAATGGGGTCTAAGATGCTAGTTGCCATTATTTGAATTGCTTTGATGGTTCTAGGGTCTTTAGGCATGTTGCTTATCTGTGTATTATCCTGTGTTTCACCACAATGGATAAAATCAATATATTTAAAGTATTTGCTACAATTTTCTGATGGGTTAAAATTCTTATTCATCTATTCATAAAACCAATTGTTTTGTATCATTATTGTATGCGAAATTTAGCGGTAGTGAAAAAAAGAAAAAGTTTTTAGAGGGCGTAAATTGAATAATATTTCTGCTGACAAAACTCGATAAATTAGGTGGTATATAGTGGTTAATAAAGATATATGGTTGAGTAGCAAGAAAGCAAAAAAAATTTTAAAGGTTTCTGATTGTCATCTTTCCCACTTGCGAGATGATGGAAAGTTAGTTTTTATAAAGAAGGGTAATGCTTTTTTATATTCTTTACAGCACATACAAAGTTCACTTAGCCAAAAGACGCGCTAGGGGCTACCGCAATATCAACTACTTTATCAACATGATTTACTTTCTCTGTGGAAAAATGAAGTTTGATTACCCACTGTATTTCACATAGAGCCGAATAATTATTGATGATAATTGGATAAACAGGTTAACAGCATTCTTGTTACTGTTGTCGCCGTTCTTGTAATTGCAGTGCCAGACTGTAAATTACCGGAAACACTAACAGACTTAACATCAGTACAGTCACCATGCCTCCTAAAACGGGTACAGCAATACGTTGGGTAACATCAGCACCAGCACCTGTCGCCCACATGATAGGCGCTAAACCTAGCATGGTGGTGATGGCGGTGATGGCAACCGGGCGGACACGCTGGGCTGTGGCATTTTCAACCGATGCTTTGATTTCCTGCGCACTTAACGGTGCCTGTTTTTGTCGCTTGAGTTGAGCAATTTCTATATCAATAAAGTTTAACACCATAACGCCGGTTTCAGCCGCCGTACCCGCCAAGGCAATAAAACCAACGTAAACGGCTACTGATAAATTGAAGTCGTACCAGTAAATCATCCAGATACCGCCAATTAATCCGAAAGGAATTGTCAGCATAACGATGATCGGTTCGACAAGATTTCTGAATGTAAAATACAGCAGCACAAAAATCAGCAATAGAGTCAGGGGTATCACCATACGCAGCCGTTCTGCCGCGCGTTGCATATATTCGAATTGCCCCGACCAACTGACCGTGTAACCTTTAGGTATCTGAACTTGTTGTGCCAGTGTCTTTTTAGCCTTGACGACAAATCCGCCGATATCCGAGGTTTTAATATCGACATAGATCCAGGCGTTAGGACGGGCGTTTTCGGTTTTAATGGCGGGAGACCCGCGTCTTAAGTGAAGTTCGGACACTAAGTCCAATGGAATTTGGGCGCCGGTAGGCGTTGGAATCAAGACCTGTTTCAGGCTATTCAGATTGTTCCGCAGTTCTCTCGGATAGCGCAGATTGACCGGATAGCGCTCTAAACCTTCCACCCGCTGCCAGCCATGGAGAGCGAACGCGAGGGCTGGTAGCCCCTATAAGGCGTTAGGGCCGTTGTTTTGTCGGAATCGGAGCGCTAGAGCGTAGGTAGAGACAAAATAAAAGGCATTCCGAAACGCCGTCCAGTCATTTGAGGGAGTGTTACGCAGCCAGCACCGAGTTTACGATGGAAGTGGCGAAGTGGCACGTACGCAGGACGTCTGGGGCGCCGAAGGCATTAGCGGTCGCGTTAAGTTTTTGCCGCTTGCTTGGGCTGGGATGCCCAAAACAAGCTTTAGCAAAAATAGCGACTCCCCGCACTAATCTGGGTAAAATCATAACAGCTCTCACACAAGGGAATAGATATGGGAATAAAAAATATGTTTTTGAGTATCCACAGCCAGTGCGCATATAACAACTACTAGTTGCTAAAAGAAAAATCATGTTTTGCAGTGTTAGTCGCGTAAACGACAGACGCACTAAAGCTTTTGCTGAGGAATCAGGATGGGGGACGTATTCCAGGTGCGAAAAGGGTGCTATCAGGCGATATAGAAGGGAAATTAAGAAATAGGTAAGTTGTATCCAAATGGGCTATGGATATCAATGAGGAGACTGTAATGCTGCTACAATTGTGATTGTGACAATGTTCATTAGTACGATCAGTGATGTTGCTTGTTGGGTCTTGAGTGCTGCTATGGTCAGTATGGTATGCAAAGGGAGTTGTTTGATTATCAATTGTATGAGTATTAGCTGGTCAGCTATAGGCTTAACCATGACTGGGCAATGGCCAAATGCTGAAGTAATAGGTGTTATTAGCATCATGAGTATCAGCGAAACTGAAAGCCGGTAGCGAGTCATTTAAATCAGGATTACCTTGATAAGGATAAGACGTTTAAAAAAAGCATAAATGACAGGTTTAAGCAAAAACATATAATATGCGTTCACGACAAAAAAAATAGCTAGCAAAAACAAAAATCATAATTCAGTATATAGTGATGCAAGGCGATGATAATAAGCGTTATAATTTCATCCCAGTTTAAAGCTAGTTATGGTTATTTATATGCGGGTTATTTTAATATTTGTGCTTTCGGTCTTTATGGACTCTACTGCTGCGATTACCAAATGCGAGTTAAATGGTAAGGTTTATTATCAAAAGGCAGCCTGTCCAGAGCATGCAGCCAGCAAATATTTGATTAATGGAAAATATATTGATGAGGAGCAGTTACTCAAATATAGGCAAGAAAAAAAAGAACAAACGCCTGAAGACATAGCAGCTGTAGGTGAAGAAAAACCAAAGCAAACACCGAATTCAATTGAATCGACTGATGCTCAGCTAGAAGCAGCGGACGGGCAGGACCAAAAGCCTGTCCAAAATAAAAAACCCGCGCAGATTAATGTTCCCAGCGCATTTGAATATGTAAATCCTAAGCTGGCTGATATGCAGCGGCAATTAGACGAACAAAATAAAGAATTACAAAAACTACAAAATGCACAATAATTATTGCGTATGGCACTTGCAGAATTTAATTTAATCAAACAGTTCTTTACTCGCCCTGTACAAGGTAAAAGTACCCGACTATCTGTCGGAGATGATTGTGCACTGCTTGCCATTCCTGAAGGCTATGAATTAGCAATTACTACCGATACCATGGTGGAGAATGTGCATTTTTTTTCCGATGTATCGCCCGAACTATTAGGGCATAAATTATTAGCCGTCAATTTAAGTGATTTAGCCAGTATGGGAGCTGAGCCCATTGCCATTACTCTAGCGCTGACTATGCCAAAAGTTGATGCAGAATGGCTGCAGGCATTTGCTAATGGCCTGTTTGCCTTGGCCGATAAATATCAGCTTGATTTAATTGGCGGGGATACTACTTCAGGGCCTTTAACTTTAAGTATTCAGGCAATGGGCCTTGTGCCAGATAATCAGGCATTAAAACGCTCAGCTGCAAAAGTGGGTGATTTGATTTATGTGACAGGCTGTATTGGTGATGCTGGTTTAGGTTTAAAAATCAAACAGGGCTATGCATGTCTGGATATGCAGCAGGCTATACAGAGGTTTAATAAGCCTGAGCCGCGTATTCAGGAAGGCTTAGAACTACGCTCTTTAGCAAATGCCTGTATTGATATTTCAGATGGCCTGGCTGCTGATCTGGGGCACATTCTGAGTAAAAGTGCGGTCGGTGCCAAGCTTGATTATGCGCAAATACCGATGTCAGCAGCGGTAACAAACTATCTACAGAAAACGGGCGATTGGCAGATGCCATTGATAGCAGGTGACGATTATGAATTATGTTTTACCATAAATGCTGAAAATGTCGGGAGATTAAACATCTCATGTACCTGTATAGGTATTATTGAAGAGGAGCAGGGACTACGTATCTCGTATCATGGAGAAACCTCAATTTTTAATAAAAGTGGCTTCGAGCACTTTAATACGGAAAATAAATAATGTTTTTGACTAAAGTAGGAAAAAATCAATTAAGCGCACGGGAAATATTATTAGACCCGGTTTTATGTCTGGCTTTTGGCTTTGGTTCGGGCTTGGCAAAAAAAGCGCCAGGAACCTTTGGGACCTTAGCGGCTGTGCCAATTTATATAGCTTTAATGCAGACAAATATTTGGCTGTATACTGTTGTTACCCTATTGTGTTCAGTTGTGGGTATCTGGATTTGTGGTGTTGCTGCAGACAAATTAGGAGAGCATGATTTTGGAGGAATAGTCTGGGATGAAATTGCTGGTTATTTAATTACCATGTGGTTTGTTGCTTTTAGCTGGCAAAATCTAATATTGGGATTTATACTATTCAGGATATTCGATATCATTAAGCCATGGCCGATAAAATGGATAGATCAAAAAATATCGGGTGGCTTTGGTATTATGCTGGATGATGTCATTGCAGGCCTGATTGCTGGACTTATTTTAGTGATAATCAATTTAATTTAAAATTAAACTTGCCAGACCTGAAATACTCAGTATAATGGAACAAATCAATCGCGGGGTGGAGCAGCTTGGTAGCTCGTCGGGCTCATAACCCGAAGGTCGTAGGTTCAAATCCTGCCCCCGCTACCAGATTTTTTAAAGACCCCTTTTTGGGGTTTTTCTGTTTCTAGGCACTAGAAAAAAGTGATTAAGGTAGTGTATGGAAGGGGCTTTAGCCTCTTTTTTTATGTGTGCAAGAAAGTGAGGCGTAATGAAACAAGCTCCTGAACATTTACTTGAATTAATAGAACCTGTGGTCGAAGGCCTCGGATATGAGTGCGTGGGAATTGAATATAATTCTCATCCTAAACATGGGTTCTTACGTATATATATTGATAGTGAGCAAGGTGTAGGCATGGAAGATTGCACTAAAGTGAGCCATCAAGTCAGTGGCGTGCTGGATGTTGAAGACCCTATTTCCGGGGAATATGATTTGGAGGTTTCATCGCCTGGCATGGACAGGCCACTATTTAATTTAAAGCAATTTGAACAATTTATTGGTCAAACTGCGCAGGTAAGTTTATTTAAGCCTGTAGGCGGTAGACGCAAGATAACAGGGTTGATCGAAAAGGTTGAAGATAATAATGTTTATCTGCAGCAGGATGGTCAGGTTTATAAAGTTCCATTTCAGGCGATGTCAAAAGCACGGCTTGAGCCAGACTATTCAATTTAAGGAGGTTTAGATGGCAGATAAAGATGTTTTATTGGTTGTGGATGTTTTTTCCAATGAAAAAGATATAGAAAAAGAAGTTATATTTCAGGCAATCGAGTCAGCACTGGAAAGTGCAACTGTATCGCGTTATGAATTTCCTATTAAAGCCAGAGTTTCGATAAACCGGATTACGGGTGCTAATACGACATATAGGCGTTGGCAGGTGGTAGAGGAAAGTGCTGAATTTCCTGGAGGAGTTGAATTCCCGACTACACAAATTTCATTGCAAATTGCACGCATCGATGACCTTGAAATAGAGGTAGGAGATTTTGTCGAAGATGAAATTGAGCCAGTAGAATTTGGACGAATTTCCGCGCAGGCTGCTAAGCAGGTTATTATCCATAAAGTTCGCGAAGCTGAACGTAAAAAAGTGGCAGATGCCTATATGGACAGGGTCGGTGAATTAGTCACGGGAGTAATTAAGCGTATTGAAAAAGGCAGTGTCTACATGGATTTAGGCGGCAATGCAGATGCTTATATTCCACGAGAACATATGATTCCAAGACAGTCGGTAAGAGTAGGCGATCGTATAAGAGGATATTTAAAAGAGGTGCGTACTGAGGTACGTGGTCCGCAATTATTTGTTAGCCGCACGGCTCCGGAATTATTATTGGCTTTATTTCGTCTGGAAGTCCCTGAAGTGGGAGAAGGCTTAATCAATGTATTAGGTGCTGCACGTGACCCGGGGTCAAGAGCAAAAATAGCGGTGCGCAGTAATGATCCGCGTATAGATCCGGTTGGTGCTTGTGTTGGTATGCGTGGTTCGAGAGTGCAGACGATTTCTAATGAATTAAATGGCGAACGTATTGATGTCATTTTATGGAATGAAAATGACGCGCAGTTTGTTATTAATGCAATGGCTCCCGCTGAAATTGAGTCTATTGTCGTTGATGAAGATAAGCATACTATGGATGTAGCAGTGTCTTCCGATAGTTTGTCTCAGGCGATTGGTCGTGGTGGACAGAATGTACGTTTAGCTACCGAGCTAACAGGCTGGGAACTTAATGTCAGGGATGCTGATGAGGTTAATAAAGATTCTGAAGCAGTACTACACAAGTTAGTTGAGGAGTTTACACAACAGTTGAACGTCGATAAAGATATCGCAACAGTCCTGGTTGAGGTTGGCTTTAATTCAGTTGAAGAAATTGCTTATGTTCCTAGTAGTGAGATGCTAGAAATTGATGGCTTTGATGCGGAATTAGTGGAAACGCTAAGATCACGTGCGAAAGATATTTTACTGATTAACGCGATTGCATCCGAAGAAAAAATTGAAACAGCAGAACCAGCTGAAGATTTACTGGCTATGGAGGGCATGTCGGAAGAGTTAGCTTCCGAGTTAGCCGGCCATGGGATTATAACGATGGACGATTTAGCTGAACAAGCGGTAGATGATTTGCTTGAATTCTCGGGTATGAATGAGGAAATAGCTGCTAAATTGATTATGAAAGCGCGCGAACCTTGGTTTGCCAATGAAAACAGCGAGGGTTAAATATGAGTGATAAAACAGTACAAGAATTAGCTGGTATAGTTGGGATACCTTTGGAACGCTTATTAGAGCAAATGAAAGAGGCGGGCATTGTAGCGCACTCTGCTAAGGACACCATCAATGACGACGAAAAAATGGCGCTATTGGGTCATTTGCGTAAGCGTCATGGTAAAGATGAAGAGACCGAAGCCAATGCAGCCAAAAAAGTTACTTTAAAGCGCCGCACTGTTACTTCTTTAAAGCAGGGCACAGTACCTGGAAAAAATACTAAGACAATTAATATTCAGGTTAATAAGCAAAAAACCTATATTAAGCGTGAAAATGCTATGTCAGATGAAGAGCGTGAAGAGTTAGAGCGCGTTAAAAAAGATCTGGAAGAGCGTGCGCAAAAACAGGAAGTTGAAGAGCAGTTACATAGAGATAAAGCAGCAAGAGAAAAAGCTGAATTAGAAGCGAAACAGGCTGCGGTAAGAAAGCAGGAAGAAGATGTTCGCGCAGAACGTGCTAAGAAAGAGAAGGAAACTGAGGCTGAGCGCCATAAGACAGAAAAAGCTCAACGACTGGAAGCATCTGTTGAACGTAATGCTGAAAAAGTAAGGAAACAAGCGGCGGCTAAAAAAGTTGCAGCTGAAAAGAAAGCAGGAGGAGGCGTGGCGAAAAGGCCGGTTGTTAGAAAACCGGCAGTTACAACCTCAGGAAAGCCAGCGGAAAAGGCTGCAACAGTGCATAGACGGGCAGATAAGCCAGCTGGTGGCGCAAGGCCATCTTATGGCAAAAAAGGTCGCAAAAAAGGTGGGAAAGGTAAAAATGAGAAACAATTTATTGTTGATCCTAATGCCAAGCATACTTTTGCAATGCCAACTGAAATTGCTGCTAAAGATATAAATATTCCGGAAAATATTATTGTTTCTGAATTAGCTCAGAAAATGAGTGTCAAAGCCGCTGAAGTGATCAAGCATTTAATGAAGCTTGGTATCATGTCAACTATTAACCAAAGTATCGATCAGGAAACGGCGGTTATCTTAGTTGAAGAGATGGGACATAATCCTATCATGACCAGCGAAGAAGATCATGAAACTGATATGCTGGCGGAGCATACTGAAGCTGATGAGCGCGAGGAATTTTCTAGAGCACCTATTGTCACCATTATGGGGCATGTTGATCATGGTAAAACCTCCTTATTAGATTATATTCGTGAAACGCGAGTTGCTTCAGGTGAAGCTGGCGGAATTACCCAGCATATTGGTGCCTATCAGGTTAAAACAGACCATGGCGCGGTGACTTTTCTGGATACACCGGGTCATGCTGCCTTTACGGCGATGCGTGCACGTGGTGCAGATGTTACCGATGTCGTTATCGTGGTTGTCGCTGCTGATGATGGGGTTATG
>Ga0075120_10001025_pt1 | contig 22751 bp, 10 predicted proteins | sample AntAceMetag02UKL_FD_69792 | JGI IMG/M metagenome (GOLD analysis project Ga0075120, IMG submission 69792) | Saline lake microbial communities from Ace Lake, Antarctica - Antarctic Ace Lake Metagenome 02UKL | ecosystem: Environmental > Aquatic > Non-marine Saline and Alkaline > Saline | place...
AATAAAAACTTACCTTTAATTTCAGGAGGAAGCTCTATAACTCTTCCATTAGTTGAAAAAAATGCAGTACCTGAAGATATGAATCATTTCAGAATAGGGGAAGCTGCTTTTTTTGGCACAAGTCCTTTAGATAATGAAAAGTTTCAAACCCTTAATACCGAAGCATTTACATTTATCGCCAATATTATTGAGCTTGGTGAAAAAGAAATAGTGCCAGATGGTGTAATAAATGATGCTAACACTGGTCATACTGCTGACTATGATACAGAAGATTTTAATTCAACAACAATGAAAGCAATTCTTGATTTTGGTTTATTAGATGTTGACAAAACAGAAATCGAGCCATTAGATAAAAGCATAAGTTTTGTAGGAATCACTTCTGATATGATGGTTGTAGATTTGGGAATCAATAAAACTAAAGATGGTAAAAAGAAATACTCTGTAGGAAGTCAAGTTTGTTTTATTCCATCTTATATGGGTGTAGCCAGACTTTTAAATTCAAAGTTTATTGATATTGAATATCTCTAAAAAGCTTAACGTATTAACGTAATCGTACCCACTCTTGGGTCTTCATCAATATTCAAAATGATATTATACAAATATGCCCCAGTTGGAACTGGATTGCCACTATAAGTACCATCCCAAAATCCATTTAACCCAAGATCTTCATAAAGCAGCTGACCCCATCTGTTAAATATTTGAATAACTGCTCTAGGATACAAATGGATGTTTTCAATAAAGAATTCATCATTGTAACCATCTCCATTAGGACTAAATGCTGCAGGAATTTTTAAGCAATCCTCATCAGTATCTGCAATAACTATGGGCCCAAAATTATATTCGCAATAATTAGAATCTATAACAGTCAGATAGTATTCGCCACGATACAACGAATCAATAATAGGAGAATCCCACAACATATCCATCAAATAATATGAGTATGGTTTTGTACCTCCTTGTGCTGTAATCGAAATGTACCCGTCATAGTTACCTATACAAGAAGTGTTTCCCACTTCAACATCTGCCACCAATGAATTTACCTGAAATAGTTGAACAATGGTATCTGTACTACAACCATTATTATCATATACCATTAATATATATGTTCCAACATCAAGATTTTTAATTGTGGCCCCAGAAAGTTCCATTCCATTGATATACCATGTATACAAATAAGGCGGAGTCCCTCCACTTGCAAATGAATTTATTGCTCCATCATTAGCCCCATAACAAGTTACCTGCTGAACATTAAGATCTATTTCAATTCCTGTCGCTGGTTCTGTTATCACAGAATATGCAGTTTCCACACAATTATTTGCATCTGTAACAGTTACCCAAATCTCACCTGCTCCGAGTCCAACAGTATAGAAATTCGTATCGTCATTTTCCCATAATACAGAATATGCTTGTGTTCCTCCTTGTATTTCCACACTTGCTGTTCCTGTTAATTCTCCTTTACAAAGGACGTCTTCTGAATGAACTTGAACCTCAAGCAATACTGGTTCGCTCACAGTTATTGAGTCTATCCCTTGACAACCCCAAGAATCTATTAAAGTAACAATATAATCACCTGCAGCTAAATCAGGATTAACAGAGTCTCTAATATAATTAGACCAATAATAATTACATGGATTAGCAGCATCTGGTGAAGAAGCAACTAGTTCTGCGATTTTATCCCCATAACAAAGGTTATAATTAGTTTGAGTAATATCAACACTAATTCCGCCCTCAGTAGGAATATCAACTGATGATTGCAACACACATCCATTAGCATCATTAATAATCACATCGTAAGTTTGTGATATAAGATTAAACAATACTGGCAAGGTCTCTTCTGTAGACCATAAATAATCATAAGGGGCTGTTCCGCCAAACACCGTTATACCAACAGAACCCATTTGTTGTGTACAAAGCACAGGATTTATTACTGCTTCAAGATATAAGGAATCTGGTTCTGTAATCAAAACACTATCTGAGAATTCGCAATCATGATCATCAGTAATTATAACAGTATAGTATCCTGTCACAAGATTTGTAATAGTCATTCCAAGTGTTTCAAACTGATCATTCCAAATAGCATCATAAGGGCCTGTCCCTCCTGCTGGTTCAACCGTTACTGCACCATCGCTATAAGTATAACAACTAACGTTAAAAATGTCGATAAAACTTAGAGATAATGTGTCAGGTTCACCAATAACAATTGTATCTGTTGCTTGGCATAAGTTAGAATCTGTAACTATTACAATATAGGGGCCGATTGGAATATTTTCCAATATTACAGTATCTGTATGCTCTGTATCATCCCACAAATATGTATATCCCGGTATTCCACCACTAGCATTTGCTATTGCCCATGCATCCTCAAAACCATAACAGCTAGCATCAGAAAAACTAGAAATATCAACTACCAATTGTGTCGGTTCATCAACAAAAACACTATCCACGGTTACACAAGAAAGACTATCTGTCACTGATAAATAATACCAGCTTGACAAAACGCTTGTTATATCAGCTGTTACAGAAGGGCCGGCATCACTCCAAAGATAATCAAACGGCCCAATTGCATTGGTAACCGTTGTAGTGATTGTCCCGTTTGAATCTCCAAAACAAAGAGGCTGAGTAACATCAAAATCAACATCTGCATAATCAACCACTGTTGTATTAACATATGTAGTATCAGAACATCCAAAAACATCAGTAAAATGATACATGAGTTCAAAATCACCTGGACCTGCTGATGGTGGGATAAACAAATTATTATATGTTCCAGCTCCAACCAAAGTCCCGCCAAGAGGCAAAACAACAGGATAAACAGTATCATCGTATACACAATAATAGTCGTCGATACCTGATATACTAGTTACCGGCATAGCATGTACCTCCAAATCAAACTCTGCAGTATCAGTACAACTATTTAAATCAGAATAGACATATGTAATATTATGTGTTCCAACACCGGCAAGCTGTGGGTCAAATAAGGTACCTGCAATAGCACCTCCGGTCAATACTCCTCCTGCAGGAGAAACATTAACTAAGTGAGAATCATCATTTAGACAATAATCCGGATTAAGACCAGAAATTGTCACAACTGGTATATCATGTACGGTTAATGTGTCAAAATCAATTGAAGAACATCCATTTACAGTAATTTCATAAACTACTAAAAAATTTCCCACACCTGACGCCTGTGGATTGTATGTACCTGCAACAACATCAGTAATTCCAGCTCCCGACCAAGTCCCTCCACTATCTCCTGATGTATAATTGAAAATAGGGTCATTCAAACAAACATCTGATGGGCCACTAATCGTTGCATCAGGATTGTTATTTACACTAATTATTTGAGTGTCATCATCATAACATGCACCATTTGTAATTTCATAACCAATAATGTGATTACTAACTCCTGCTGCTGCTGGAGAGAATAAACCATCTAAATTAGTACCATCACCTGACCATACTCCACCTGAATTGATTGATGACAAATACAATGGAGTATCATTCAAACAATATGGTCCGGTTGAACTTATTTCTGCGTCGAAATATTCATTTACCGTAATGTCTACTTGTTCAGTTACAATACACGAACCCGAAGTAAATGTATATATTATTGGGTGTACGCCAACAGTAGCAATCCCAGGATTAAAGGTTCCTAACATATCAATGCCATCACCACTCCATACTCCGCCTGCAACATCGGCTGTAAATACCTGATTGCCTTCTGTCTCACAAAATGGGCCTGTCGTTAATATTGTTACTTCAGGTGCGGCCTCAACTACTATAGTAGTATTATCCGTATCATTACAAACACCATTTTCTACATAATACGTAATTATATTATTACCAACTAATGCATTACCAGGACTAAATGAGCCTGTAACAGGACTTACGCCAGAACCAGACCATGCTCCACCTGTGGTAACAGCTGTTAAAATAATAGAGCCATCTGTCTCACAAAATGGTCCAACATCTGTAATAGTTGCATCAACTGAAGAATTAACCACAATATTAATCGTTCCCGTTGATGTACATGCGCCATTAATTATGGTATAATCTATTGGATGGGTTCCTGGTTGCGCCAATGGAGGATCAAAAAGACCAGTAACGAGGTCTGTTATCCCATTACCAGACCATAATCCACCAATAGATGGTTCAGGTAAATTGACAACGGCATCAGTTTCGCAAAATGGACCTGCAGGACTAAGTATAGTGTTTGGATATAAATCAACATGTATGGTTTCAGTATCGCTTGCTGAACACTCTCCATTTACAATATCATAAGTTATAATATAATTTCCTGGAGCAACAACACTCCCAGGATTAAATGTTCCATCATCTGCATCTATAATTCCTATTCCAGTCCAATCTCCGCCACCATCTGCAGCAGTTAAATCAAATGCAGCTTGATTTTGACATATAGGCCCTACCGGACTTATTGTTGGGTCTGGCTGATTATCAACGTGAACCGTTTCAGTATCTGAAGAATAACATGCTCCATTAGTAATTTCATAATAAATTAGCCAATCACCCCCGCCCACAACAAAGCCAGGATCAAATGTTCCAACAGCAGGAAAAATTATTCCTGTTCCACTCCAAACACCTCCAGGATTTGCGGCCACTAAATTAACGGCAGGTTCTGTTTCGCAAAAATCACTTATTGCAGATATTGTTGCATCAAAATATTGATCAACATGAATTGTAATATTATCAGAATCGCTACAAACTCCATTACTAATTTGATAATCAATTAACCAATCACCTGGAGTTGCTATTCCAGGATGGAAAGTTCCATTTAAGACGCTAGTAATACCAGTTCCACTCCAGTCTCCACCAGCTGTTGCAGCAGTAAGATTTACAAAAGCATCGGTATTGCAAAATGGTCCAGCTGGTGTAATCGTAGCATCATAAAATTCATCGACAACAATTGTTCGTGTACTCGAACTATAACAAGCCCCATTGGTAATTTCATAATCAATAAGACTGCTACCCCCTCCCACAACAAGACTAGGATCAAAAGTTCCAAAAACCACATCAGTTATTCCTGTTCCAGACCATAGTCCACCCGGAGATGCTGCATTTAGATTTATTGGAGAATCACTTTCACAGAAAGGTCCTGCTGCTGATATTGTTGTAATTGGAAATGCATCTATATGAATAATTTCTGCATCAGAATCAGAACATGTTCCATTAACTAATGAATATGTTATGTTATTGTCACCTACTACGGCAGATGGAGGATGAAAGTATCCTTCTACTGTATTAACAATTCCTGTTCCTCCCCAAGTTCCTCCAGAATCTGCAGCAACTAACGTAGTGATTAAGTCATTCTCGCAAAATGGACCAGCAGGTGTTATTGTTGCATCAACATCGGCATCGACCAGCATGTCAAAAGTGTCAATATTTGTACATACGCCTTGTGAAATAGTATATGTTATTATGTGTGTACCATCTCCAGCAAGAACAGGATTAAATGTTCCATTAACAGCATTTGTAATCCCATTACCAGTACCACTCCATAATCCTCCAGGATTTGCTGCAGTAAAATCAAATTGGGATGCGTCCTCACACAATGGTGCCACAGGATTTATTATTGCACTTAATGTATCATCTACCTGTATTATTTGTGAGTCTGTATCAAAACATGCTGGATTTCCAACATCATAAGTTATTAAGTTATTTCCAATAACCGCTGCAGTCGGGTCAAAAGTTCCCAAATCCACATCAACAATACCCGTTCCCGACCAAACACCACCAGAACTCACTGCAGTCAGAGTAATTAGACCAGCGCTAATGCAATATGGCCCCGTAGAGGTAATTGTTGCATCAACGGCTGCATCATAAACATATATTGTTATTGTTCCAACGGTAGTACAACCTCCACTACTAACTGTATAGGTTACATCATTTGCTCCATCATTTGCTCCTCCAGGATCAAATGTTCCATTAACAGCATTTGTTATTCCATTGCCTCCCCATGAACCTCCTGGTGTCACAGCAGTCAAATTAATTGGGGGGTCAGTACTACAAAACTCTCCAGGATCATTAATTGTTCCATCAGGAGCATTATTTACAGTAATAAATATATTGTCTGAATCTGAACAAAGTCCATTTACAATATTATACCCAATATTATAAATCCCGACACCAGCAGTTTGTGGATCAAATGTTCCTGTAGAGGGGTCTAATATTCCTGTACCAGTCCATGTACCGCCAGATGAAACTGCTGATAAATTTTCAGCAGGGTCATATAGACAGAAAGGTCCCGCAGGAGTTATTGTTGCATCAACAGCCGCATCAACATGAATTGTTATTGATGATGAATTAGTACATGCTCCAACCGTAAGAGTATATGTAATTAAGTGATCTCCACCTCCAGCAGCATCTGGATCAAACACACCAGTAACTGGGTTAGTTCCATCTCCTAACCAATCTCCTCCAGGAGTAACAGATACTAAATTTACAGCTGCTTCATTTGAGCAAAAAGGTCCAGCACCAAAAATCGTAGAAACTGGATCAGCACCAACATTAATTACTTCTGTATCAGAGCTAAAACATGTGCCATTTGTAATTATATAATCAATCGGATATAACCCTGGGCCTACCGTTGCTGCATCAAATGTTCCATTTACTACATTGGTTATTCCTATACCACTCCATACACCACCAGGATCAGCACCAACAAGGTCAAATGCTGGTTCATATTCACATATAATACCAACAGGAGTAATTGTTGCATCTACCTCAGCATCTACATGAATCACAATTGTACTTTGACTAGTACACGCTCCATTTGTTATTTCATATGTTATTGTATGATCACCACTAGCATAACCAGGATCAAAATCACCAGTCATTGGATCAACTCCATCTCCTGACCATGTTCCTCCTGGAGATATTGCAGTTAAAGTTACTACTGGATCACTAGAGCAAAATGGACCTGCGGGATTAATCGTTGAATTTGGCATTATATCAACAATAATATTTGCTGTAGCAGTATCCTCACATGCTCCAGCAGAAACGCCATAAGTTATCACATTAATCCCTATAATTGCCAATGCAGGATTAAAAGCCCCCGTAGAAGCATTTGTTATACCAGTACCAGACCAAGTTCCACCAGGATCTGCAGCAGTAAGAATCTGTTCTGGATCATTTTGACAAAATGGACCCGCAGGAGTAATTGTTGCATCAACAGCTGGATCAACATCAAAACGTCTAATGCAAACTGCAGAACAATTTAAATTTGTCATTGTATATGTAATCATATGCGAGCCAGGGCCTGCATCTGAAGGATCAAATGTTCCATTTATCGGATCAATAATCCCATTTCCAGACCAAGTCCCCCCAAGGGTTAATGGTATAATATCAAATGGTGGATCTGTCTCACAAATATCACTGACTACATCAAATTCTGCAACCGGACTTAAATAAACAACAACCCACAAAGTGTCGCTATCACTACAATTAGCATTGTTTAGCTCGTAAGCTATTGGATGCACTCCGGCACCAGCAAGAGATGGATCAAACGCACCATTGTCAGGATTAATAATCCCAAGTCCTGACCAAGTCCCGCCAAGTTCTGTAGCGCTTAAAGCTATAATATTTGTATTATCACAAAATGGCCCTGCAGGATTAATTGTTGCATCTACATCATCGTACACAATTACCGGTTTTGTAGTTGTAGAAACACATGTGCCATTAGTAAAAGTATATGTTATTTGGTGAGTTCCCGATTCAGCCACAGAGGGTTCAAACGTACCCAAGACTCCATCAGTTATTCCAGTACCTGAGAATACTCCTCCCGATGTTACCGGAAGAATATTAACAGCACCATCACCTTCGCAAAATGGTCCAATATCAAACCAATCAGAATCTGGGAATAAATATACTGTTAATGATTCCGTGTCTATATCACTACACGTACCATTTGTTATTGTATAAGTAATTATATGAATGCCAGGAGTTGCGCTAAGAGGATCAAATGTTCCATTTAAAGGATTGGTAATTCCCGTACCACTCCAAACTCCATCTGGATCAGCTGCATTGAGATTTTCTGAAGCATCTGTTTCACAATAAGGTCCGGCAGGAGTAATTGTTGCATCAACGCCAGCATCAACCTGAATATCAATACTATCAATATTTGTACATGCGCCTTGTGTTAATGTGTAAGTAATTGTATGAATGCCAGAAGTTGCGATAAGAGGATCAAATGTTCCATTTAAAGGGACAGTAATTCCTGCACCACTCCAAACTCCACCTGGATTTGCCGCAGTTAAATTAAATGCAGGATCATTTTCACAAACCGTAGCAACAGGATTAATTATTGCACTTAATGTATCATCAACCTGAATTATTTGATTATCTGTATCAAAACATGCCGGATTCCCAACATCATATGTTATAGCTTGACTTCCAACACCGGCAACAACCGGGTCAAAAATTCCATTTGCCGAATTAACAATACCCGTTCCAGACCAAATTCCTCCAGGACTAACTGCAGTCAGAGTTATTAATCCACCACTAATACAATATGGACCAGTTGATGTAATTGTTGCATCAACTGCATCATCATAAACAAAAATTGTAATATTGCCAACAGAAGTACAACTAGCATTACTAACCGTATAAGTAATATCATTTGCTCCGCCATTTGCAACAGACGGATCAAATGTCCCATTAATTGGATCTGTAATTCCTGTTCCTGCCCAAACTCCTCCTGGAGTTGCAGCAATTAGATTTACTGCAGGGTCATCATTACAAAATTCTCCTGGATCATTAATTGTTGCATCTGGCGCTGCAAGAACAACAAAATCAGCATTATCTATATCTTCGCAAGCCCCAGCAATAATTTCGTAAGTAATTGTATGCGTTCCTGCTGCTGCCAATCCTGGATCAAAAGCGCCTGTTAAGCTATTCGTAATACCAGTTCCAGTCCAAACACCTCCTATATCAGCAGCAGTAAGGATCACTTCGGAATCACTCTCACAAAATGGACCTGCAGGAGTTATTGTTGCAACTACCAAAGTATCAACATTAACTCGTCTAATAAGAAGCGATGAACAATTTGCATTAGTTATCAAATAACTAACCATAAACGATCCTGGTCCTGATACAGATGGATCAAATGTCCCATTATTAACATCGGTTATACCTACTCCAGACCAGACTCCGCCAAAATTAACAGGAATAATATCAAAAGGTGGGTCTGTTTCACAAACATCGTCAATTGGAGGAAAATCAGCATCCGGACTTAAATAAACCAAAATGTCTTCAGTATCAACATCTCCACAGCCTCCATTTACAATATCATATTGTATAGTATGAATTCCAGGTCCAGCATTTTCAGGATCAAAAGCACCTGTTGTAGTATTTACAATCCCTGGTCCCGACCACACCCCACCGGGATCCGCTCCACTTAAGTTCACAATATTTTCATTATCACAATATGGCCCTGCTGGAATAATAGTTGCGTCAACTTCTCCATAAACTATAACATCTTTATGTGTAACAGATGTGCATACACCATTTACAATAGAATATGAAACTTGGCGAGTGCCTTCTCCTGCAACCACAGGATCAAAAGTACCAAGAACACCGTCAGTTATTCCTGTTCCAAAAAACGCACCTCCAGCAGTAACAGGTACAATATCCACAGCAGAATCATCAAAACAAAATGGGCCAATTAATGCCCAATCAGAATCAGAATATACGTCCACAATCAATGGTTCTGTATCAGTATCAGAACATTGCCCATTTATAACCAAATATGTTATTAAATGAATACCCGAAAGTGCTAATGCAGGGTCAAAAGTCCCAGCATTGGGATCTGTTATTCCATCACCAGACCATACACCTCCAGAATCAGCTGCATTAAGATTTATAGGAGCATTTGTTTCGCAGAATGGGCCTGCAGGTGCAATAGTAGCATCAACCGCAGCATCGACATGTATTGTTAATGTTTCTGTGCCAGCTATTGAAATATATGTAATAAGGTGGTCTCCAGGTCCAGCAAAAGAAGGATTGAAAGTCCCAGCATTGGGATCTGATATTCCATTACCAGACCACACTCCCCCAGGAGTTGATGCAATTAAGGTAACAGGTGCATCAGTAATACAAAACGGTCCAGCCGGTTGTAATAACTTCCCTCTTTGTAACCACTCTGTAGATATTGTATCTGATTCGAAATTTTCATTTATTGGAAAATAAGAAACCTGACCAAACGCTATTGATGACAACAATAAAAAGACAAACCAAGATGTTGATTTAACTCTCATTTTTTACATTTATTATCTATACTCTAAATATTAGACGATAAATATACTGAAAAGTTGTGTATTTTCTAACTTTTTAGCCATAATTTATATGTATAAATGTTATTCTAAATGTTTACTGAAGTTCGGAATCAATGAAATGATAAAAGATGCAAACTTATCAACATCACCATCGAGTGTGCCATTAGCTTGTCCACCACACTTATATACGGTTCCATACACCAACTCAGCATCATCATTATAAATCCCTATACTTTTAGATGTACCTCCGGTACAATCATCCTCTTTCTTGGTTTCTTTCTTGTTGTTAATCTCGCATTCCTTTGTATAATTAACAAGTTCCTTAAATTGCTCTTCACTTAAAGTGTATGACGTATCACAAAGGATATCACCATAGCTATCTACAACAATTGAAATCGAATCCATATTTGCTTTAATCGAATAACTTCTATGATATTTTGGAGGAACAGAAGAGTCTCCAAAAGAATATACAATTTCTGTAATTTGTTTCGTTGTCTCTTTTTTCATAAAGCATGAACTTAATAACCCAGAAAATACAAAGATTATAAACAAATAAATAACTGTTCTATTTTTCATAAAAAAACATTTTAAGTTCTGGGGTTATTTCTTGTCCTCAGCAATTACTTCTAGAGGAATATCTTCATCTACCTTTTCATCCTCTTTTCGCAAATAATAGACATCAATTGCAACAATGATAGCCGCAAATCCCCAAAATGGAACCGCAGCCTTATCTGTGTCTAGAAAATTATTTAAAAAGCCATGTAGCAAATAGGTCGTTAACCCGCAAATAGTTGAAGCGGTAATAATTTTAAGTGAATAGGAATGCGATCGAATATAGTTTCTTACAGCAGTAACGAAAATGAAAACTGCCATTACAATAAAGCTTAACATTCCCAACAATCCTGACTCGGATAGTGCCCCCAGATATTCGCTATGCGCGTTACCCATGTCCCCAGCATTTGTCGAAATAATAGTTTTTTCATATGAAAACTGAAACGGAGCATACTTGAATTGATAAGTTCCCGGTCCCCATCCAAAAATGGGTTTTTCTTTAAACATTCTTATCGCGCAATTCCATCGGTTTATCCTCTCAAGATTAGATGCGTCCGTTGCAACGTTACTTATGGACTCAACATGCTCTTTTAAATCAGATGAAGAATCCTGCTTGTTTCTTTCCAACGAGAAAAATATTTTATCTTGAAATCCTAAAAATAATCCGACTACTACTACAATTGAAGCAATGACAACTTTATAATTAATTTTAAACCTCAATATTACAAAGACACCTAGAGCGCCCAAAAGACTTACCCAAGCTGCACGTGTATACGATAATGTTATTGCAAGAAAGAAATAAGCTAACACAATGCCAGCAATAATTCGCAAGTTTTTTTTAAGTTCTTTGTTAACTATAAAACCAATCAATACAGGAATAAACATAGCCAACATTGCACCATAAGAGGTATGATCATTATAGAAAGGAGACATTATAAAATTTGCAGTCCTTTGGCTAAAATGATGAGGCGCATGTTTAATTAAGGTAAATGTTATTACAACAACAAACGGAATAATGTATAACCAAAAAAATCGATTAATATTTACTTTTTTCTTAAAAACCTGGGTCATTAAAAAGTAAAATGGAATGATAAACCAAAGAGATGCGATCCAGTATTTTAATGATACTAATGGCATAGTGCTTGTCAAAACTGTAATAAGTCTCCAGGCTAGATAAACATAAATAGTAATTGATATTGGGTGAGTTAATACTTTCTTATCAAAATCCCTATCCTGCAACTGTTTTAAAATAAAAATCAATAAAATACTAACGAAAATAGGTTCGGTTGGTAAATCAACATTAAAGCCCAAATTCGGGAAAAACTCTTCAAGTGGTACAGAAAAAGGCACAAGAAAAACAGCCATTAACAATGCTTTATCCATAGCAAAGAAAATCATAAACAGCACTATAATAAGAAGAGGAACGAAGTTAAACAAAAAACTCTCTTCAGTTAAAATCACCAATGAGTTAGTGATAATAAACAATGAAGCAATTACATAAAATGCAAGTATTTTTTGTTTTTGTGTCAATTTTTATACTATTGTTTTTTATTCCCTTCAATAATTGAAATTACAATAACGCCAGCCAAAAAAGCGCCTAATACAGAGAAAAGTACAATAATCCATCTTATAGGGTATGATTTCTTATCGGCAGGAAAAGGTTTCGAAATTACATGAGCATATGTTTGTATTTTTTCTACATCTCTCATTGCACTTTCATAAACAGTTTTCGCTGTATGCATATCAGAAATTGCATAATAGTAAAGAGAGTCTGTCATTTGATAATCAGAACCATATTCTTCCCAATTACCTAAAACAGTACGAGCCTCGTCAAGACTTTTTCCCAAATAAATAGCCTCGGTATATTTTTCAACCTGTGCACTTAAATCCAAAAGTCCATATTCTGTACGAAAAGTTTTTAGTTGTTTGGACAAACTATCTATTTCTTCAAGTTTTTTAGTGTATTCCTTATAATAAATTGTTACAATTTCCTTAGATTTAACCTTGTTTAATGATAACACCATATCACTATAAAAACTAATGATTGAATCTGCCATATCAGACGCTATTTGAGGATCCTCATCAACAACAGAGATAACTATTGCTTCGTTTGGTGTTTTTTGAAAACTAACATTACCCTCAAAATACTTTAATATTTTATCCTTATAATTGGAATCATCTTTACTAACACCATAATGGTCATATAATTTAAATGATTCAATCACTCTAAATTTAATATCGGTTGATTCAATCAATTCTAGCATTTGCTCTGTTTCAGATTCTTCAGAAAGCACAGTAATATTGGCAGGGTATACGGTTGCAGTTGATTTAAATTTAGGCTTAATAAACAAACTTGATGAAAACAATACAGCTAAACCTGCAGCTATAATAACAAAAATAATTAAGTGCCATTTCCATTTCAGGATAAGTTTGAAAATGCTTTTTGTTTTATAATAATTTTCCATAGTTTCGTAATTAGGCAATTCTATATTCCATTTTGGGAGCTCAATTTTTTCAAATACTATTTTTTTTTTACCTGATCTAAAATCAACAAGATTATTAATGAAAATAAAAATGTTGACAAAACACTAACAGCAACAATAAGCCAACGTATCGGATAAGATTTTCGCTCTGCCTTCTCAGCTCTATCTACAATATATTTGTTTGGCAAAGTTTGTTCTAAATCAATTTTTGACTCCCGATATTTTGCTTCAAGTACTGAAAGCTGCTTTACTTCTTCATACATTTGTTCTTTCAATATTGTATGAATACTTCCGTAGTTTGCCAAAATATCAAGTTTCTTCTCGATTTCTTTGACAGCCCTATTGTTCCCCTGTGCAATAGCAATCGCATGTTGCTCACTATACATTTCGGTTTGCGATTTGACATCAATAACCCCCATTTTACTCAATGCCTGCAATGAATCTTCAATCTGTTTTATCTTAGCAGTTTGAGCTTCGAATTCAAAGAGTACAATGTCATATGCCTTTTGAGCTCTCACCTTTTGTATATCTGCATAAGTACTGTCTACTAATTCTGCAATGTCATTTGCAATAAGAGCTGCTGTTTCTGGATCCTCATCATAAACATCAATTCTAATAGACATGTATTCTGTCCTTGATATTTTTACATTACTATCAAACCTTTTATAAAGTGTTGAGTAAGGGTATTTTGAATCTCTTTCAATATTATAGTGCTGAAATAAGTCATATTTTTCAATTATTCGATTACGAATCTCTGTTGACTGAAGCATTTGCATCAGTTGTTCAACCTCTTCCTCTTCACCAAACTTGAGAATGTCTTTCTGTTGTTGACTTTCAGTAATAAGTGATTGTGAAATCGAACTAGAAGAAGCAGGAAACAAAATCACAGTCGATTTGAATTTTGATGGAATCATCAAACTTACTGCAGCAGAAATAACCAATGCCAACACACACACAATAACTAATTGCCATTTCTTTTGATAAACAAACACCAATAAATTGGATGAGTTAAAAATATTTTCAGGAATGTCCTTTGCCATTTACACAATTTCTAATTTCAAGTCACAAAAATAAAAAAATATTAACACTTATCCATTAATTAGAGATTTTTTAAATACTACTATTAATAGCGACCTGATCTTACCATAACCAACACACAATCATTTACAACCTCCACCCCCTTTGCTGCAAGCGTTTTCTGAAAATCAGCATTATACGTGCCAGGATTAAACACCACTCTTTTAGGCATGTTTTTTAATATTAAATCCTGATATTTAAACTGATTCTCAGCAGACAGGTACATTGCAATAGTATCTATTTCTTCAATTTCTGGAAAATTTCTTTCAATATTTATCCCAATAATTTCACCCAATCTAATACCAACAGGAAAAACTTTATATCCATATTCAGACAAAAGCTCTGTAGCTTTAAATGAATATCGTCTCTCGTTAGGACTTGCGCCTAAAATAACATGTAACATATCATAGTTTTTTGCAATAATAGGAAATTTTATTAAACCCATAATTATTTAAGTTAATAAATTAGTGTCCTAAACCTCTTAGGGGATGCCTATATTTCTAATAGATGCAAGGAGCATAGGGCATGGAGTTAACTTAGTAGAAAGTTAAACTTTTGATAACGAATAAAATTCACTTTAAGCGAACAAAGGCATAAGTGTCTTTTTTACTTGCCCTATGCCCTATGCCCTATGTTCCATGCATCAAACTAAGCTATCCTAAAAACATATTTTTTTTGATATTTCTGGTTGTGAGCAAAAACCTTATAAAAATAGCAATAGATTGTTGACATATAACAAAATATTATTAATGTCATAAAGTGCAGACCAATAACAACTTGGTGCTTTAAGAAATAAAATATTGTTCTCTGTTTTTTTAATATTATCTTTGCCAAAAATCTATTAAAGTATGACTAAGTTTTTCGAAGAACCTATTTGCAAAGACTGTAATCTGGAAATCAGAACAATTTTTAAAAAGCTTACACCGGACCAAATTGACTATCTGACGGCAAACAAATCATGTAATATAGTAAAGAAAGGTACATTACTATATCAAGAAGGCAATAGGATTTCAGGCATTTATTGTGTTAATAAAGGGGTTCTTAAAATTTTTAAAACTGGCACAGAGGGCAAAGAGCAAATAATAAAATTTGCAAAGAAGGGTGACATAATTGGATACCGCTCGGTTATCATTGCAGAACCTGCTTGTACAAGTGTAAAAGTACTTGAAGATGCGGTATTATGTCATATTTCATCCCAAGACTTATATCATCTACTTAAAGTAAACAGCGAATTCGGCATCGAAATGCTTCAAATTTCATGCAAAGAACTTGGCGAGGCAAATGATTATTTAACAGACATTGCCCAAAAATCTGTAAAAGAGCGTCTAGCTGAAATCCTTCTTCATCTTAAAGATGAATTTGGTGTAACCAACGAAGATATAATCAATATCAATCTTACACGCGAAGAACTTGCAAACATTATCGGAACTGCAACAGAATCTGTGATTCGATTACTTTCTGAATTTAAATCCGACGGAATTATTGAGCTTCAGGGACGTAAAATAAAACTAAAAGATGTGAACAAACTCAAAAAAATCAGTAACACATTCTAACAAAAAATGCATGAGCTTAAATCCAAATTAATCGAAAAAGCTCTGACCCTCGAAGAATTAAGTGTTGAGGAAGGTTTAATTCTTTATAACAACTCGTCATTAGCTGACTTAATGCTGATTGCAGATAAAATCAGAAAACAAATACATCCAGATAATATAACAAGTTACATCATTGACCGCAATATAAATCTCAGTAATTTGTGCGTTTCCAATTGCTTATTTTGTAATTTTTGCCGCACTAAAAATTGCAAAGACTCATATATTCTTGGAATTGAAGATTATAAAAGTAAAATTGATGAGCTAATTTCACTTGGTGGGAATCAAATTTTACTACAAGGTGGCATGCATCCTGATCTGAATCTTGATTTTTATACAAGTTTATTCCAAAACCTTAAAAGCCTTTATCCTAATTTAAAACTTCACGCACTTGGTCCTGCTGAAATTGTTTTTATTTCAAAAATTTCAAATTTAAATATCAGTGATGTTATAGACGAGCTTCGTAACGCAGGACTCGACAGTTTACCAGGTGCCGGTGCCGAAATACTATCGGACAGAGTAAGAAGAATTGTTAGTCCAATAAAATGCACATCTAACGAATGGCTTGAAGTTATGCAAATCGCTCATGATAAAAACATTACTACTTCAGCAACTATGATGTTCGGCCACCTTGAAACTATGCACGAAAGAGTTGAACACCTTATCAAGATTCGCCATTTACAAAATCAAAAGCCAAAATCTTCAAAGGGTTTTATTTCTTTTACACTTTGGCCTCTTGCCGGAGAAAACACAAGGTTATTACGAAAATTCCCGGACATCAAACCAGTTAGTAATAGCGAATTTATAAAAATGCTTTCTTTTAGCAGAATTATGCTACCAAACATTCCTAATATTCAAACCAGTTGGCTAACTATGGGCAGTCAAATTGCTGAAATTTGTCTTAATGCTGGTGCAAACGACATGAGTAGCGTAATGATTGAAGAAAATGTCGTGTCACAAGCAGGCAAAAATAATAAGCTAAGCATAAGTGATATAAAAAAAACGATTAAAAATGCAGGATTTATTCCACAACAGCGAAATCAAGAATATGAATTACTGTAATTAGATTCTATCGAATTTGTACCCTAATTTTGTAAAATGTTCAAGAGTAAACGCCAAAGCCGGAAGCATTAGTGGAGCAGCCATAGTTGTGTCATGAAAAACAATTATTGATCCATCCCTGATTTTATTTAAAATGATTTTTTTAATTTTTTTAATACTATAATCCTGCTTGTAATCATGGGTTAAAACATCCCATAACACAATTCTATATTCTCTTTTTAACCTACGACATTGCCATAGAAAAATTCTGCCATAAGGCGGTCTAAAAAAAACCGAATCGGAAACAGGAGATTTCCTCAAAACATCAATCAACCACTTTCTATTTGAAACTTTAAATGCATTTAAATGTGAAAATGAATGATTCCCAATTGTATGCCCAGCATCGACAATTTTCTGAAATATTTCAGGATATAAAATTGCATTAGAACCCTTACAAAAAAAACTTGCTTTAGCATTATATTTTTCAAGCAAAGCTAAAACTTTTGTAGTAACTTTAATATTTGGCCCATCATCAAAACTAAGGTACAAGGTCTTAGGAAAAAGATTGATTCTGCACATACCTCTGCAAAAAATACTGGGATATCGTATCGCTATATAACTTAATAAACTCAAATTCAAAAACTTTTATAATTTATTCTGCAATTTTTCCACTATCATATAAGGCCAATGCTTCTTCGTAAATTGAACCTATATACGGCAACAGCCCCTTATGCTTATACTGTTCTGCCAAAACATACAATTCTTCAATTGTTTTCACAGATCGTTGCTTATATATATCAAGAGAAAATTGTTGCTTACTACTAAAATTACTATAAAATTCAAGCTCCTTAAAAGCATTTTGTGCAAGTACCGTAGCAATTTCCCTTGCTTTAGCTTTTTTATTTATTCGATAATATCCGTGCACAATCCCAACACTGTAATAATCAAAGCTTATAAGATCGTCTGGTATAAGTTTTACACACAAATCTAAAACATCTTCAGACTGTTTAATTTCACCTTTAAAATAAAGACCTCTTGCCAATCTAGAAAAATGATTTCTTAAATTAATAAGTGTTGTGCGAGTAGCCTCATCAATATACCCTGATGTTTTTTGAAGACTTCCCCATTCAAATTTTGTCATCAGGTTTTGATACATTATTCCTGCATTAACATTAACAAGTTCATCTTCTGAAACATCAGTTTCGATAGGCAATAATCTATAGGCAAGTCCTTCGAGAAAAAGGTATTTATTAAGCCCCAGATAATTTCTACTATTCATTGTTGATGTGAAATAAATTGGGCGTTTCCACAAATTACTTCGAATTATTTCAAGCACCATCAAATCACTTTTTGTAAGACTTTCGTGATTTGGCGACCAAATCATTTTATCCACAACATAGGATTTCTGTGAAGGACTTAATTCAAAAACCTCGTCAATAACATTTTTGTTTACTGCAATAGACAATTTCTCTGCTGGGAAATAATCAATTGGATAGGGATATAATTTTGTGTTTATTTTAGTAGCCGAATCGTTAGAAAAAGCAAAATTTAAAACCGGATGTAATGGTAGTGGATATTTAGTCTGTTTATCGAGGAACTGCTCCATCTTTTTCATCAAATCATTTGCCTGAGTTTGTGTTAATCCAAATGCACTACATTGCTCCTCAGTTTCAAGACTATTTATGACCCCACACAAATCACGAAAATTCTGATTAGCTCCGTGAGCTTGTATCTTGCTATAAAAATCGACAAAATTATTGTACTCTAAACTATGTGTTTGATCAAATCCATTTTCCTGCCACATGCTTAGCAAAAAATTGAAAACAGCTTGATAATCAGCATTTATCTCATTAATGTTTTCATAATAGATATCCTCAATAAACGCATATGGATTATTGCGTACTAAAAGCAATTCTCGTTGCCCCGAAATATATTGCTGCCTACCAACACTCAAACTAACCGGCATCGCACCTCTTTGTGCTGTTTGTATTTGATCTATATACCAGTCTGTATTTAAAAAACTCAAATTTACAATTCGCACATCTGTTCTGATGTTTTGTGTTTCTTGCAAATACCATAACGGAAAAGTTTCGTTATCACCAGATGTGAATAAGATTGCATTTGGGGCACAAGTATTCAACAAGTTATAAGCAAAATAATATGCAAAATCATCGTTGTTTCGATTATGGTCGTTAAAGTTTTTTACCAAAAATTGCCCTGGAACTGCAACAAACAAAACTCCAGCAACTATATAAATCAGATATTTAGTTTTTAATTTAGTTTTCAAATATTCATAAATCGCAATAACTCCATATCCTATCCAAATCGAAAAAGCATAAAATGATCCCAAGTATGAATAGTCTCTTTCTCTTGCTTGATATGGATGCTGATTTAAATAAAAAGCAATTGCAATACCGGTAAATATGAATATGAAAAAAGTAACCAAAAAGTATCGCTTATCCTTACGGAATAAGTAAAACAATCCAATAATTCCTATCAAAAGAGGTAAATAATAATATACATTTCTAGCCTTATTGTTTTCTAAAAATGGGGGCAATTCTGAAGTGTTTTTTAGTCTCAAATTATCGATAAATCCAATGCCGGATATCCAATTGCCATTTATTGGTCCACCATATGATTGAAAATCGTTTTGCTTTCCAACAAAATTCCACATAAAATATCGAAAGTACATATGGTTAAACTGATACCTAAACATAAATTCAACATTTTTACCAAATGGTGGGATTTTATCCTTTTTATAGCCAGTCCACTCGCGATATGCAGCAACATGTTCGGGCAAATTACTCCACATTCTCGGAAACCATGTTTTATCTCTCTTTACATAATTCGCCTCAGGTTTATATGCAATGATTTTATATTTATTATCTACCGTATCATAAATAGGATCTCCTTCAACGTAGGGATGTATTTTATCCTGTACAGAATTAAACTGTTGTCCATACATAAAAGGTCGATTTCCATATTGTTCGCGGTTAAGATATGACACAAAATTAAAAATAGACTCTGGATTATTTTGATCAATTGGAGGATTTGCAGCCGAACGTATTAAAACAATTGAATAAGACAAAAACCCGATTAAAAACACAGCAAAACAAGTAATTGCAAGATTTAAGCCCTGTCTGCCTTTTATTCCGCTAATTACAATCCCTAAAACTAGAACAAAAATAATAAGTATAGAAAATGCTATTAATCCTGAATTAAATCCAAGATAAAGATTGTTGACAAAAAACCATTCAAATTTTGATGCAATAACTGGCAAATAACTAATTATTAACTGCACTACGAGTAAAAGTAATACTGATAACAACAAGTATTTAAGAAATTCTTTTTTGTTTTGTTTTATTTGATCAAAATAATAAACAAGTACCAAAGCTGGAATTACCAATATATTCAATAAATGGATTCCGGTCGACATGCCTATTAATAGCGCAGTTAATATTAACCATCGATTTTTATCATTTTGATTTTTATAAGTAGTCGATTTTAACATTGTCCAAAATGTAAGACTAGTAAAAAGTATCGAAACAGAATATACTTCAGTTTCTGTAGCAACGGTCCAATAGCTTGTCGAAAATGCCAATGAAAGAGAACCAATTACCGCTGCAAATATTTTTAAATATTTCTTTTTACTATCTGAATTGTCTCTTTCGGTAGAAATCCTTTCAAATAGTAATAATAAAGTATGATAAGTAATGAAAACTGCAAATGTTGCCGAAATCACAGATAATAAGTTCATGGAAAATGCTATGTTTTCAGGATTAAATGCAAAAATTGAAAACACACGAGCCATTATCATATAAAATGGAGCACCGGGAGGATGTCCAATTTGTAAACCGTCAGAACAGGCAATAATTTCGCCACAATCCCAAAAGTTTACCGTTTTAGACATACTTACAAGATAAACGATAAAACTAAGGCCAAATAGTAGCCAGCCAACAAGCCTATTTATTTGTAATTTCCTAAACATTTGAACTTATAATTTCGCTAAATTAGTGATATAATTAGAGTTGAAGAATGTTTTTTTACTTTTTGTATGTTTTTATTTGATAAATGCTTAGGGCATGGAGCATAAAACATAAAGCATGGAGCAAAAAATAAAGACACTTATGCCCGAACAGCTTAATCGTAAATCGTATTCATAGTAAAGGTTTGATTTTCAATCAAGCTAGCCCTATACCCCATGCTTTATGCTCCATTTCAGATATGTTCTCACTAATCTCATCAGTTCCATTCAAAACGAGCTAAATTGATATGATTTGTTTCAACAAATAATATTTTGTATTTTTGTCTTTTCAGTTTTGTTCGATTATAAAATGCTAGCATAGCAATTTTGGTTCTATCAAACTATGTTCAAATTCTAATAGGACAACAAAATTAAAACTGACTTGTGGTGTAATGGCAACATACAAGGCTCTGAGCTTTGGGTTCTTGGTTCGAATCCTTGCAAGTCAACAAAAAACCGTTCAATGAACGGTTTTTTTGTTTTGATCCAACACCACGCACAAAATTCTTGAAATTATTAAACCACACGACACAGTCGTGCAGCAGCGCGAGGAATAGAATATTTGCTAATTGTAATTTGGTTATTGATTTAATTGGTCTAAATTTGCAATGCTATAAGCCAAAATTAGAATATGATTAATGTTTTATACATCTCTTATGACGGTATGACTGATTCGCTGGGCGAATCACAAGTAATTCCATACTTAAAAGAGCTGAGCAAGAAAAATATTAAAATTTGTATTCTTTCTTCTGAAAAACCAGGGATTTTCGAAAACAGAAAAAATTATATTGCCAAAACACTTTCGGAATATAATATAGATTGGCATCCTATAAAATACACCAAAAGCCCGCCTGTAATTTCTACAATAAAAGACATCCGAAACTTAAAAAAAACTGCATCAAAACTGCATCAAAAAAAAGGTTTTGATATTGTACATTGTCGTTCATACATTAGCTCTTTTGCAGGAGTATTTCTAAAAAAGAAATTTGGAGTTAAGTATCTATTCGACATGCGTGGATTTTATGCAGACGAGCGCGTTGATGGGAATCTTTGGCCTCAAAGCAATCCAATTTATAAGCATGTCTATAAATACTTCAAGAAAAAAGAATCTGAATTTTTTAAGTTAGCTGATCATACAATAAGCTTAACACATGCCGGTAAGAAAATAATACACGATTTTGAAAACCTTAACAATATTCCTATTGACGTAATTCCATGCTGTTCTGACATGAGTCTCTTTAATTATAATCTTACCAACTCAGAAAATCAGGAAAGACTACAAAAAGAACTTAACATTAGCTCAAATGATATAGTTCTGTCGTATCTCGGGTCTGTTGGCACTTGGTATATGCCAAATGAAATGATGCAATTCTTCAAAGTTTTTTTACAAAAGAAGCCTGAAGCAAAATTCATGTTTATTACGCGTGATAATCCCGAAATAATCTATAAGCTTGCAGAAAAGCACAATGTCCCTGCAGACAAAATAGTCATTAGATCGGCGAATCGCGAAGAAATTCCAGATCTAATTTCATTAAGCAAGTTTTCCATATTCTTCATTAAACCTGTTTTTAGCAAAAAAGCATCTTCGCCAACAAAACTTGCCGAATTACTAGGAATGGGAATTCCGATTATATGCAATTCTAATGTTGGTGATATTGATAAGTTTGTACCAAAAAATAATCTTGGTATTATGATA
>Ga0075120_10001035_pt1 | contig 22636 bp, 18 predicted proteins | sample AntAceMetag02UKL_FD_69792 | JGI IMG/M metagenome (GOLD analysis project Ga0075120, IMG submission 69792) | Saline lake microbial communities from Ace Lake, Antarctica - Antarctic Ace Lake Metagenome 02UKL | ecosystem: Environmental > Aquatic > Non-marine Saline and Alkaline > Saline | place...
ACAAGGTGAACATCCTGGACTGCGCGATACTGGGCGGCAACTATGGTAAGGCGGGTCCGCTTGCATGGTAGGCATGACGCTGGCAAGCATCGTCCATCAAGGCTGACGTTGGTTTGACCAAAGAAAGAAATGAGTCTGGCTAATATCTGTGGAAGGTAGTAGCGACTTCAGTCGCTTGGAACGACTAAAGTCGTCACTACCACAAATCTTAGCCACACCCGAAAGAAATAGGGGGTGGTGCCCCATAGATGGGGCACCACCCCCCCAGAGGCAGATAGTCACGGCCATGCGCCTATAGTCAGGGTCTGGCCAAAACGACTCGGAGGACTGGAATATGTGACTGGCGCAGGTGCAAAGTCACGCACGGCCTACGAAATAGAGCTCAACTTGTAGAACCATCAACAAAGGAGAAATCAAAATGAGAGCAAATGCAAAGAAGTTCAGGCTGGCGTTGACCTGGCTGGCGCTGGTAGGACTGGCGCTGGGCCTGAGGCCGTTACCAGTAGCGCGGGCAGCGTCGCCCATCTATGTGCGACCGGGGGGAGACGATACGCTCTGTATTGGCACTGTTGATGTCGACTACAGCACCGTTGCTGCCCCCAATTGCGCTGTCAAGACCATCCAGCAGGGCATTGACCTGGTCGACTCGCCCGGCACGGTCAACCTGGCGGCGGGGACGTACACGCCAGCTTCGACCATCGTCATCGACGAGGACAACCTGGTCCTTGAGGGACCGCAGGCCGATGCCGATCCACGGCCTTCATATGGCAGCACCCGTACGCCTGGCTCCGCATCTGAGGCTGTGATCGATGGCAGCGTCCATACACTTGGTAGGATCATCTACATTGATGCTGACAACGTCGTCATCAACGGCCTGGAGGTCAAGTCCGGCACCCAAGACATGATCAGGCAGAGCAATTCCCACAGTGGAGCCGTCGTCAAATACTGCATCATCCACGATGGACGAGGCGATGAAGGGGTGCAGCTCAAAAAGGCCACCAACGCGGTGCTGGAGTATAACTATGTGTTCGGGATTGCCGATCCAGGCGACGCTTTGAATATCGCCGATGACTCGTCATATGGCGTCATCAGATACAATGAGGTGATGGGCATTCATGGTGAGAACGCGGCAATCTACATCTATGACGCTGAGCACATGGAGATCATCGGCAACCTTGTGCGCGATAGCGGCAGCGGCGGAAACGACGGCATCAAAGTCGGAGACAAACATGGTAGTGACGCCACCAAGACAGACGTCCTGGTCAAGGATAATATCATCCACGACATAACTCAGGATGGCATATCTGTCTATATGAGTGGCGTTACTGTCGAGGGGAACGAGATCTACAATTGTGGTAGCGAGAATGGGATCATCCATGTCGCTTGGGCAGTCACAGACATCACGATTCGTGGCAACATCGTGCGTGACAACACACTGAGTACGTCAAAGTTCTCAGATGCCGCCGGGATCTTGATCAGGGACACCGTTGACGTTGCGAACGTGACAGTTGAGTTCAACAATATCCACAACAACACCCCCTACGGGGTTACCAACCATGCAGCCGGCACGCTCAAAGCCGAGAACAACTGGTGGGGCTCTGTATACGGACCGCTAGACGATACCGGATCCACCGAATGTTTGGCGCCATGCGAGGGAGGCTGGAACTGCGACACATGCGACAAGAACACAGCGCCTGCTGGGCAACCAGGGGACAAGGTCAGCGAGAACGTGGACTACTGCCCGTGGTCCCTGGCGACGCTGTGGCTTGACCCGTGCGGCGGTTGGGTGGAACAAGGTGAGAACGTGACCGTCGACGTGATGATGACGTCAAACGGGTTCAACGGTGTTGAGTTCGACCTGACGTATGATCCCGCTGTTCTCACTTACGTCAGTGTCACGCAGGGGTCTATGTGGCCCGTCGGCACCAATGTGGTGCAGGCTACTGGAAGCGACGGCACCATCGAGTTCGCCGCTTTCCTGCAGCAACCGGATACGACGCTGGATGTCACCCAGGCCCAGGTGGCCAGGATCACGTTCACGGGCCTTGCGGACGGAGAAAGCAATCTCACATTCGTCAACACCATACTATCCAACCCAGACGGCGAGGAACTCGGGGTCTCTCTCGAGACAGGTTGCACGCTGACCGTACACGGTCACGGGACCGTGACGGGCGACGTCGAACTGCAGGGTCGGTTCGTCTCCGGCGGGAGTCTGGAACGTCATGCAGGCGCTAAGGTCACGATCACCGGAGGGCCTGGTGGCGGCTTTGAGTACCCCGGCTACACAGACCTCAACGGTCACTGGGAGATAACCCTCGTCGTCGAAGGGGACTACGACGTAGAGGTGGAGATGGACCGCTACCTGAACGCCGAAAGGTCGACGTCGGGCCATGTCATGTTGTCAGCCGGCGGGAGCGTGGATGCAGGCTTCGTCAAGCTGCTCGGCGGCGACTGCGACGGTAATGCCCGAGTCGGCAGCCTCGATGCGTCCATTGTCGGTTCTCAATTCGGCAACAGCGAGCCCCCGCCCCCCGGCATCGGTGACTACAGGGCCGACATCAACGATGATTACAAGGTGAACATCCTGGACTGCGCGATACTGGGCGGCAACTATGGTAAGGCGGGTCCGCTTGCATGGTAGGCATAACACTGGCAAGCATCGTCCATCAAGGCTGACGTTGGCTTGACCACGGCAAGATAGGGGAGGTGGCGCCTCACGAAGATGGGGCACCACCTCCATAAGGAAATGATCAGATGACACTTCGGGGTCCGATCACCCTGGGAAAGCAGCCGAGCCGGACGATCCTCCGGTCAGTCGCGATACACGTGATACAGATGACTGTGACCCTGCTGGTTTGCCTGTCTGGGCTGGGACAGGCGACCACAAGCAGGGCGCAGGAGGGAGTGACAGTGCGTCCGGGTCCCCTATCGCCGGAGATAGAAGCGGGAAGCACAGGCGCGGTGGACATCCTGGTGGAGGACGTGACTGGCCTCTACGGGGTCGAGTTTGAGATCACCTTCGACCCGACGGTGGTGGAGGTGGTAGACGCCGATCCCGACAGTGACGGTGTCCAGATTCAGCCGGGCGACTTCCTCAGCCCAGACTGGCTGCTCGATAACACCGTTGATAACGATAACGGGACCATATCCTATGCCCTCTGTCAATGGGGCGCCAGCCGCCCGTCACAGAGCGGGGATGGTGTCCTGTCTGTCATCACCTTTCGTGGCAAGGCCGTGGGGACGAGCCCCATACACTTCGCCCACGTGCTGCTGGCTGCGAAGGACGGCATGACAATCCAGGCCAGCGCCGAGGATGGTCAGATCGTAATCTCTGCTGAGCCCGCGCCAGCCAGCGCCCCGACGACTGTGCCCACGGAGACTCCTACCCCCACACCGACCGCTACGCCCACCGCCACCCCGGCGCCGCCGACGTCCACACCAACCGCTACGCCCACCGCCACTCCGGTGCCACCAACAACGTCCACACCTCCTGCAACGGCTCTTCTGGAAGCCACGGACCCGTCTGCGGCCACACCCAGCTCGGTTCTGCCCGGCACGGCGACACCTGCGGGTGTGCCGACGACAGCCCCCACCCTGATCTCGACGGCAGTGGCTGTCGCAGAGGGAATGGAGACTTCGTCGCCCATACCGGCCACGGTCCGGCCAACAATCATCATCATTCCAACATCAACCAGCCAACCTGCGCCTCCGGAGGCAGAAGCCACGCCGCCGCCCTTAACCCCCACACCGCTCTCACCTTCGGACTCGTCAGAGATTTCGACAAGTGGTCTGATGCAAGTCGCCCTCGCCTGCTTACTCGGGGGAACGCTGTTACTCGCGGCAGGGCTGGGCGCATGGGCATTATGGAGACGGAGACAGTAACTTTGGATCTAAGAGAGGCATGCGATGAATGCAATGAAAATGAACAGAATCCGAAATAGCCTGGGTACCCTCCGGCGACGACTCGGCTGGACCCTCCTGCGGGTGGCGACACAGTTGATAGTTGCCTGCTTACTGCTGTCTCTCTTCGGCAGCAGTCACCTGGTAGCGATAGGCTGGGCCGACGAGCCCGCGACAGTGAGCATCTCCCCAGCCTCAAAGGATGTCTTCCTGGGAGGCACTGGCATCACCGATGTCTTGGTCGAGGACGTGACCGATCTGTACGTGTTCGAGTTTCAGATCGCCTTCGACCCCACGTTGGTGGAGGTGGTACAGATAGAGCCGGGCGACTTCCTCAGCCCAGACTGGCTGCTCGAGAACTCCGTTGACAATGACAACGGGACCTTGGCCTACGCCCTCTGCCAACTGAACCCCAGCCCGCCGCAGAGTGGGGATGGAGTCCTGGTCACCATCACCTGGCGCGGCAAGGTTATGGGGACCAGCCCCATCACCCTCACCTACGTGCAGTTAGGCGCGCCGGCTGGCGTACCAATCCCGTCCAGCACCCAGGATGGTGAGATCACGGTGGTAGAACCCGGGCCCGGGCCTATCATCACCAGCCTCAGCCCCGCCTCGGCCACGGCGGGTGACCCAGGCTTTACCCTCACCGTCAACGGCAGCAACTTCGTCAGCGACTCGACCGTGCACTGGAACGGCGAAGATAGGACGACCACCTTCGTCAGCAGCGCGCAACTCACCGCCGCCATCACCGCCGCCGACATCGCCACGGCGGGCACGGTGGACGTCACGGTAATCAATCCCGCGCCTGCTGGTGGCACATCCAACGCCATGCCCTTCACGATCGCCAACCCTGCACCTATCATCACCAGCCTCAGCCCGGATTCGGCTAAGGCGGGCGGCCCGGCCTTCACGCTCACCGTCAAGGGCGCCAACTTCGTCAGCGGCTCAACCGTGCAGTGGGATGGCTCGGCCCGGGCGACGACGTTTGTCAATAGCACGCAACTGCTGGCCGACATCAGCGCCGCCGACATCGCCACGGTGGGCACGGTCAACGTCACGGTGGCCAACCTCCTTGTGCCTGACGGTGACACGTCCAACGCGCTGCCTTTCGAGGTTACCGAACTGGGCCCGGAACCCCCACCCAACCTCGTCTACCTGCCGCTCATCCTCAACAATCGTTAGGGCATAGCCAGGATTCACGGGGGTGTACGCAAGACCCATAGCATAGACAAGGGGCAGGGCCATAAGACCCTGCCCCAGTTGATTCGTGTCCCATTCCTCTACCCGTGTTGTCAAGAAAGAAGGTGACTACAGTCTCTTCCCAAAACAGGCCCAAATAGCACACGGATACACACGAATGAAACGGGTTCTCACAGATTTTTTATCTTTATCTGCGTACATCCGTATGATCCGTGTTGATCCGTGTTCTATTATGAAAACCACCCCCACTCGGGCTGATGGGCGCACGACGTTGGCATGTCACACTTTCCCTACAAAAAAGTGTCACACTTTCCCTACAACAAATGTCATACTTTCCCTACAGACAAACCACACAATTTGTGGTAAAATAGTATTTGTACAGACGGGAATACAAGGTATGCATCAAGACGGGTTCCTCCCAGGATGCGCTCTTGCGAAAGGAGGGCTGAGTAAGGGAACGAAAGGCCGCTGTCCCTGTAAGCGTAAAGGGTGGCGGCTTGCTGTTTGTCAGCAGGGGGACCACAACGGAACTCAGGTTCCGGAAAGAACCAGCCCTGCGTGGCCGGCACCACCAGGGCTGGGGGCACCGGGTGGCGGAGCACCCCGTGCAGCCTCATTGTACCACAATCTGCAGACGCTGTCACCTCTTCACCGAGGGCGGGCTCTAACATCCAATGCACGTGCTTGAGTCCTGGGTCGTGGTTAATTGGGCTCACGGGGAGATGTCTGCCCGTGAGCCTGATTTGGTTTCAGCGCCCCCTCGCTGCTGTCACCCTACGTTTGCCCCTCCTCCCCCATGACCTCCCACGGTCCAGCGGATCTCTTTCGTTACTGCCCCTCTCAGCCAGATGCTCCAAGGCGGGCGGATTCTAACAAATTATCAAGGCATTCTTCACCGCACGTTCACCTTTATCTGCTACCCTATATATGTTGCCGATAACAGACTCAGATTCCTGAGATAAGTAGCCCTGCGTGGCCGGTACCACCGGGGCTGGAGGCATCGGGTGGCGGAGCACCCCGTATACAACAACCGCCCGGACTTCCTACACTTGTAGGCGCGCTGGACATCTGGAGAAGACCGATGGAACTTACAACCTATCTGGCGATTCTTTGGCGACGAAAGTGGGTCATCGCTGTCACGCTTATCGTGACGGTGACCGTCGTCGTCATAGGCACATTCACAATGACACCCACGTATACGGCTGCTGCGACGTTGCGCGTAGCGGCGGCCGCCGGTGGGACGCTCGACTATACGTCCTACATGTACGCCGAGCGGCTTATGAACACCTACGCCCAAATCGCCACCAGCGGCCCCGTGCTGGAGGAAGCAGGTTGCCTGCCAGCAACTGGCCGACGTCAGAGCCAACTCAATCGACGTGGTTGTGAATCGAGCACAGCAGGACGGCAGCTACATCTATTACCACCGAACGGTGACTCGGTGTGGTTAGTGTGCCGGGGTACCCATAGTACTCTGTCAAGCCGGTTTGAAGGGTTCGTAGTAACGACTTGGTCGTTTCCACCGCTCAATAAGCGACTGAAGTCGCCACTACAACCATCAAATCAGAGTTGACAGAGCAATAGTGAGGCAGGCAGGAGAGAAAACCGATGTACCAACAAGTCGCGTACCAACAGGTTATTCACCAACAGGTTATTCACCAACAGGTGAACCTTAACCTGTTGCGACGATTTGACACCCGCGCTCTTAGCCCCTTGGCCAGGGATCATGCCACCTACTATTTCTTCAAACGTGTGCTGGATGTAACCATTGCCACACTTGCCCTGGTGATCCTGTCGCCGCTGATGGCCCTGATCGCTGTGTTGATCGTCCTGGACTCTGGATGGCCCATAATCTTTGCCCAGAAGCGGGTCGGCGCACGACGCTGGACCCGCGATGGGTACTCTTATTGGCGACGGACCACGTTCACGCTCTACAAATTCCGCTCGATGGTCCCAAACGCCGATCCGTCTATGCACCAGGCTTTTGTTACGGCTTTCATCCACAATGATCATGAAAATATGGTCAAAGTGCAGGGCGAGGACATCCAGGTCTGCAAGTTGGTACACGACCCACGGGTAACTCGCCTGGGGAGATTTCTCCGCAAGAGCAGCCTGGATGAACTGCCGCAACTGTGGAACGTGCTCAAGGGCGACATGAGCCTGGCGGGTCCAAGGCCACCGATCCCTTATGAACTGGACGAGTATGAGTCCTGGCATCGCCGGCGGCTGCAGACCCAACCAGGCCTTACCGGGTTGTGGCAAGTGACTGCAAGGAGCTCGGCCGACTTTGACGAAATGGTCAAGTTAGACATCGAGTACATCGAACGTCAATCGTTCTGGCTGGATCTCAAGATCCTGCTAAAGACACCGCTCGCCGTATTGTCTGGAAAAGGGGCGGTTTAGCGCAAAAGAGAGGAGAGACATGGATCACATCAATGTGGGTGTCATCGGATGTGGCTACTGGGGGCCCAATCTGATCCGTAACTTCGTCGAGTTACCCACCTCGAACGTTGTGGCTGTCGCGGACCTTGACGAAGATCGGCTTGCACATATCAAGTCTCGTTATCCCAGAATCAAGATTACAAAGGACTACCGAGACCTTTTTGCTATGGAACTGGACGCCATTGCGGTGGCAACGCCGCCGGCCACTCATTTCCGCATTGCGCGGGATTGTCTGCAACACGACATGCACGCGTTCGTCGAGAAGCCTCTGACGCTGAATACTCAAGACGCCGAAACGTTGATCGAAATAGCTGAGACACGGGGCTTGACCCTGATGGTAGGGCATACATTCGAATACAACCCGGCCGTACGGGCGCTAAAGGAGATCATCGAAAGCGGCGAACTGGGGCAGGTTTACTACGTTGATGCGGTGCGGGTGAACCTGGGACTATTTCAACGCGATTTGGACGTACTCTGGGACCTGGCTCCGCACGACATTTCGATCCTGCTATATATTCTTGGCCGCGATCCGGTCGGTGTCAGCGTCTATGGTATGTCCAATATTTTCAAAGGTAAGCATGACGTCGCCTACCTGAACTTGCTATTCCCGGATGAGATTCTGGCTCACATTCACGTAAGCTGGCTCGACCCTTGCAAGGTACGACGTATTACCGTCGTCGGCAGCCGGAAGATGGTGGTCTACGATGACGTAGAGGCCCTGGAAAAGATCAAAATCTATGATAAAGGCGTAGAGGCACCTCAATACACGGACACATTTGGTGAATTTCAGTGCAGCTACCGTTACGGTGACGTGGTGATTCCCAACATCCGCTTCGTCGAACCACTCCGCCTGGAGTGCCAGCACTTTCTGGAATGTATCGCCAATCAAACAGAACCTCAAAGCAGCGGTCGAGTCGGATTGAAAGTGGTCAGGGTGCTGGAGATGGCTGAGCGGTCACTGCAAAACGGTGGGGGGCAGGAGATGATCTTTCTTGAGAGGGAAGAGACGCATGAGCGTGCCGTCGCATAAAAGGGAGCATGTCCAAAGATGAAGAGTGACTTTGTACGCATTGCCCCAGACGTAAAATTGGGGCAAGATGTGAAAATATATGCTTTTGTCAACCTATATGGCTGTGAGATTGGCGATGAGAGCAAGATCGGTGCCTTCGTGGAGATCCAGAAAGGAGTAAAGGTAGGGCGTCGGGTCAAAGTCTCCAGCCACACGTTCATCTGTGAAGGGGTGACGATTGAAGATGAGGTCTTTATCGGTCACGGGGTGATATTCATCAATGACAAATACCCGCGCGCTACTACTGCCGGCGGGGAATTGCAGTCTGAAGCGGATTGGGCGTGCATCCCCACGCTGGTAAAACAGGGCGCTTCTATTGGCAGCAATGCCACGATTATGTGTGGCGTGACGATAGGTGAACGCGCGATGGTGGGAGCCGGCAGTGTGGTCACCCAAGATGTGCCGGACGACGCGGTGGTGGCTGGTGTCCCTGCAAAAATACAGGCTATCCTCAATCGTGCTTTGCCTTGAAGCAACCCCGCCCTTGACATGAAAGCCTCTGGCAAGTACAATTGAGATTGTTGGAAAGGAGCTGACCGTGAACGTCCCTTTCGTTGATTTGAAAACGCAGCATCGCGCCCTTTGGGATGAACTCAATCAGGCCATGCAGCGGGTGATGGAACGGGCCGACTTTGCCCTGGGGGAGGACGTCATCCGTTTCGAGGAAGAGTTTGCAGCGTTTTGCGGCACGCGCTACGCGGTGGGCGTGGACAGCGGACTGTCCGCGCTCAAGCTGAGCCTGCTAGCCTTCGGGATCGGCCCCGGCGACGAGGTGATCGTCCCCGCGCATACGTTCATCGCCACGGCGGCGGCCGTCACCTTTGCCGGAGCGCGGCCTATCTTGGTGGACGTGGACCCGACCACCTACAACATAAACGTGGCGCAGATCGAAGCAGCGATCACGCCGCGCACACGGGCGATCATCCCGGTGCACCTCTATGGTCTGCCAGCCGAGATGGACGCCATCCTGCACCTGGCCGATAAGCACGGCATGGTCGTCATCGAAGATGCGTGCCAAGCCCATGGTGCGACCTACAAAGGTCGTCGTGTGGGTTCGCTGGGCCACTCGGCTGCCTTCAGTTTCTATCCCACCAAAAACCTGGGCGGCTGCGGCGACGGAGGGATGCTGGTGACCGACGATGCACAGGTTGCCGAGCAAATACGGGCCATGCGCAACTGTGGTCAGAAGGAGAAATACTACCACGAGTTGCCGCCCTTCAACCACCGGCTGGACACACTCCAGGCCGCGATCTTGCGCGTCAAGTTGCGCCACCTGGAGGGCTGGATAGACGCGCGCCGCCGCAACGCTGCGTTGTACACCAAACTCTTGGCGGGAAGCGGCGTCGTTACGCCGGTCGAAGCCCCGGATTCGGTGCACGTATACCATCTCTACGTAGTGCGGACGCCGCAGCGAGATGCGCTGCAGGCCCATCTGCGAGAGCAAGGTATTGGCACGGCGATTCATTACCCGGTGCCGATCCACTTGCAGCCATTCTACGCGGAGAGTGGATTTCGTCGGGGGCAGTTCCCGGTGACGGAGCAGTTGTGTGATGAGGTTCTCTCACTGCCCATGTTCCCTGAGATGACAGACGAGCAGGTGCAGTTCGTGACCACGCAGGTGATCAAGGATTCACACAGTCCCTCTAATGAAGCAGCCTGAAATGACATGAGCCGTATCAAATTCAGGCACGGGCTGGAATAGTATTCACTAGCAGTCTGTCGGAGAGAACACGTCTTGCCAAGAAAAGCCACGAATTTAGGGACGGCACTTTTTACTCCGACAACCTGCTAGACGAATAGCCAAGGCGACTGGTATGGAGCCAGGCCGAACCGAGCGCGCTCCGGCGCAGAAGGTTGACAAACGGGTTCGATGGTCATAAAATGGCAGTACATAGTGCCGAGGAGAAGTCAATCGTGTACTTAGGTGGGGAAGAGCAAGCCATATAAACTGGACGGAAGAGAGACGCACATGGAAATTCGTGAGTATCTGGATATTCTATGGCGGCGTAAGTGGGTGATTTTTTTGACCTTGCTTATGACCGTCACGACAGCCGCGATTGGAACCTTTTTCTCGTCCCCAGTCTACGTTGCCACGGCCACTGTGCGAATCGCTCCCATTCCCGGGGCCGAATTCGATTATACTGATTACCTGTATGCCGAGCAGTTGCGCAATACGTATGTCCGGGTGGCAACCAGTAAACCTGTACTAGAGCAAACAAAACTGCTGCTAGGTCTAACGGCACCACCAAAGGCAGAGCAGATAGAGGCGAACATCATTGAAAACACAGAGCTGATCGAGTTGCGAGTTGAGGACTCTGATCCCCACTTTGCAACGGAAGTCGCCAATGCTCTAGCAGAGGCGCTTATGACAAAAGACCACCTGCTATCGTCCGAAAGCGCGATAAGCGCCGAGGCAACCTTGGGCGAAGAACTGGACCGGGTCGAGAAGGAAATACTGGAAATGCAGGCAGAATACGATAAACTGCTTGAGCAAACACCTTCTGATTTGGATCGGATAGGCAGTCTGGCTAGAAGTATCCGGCTCAAGGAAGATGTTCAATCCATGCTTCTCAGGCAGTATGAACAGGCTCGTATTGCTGAAGCCACGGGTGGCAATGTCATCTCGCTGATGGAGCCTGCGACCACACCTACCGCCCCTGTACGGCCGCGTCCCATCGTCATTATGGCAGGTGCCATTGCTATAGGTTTAATGACAGGTCTTGTGCTAGCGTTTTTGTTCGAGAACCTGGACACTACAGTCTATAGCCCCAATCAGATAGAGGCCATTTCAGAGACACCTGTGTTAGGGTTAGTTCCTGCCAGCAGATCTAAGCGTCATGTCAGCACCAGGATAGGGACTAACGGTCGGCACGTGATTGACCCCGTGTATAGACTGTTGCAAACCAGTTTGGCGTCAGTGGTTAATAGGGGAGCACGAACTTTCTTGATGACAAGTGTGGATTCTGGGGCGGGCAAAGCCCAAATCATCAAGGACCTGGCGATGTGTATGGCGGAAGCTGGCCAGGTTGCCATTGTGGTCGAAGTGGGTTTACAGAAACAAGAGCTGGGTCAGCTTTTTGACGCGACCGACGAGCCAGAGTTGGCAACCGCGCTTCAGCAATTCACTGAAGTACATGAGAGCCTCCTACCAGCGACAGCAGCGATTGTGGCTTTAGTCCAAGAGACCGAAGTCCCTCAGGTCAGGTTGATGACGGTTCACCCGAAGGAGGATGGGCCTTGGACTCAATCGGACTTGCATCAAGTGCGTAGGCTGATCCAGTCCCTCGGTGATAAAGCGGATGTGGTGCTGATCAACGCACCGCCAGTGCTCACAGCTCCCGAGGCTTGCCTGCTGAGCTCGGCAGTGGATGGCGTGCTTTTGGTGGTTCGGCTGGGCCAGACCACCACTGAAGGTATCCAACAGGCCCTGAAGCAACTATCCAATGTTGGGGCCGAGGTTATCGGGACAATCTTGAGCGATGCATAAGGTGGCCTAACAGTCACGCTTGGGAGGTATTTGCGATGCATCCGTGGGTTGTACGAAACATTACCTTCCCTTTGTACCGAAGGATCATCGGGGAAAGAGTACTGGACTGCTTGCAGGAGTTGGAACGCACGCAATGGCACTCGCCATCCCAACTCCAGGATTTGCAATGGAGAAAGCTGAGGGAATTGTTAGCCCATTGCTACGACAATGTACCATATTACCATGCCCTCTTTGACAGACTTGCCATAAAGCCAGAGAATGTCAAAGATATGGACGATTTCCGTAGATTGCCCCTTCTGACCAAGCGAGAGCTAAGGCATAATCGGCCCCAAATGGTGGCCCAAGACAGAAGGCGTCCTTTTGTCACGGACAGGACCAGCGGTTCCTCTGGCATGCCCACTGAAGTCCAGATAGACAGGCTGGCCTCAGCATATCACTTCGCGGCTCAAGCTAGGGGAAGGAGGTGGTGGGGGTGGGATGTGGGGGAAAGGCACGCCTGGCTGGTGGGCAGTTTGGGGCCTATGCATACGGTCAGAAGACTAAAGAGGCGCCTCGTTGATAATACTATCTTATTTTCAGTTTATGATTTGAATCCGCAATCTATGCGCAACTACTATGATCAAATGCGGCGTTCCAAGGTGCGATTCCTATACGGATTTACTTCGGCCGCATATGCTTGGGCTGGCCTGTTAAAAGAAGACGGGCTAGACGGGCTTGTGCTGGGGCTAAAAGGGGTATGCACCACATCTGAGGTTCTGTATCCTCATCAGCGGGAGATGATCGAAGCGGTCTTTGGCTGCCCTGTGGTGAACGAATACGGGTGTTGCGAAGTGGGTCTCATAGCTTTCCAGTGCCCAGAGGGTGGGATGCACCTGGCCAGCGAAAACATTTTGGTGGAGTTTGTCAAAAACGGAAAGCCAGCCGAGCCTGGCCAAATGGCAAGTATCGTTGTGACAGACCTGGACAATTACCGAATGCCTCTGGTTCGCTATTGCGTGGGGGATGTAGGTAGTTATAGCGTTCAACTCTGCCCCTGTGGCAGGGGTTTGCCTTTGATGGAGGTCTCTATTGGGCGTGAATGGGACTTGATTCGGCTCGAGGACGGGAGAACACTGCATCCTGACATTTTACATTTGCCCCACGGCAACAGCATCCTGTTCGAAAACATTCGACAGTACAAGGTATTTCAGCGGTCGCTGTCCCATTTCTTCATCCAGATTGAAGCGAAACCTGGCAGCGAATCCTTGGTGACAGATGCTTTCTCGACATTCGTTCGAGACAAGTTGGGAGAAGCTATTACCGTAGACTTTGAATTCGTGGAGCAAATCCCTCGTGAAAAGTCGGGCAAGTTGCGCTATTTCGTGTCCGAGGTTAAGATAGAGGGGGAACTCTCAAGTGAATCTCCTATGGATGCGTCGGATACGGCCCTGGAGTAATAATTGTCATGCACTGGCTAGAGGATCCTCGGCCCCAGATAGCCTGTCAGGTAGCTGACGAGGAACTGGGATTAATAGGCTATTTGGTTGTTGACCGCACGGTGGGCGGCAGGGCGGGCGGTGGCATCCGGATGAAGCCTGACGTCACAATAGATGAGGTCGCCCATTTGGCAAGGGCTATGACCTTGAAGTTTGCCTTTGCCAATGTGCGGCTGGGAGGAGCCAAAGCGGGTCTGGTGGCATCACCACGGTTGCCTCAGGCCGAGAGGCAAGCCCGCCTGGCCGCCTTTGGACGGATCTTGAGCCCCGTTTTAAGAAGCGGACTATATATCCCTGGGGCTGATCTAGGAACTTCGGAAGAAGACATAGCTACTGTGCGGCAAGCAGCCGGCTTGCCAGCCGACGCATGTCTAGTTGACACCGGCTACTACACTGCCCGTTCGGTCTTTATGGCTCTCACCCAAGCGGCGACTGTGCTAAACCTGGATCTGTCTCAGAGCATCGCGGCAATCGAAGGTTTTGGCAAGGTGGGTGTCAACGTTGCCAGGCTTATGGATGCCGCTGGAGTCAGTATTATTGCAGTCAGCACACTGGAAGGCGCGATCTACAATCCGAGGGGGTTGAACGTCCATAGGCTCATAACGCTCAAGGAACAGGTGGGGGATGAGCTAGTGCACCACTATCCTGACGCAGAGCGCCTTGAGAAAGCCGACCTATTAACCTTGCCTACAGATTTTTTGATCCCTTGTGCCGGGCCATGGACAATCCACAACGAAAACGCAGCCCAGGTCCAGACGAAAGTCATTGTGCCAGGTGCCAATATACCCCTGACTAGTGAAGCTGAGGAGATATTATTCAGCAGGGGTATTCTATATATCCCAGATTTCGTTGCCAACTGTGGGGGAGGCCTCAGTAGTTCCATTGCCTGGTTTGGGTTCGGCGACGATGACATTAACCGTATCTTCGATGTTGAGTTGGGTAGCAAGGTGAAGTATCTACTTACCTTGGCTGAACAAAATGGGGTCAGTCCAAGCAGGGTGGCCGAGCAGATAGCCTGGCGAAACTTCCAACGAATGACTGCCAAGTGGCCCGATGAGCAAGGTGGAACGAGGAAGCGATGGGTCAAGTTTCGCCGATTGGGATGGAGTGGGGTGCTGCAGCGGCTAGCAACCGAGCTCTATCGTCGTCATCTGCCCTTGTCAGAAGTTGCCAAGCCCCTTGTGCGCTCCTACTTTAGAAGAAGCCGTCTCCAGGCTAACGAATAGAACCCTTACCAACGAGCAAGGAAGGAAAGAGTTGTGGTTAACATGCAGCGAAGGGAGTTGCTCGTAAGTCTTGCTACCGGCATAACCTGTGGTCTATTAGTGTTCGTACTTACCAAAGGCCCAAGCATTTCCACAGTGATTACACTTTCGGGTTCCGATGCACCCCAGGTTGATCTGGCCACGCCTGTGATAGCACTTTCCAATGTGGAGACTCCTAACGCTGCTCAGGACAGTGCAACCAGGCAAACATTAGAGCCAACACCTGCCTCGCCTGTTGGCGTTTCCATTACGCAAACCATACACGCTGCGGAGGAAAAGGGCGAAGACTTGGATGACGTGCTGCTGCTTTATGATTCGGCCTACGAGCAAGATTTCAATATCAACTTCCGCCAGCTAGCGCGCTACTACGGGGTTGGCTATAAACAGCTTGACCTCAGTAAGACTCCCCTGACCGATGACCTGCTCAGGGACGGTCGTGACGACTATTTCAAGCTAATAGGGATCAGCGCCCAAACATTAGAAGCGCCCTCCCTGGTCTCACCAGACGAACTGGATCTGATCAAGCAGGCTGTCAAGGTAGAGGGTACGAACCTGCTGGTGGCAGAACTGGTTGATGAGGAAGGTCAGAAGAGCTATCCTAACTTGGAGTTCTTGACGGATAACGTGGTGCTCGGTGCAAAAGCACCGGAAGACTCTCGTGCAGACTGGTATATCTCCGACCAGATGCCTGATCTGACCGGGGCATTCACTGGACAGGTCATATCTTGCACGCAGATTGCCCAACCAGATTCTGCGATCATATTGGGCAAGCCACTATCAGCACCTGCTGTAATTTCATCAATTGACGATGCAGGTACAATTTATCCCATCTTTGTGCATTATCAGGCTGGGGCCGGTTCGATCCTTGTGAGTGCAGGTGATCCCTATGGAAACGTCCTTGATGACGCTCCCATGCGTTATGCCTACGAACCCTGTACCTTTTCAGAGCTTGGCCCCCTGATGTTCGCTTTCCGGTTCGCGCTGAGTGATGAGGTTTGGCACAGCGATTACACCTTTGCCAATTTGACCATTGATGATCCGGCGCTGCGAGACCATTCGTTTGGCATCCGATACGCAGAACTACTGGCGCAGATGAAGGAGCACAATTTCCATACAACGATTGCCTTCATTCCGATAAACTATGACCGAACAGATTCTCTTGTAGCACACTTGTTTCTCACAAACCCGGACTACCTCTCAATCGTTCAGCATGGAAATAACGATGATCCGTACGAGTTTTACAAGTATGAGATTTCCCAGACTGACCCATATCCAGCCCGCCCGCTTAGGGAGCAAAAAATTGATATCGTCGAAGGGCTGACGCGGATCGAGGAGCACAAGAGATTGACAGGCATACCCTACGGGAAGATCATGATCTTCCCATACGGCATCTCCCCGGCCGACACACTGGTATGGCTAAAGGCCAACAACTACAATGCCACAATTAATTCAGACAATATCCCGTTAGGTTCCAAACCAGGAGATAACTTTGATTTTGATATGTATCAAGCCGTCATGAACTATGGTAGTTTCCCCGCAATTTGGCGTAGGGGAGTCGGACCCGGGGGACTTTCAGGGCCGGAGTTTCAATGGCTCTTGTTTAACCTTTTTATCGGAAAGCCGATACTGCTATTCTCGCACGTCGACGAGGTTTTCAGGCATGGACTAGACGGCTTCAACCAAACCGCTGATGCCATCAATCAATTGCCTATCGCCGTGGAATGGCACAGTCTGGACTATATCGTGAAACACCTGTATCTGGAGAAGAGAAACGACGATGGCAGCATAGATGTGAAGTGGTATGGCAATCACGTGATAATCATAAACACATCGAATCAGGGGAAAACCTATCATCTTCAGAAAGAGGAGACCCTTAACGTCCCTATAGCCAGCCTAACCATCAATGGCGCAGAGTTCCCTTTTCGAGTCGAGAGCGATACACTTGTGTTGGATTTGTACATTCCAGCTAGGAGTGCTGCAGAAGTTGAGATCACCTATGGACCGTAGCTTCCAATTGCGGCACTGGATGCACTCCCCTTTCCTGCCGCAACTCATAGTGAGTCTACTCTCATTCGCTCTTCGAATTCCATTTTTTCGAGTTCCCTATCTTTCCGCAACACGTTGCCACCTAATCCCCAAAGAACTCAGAGAACTTTTGGGGTGGGGAATCAGACGAGCCATGACATTTCAGCCAGTGTTGAGCGAGGCTTTCAGAACCGGCGAAGCATTGATTATCTACTTCTCTCAGACTGGAAATACCGAGAAGGTCGCGCTGGCTATTCAGCAAGGTTTGAGTAAAGAAGGCCTGGAGGTAATCACAAAAAAGGTCTCAGAAGCCTTGAAGGAAGATCTATATGACTATGATCTAGTGTGTTTTGGTAGCCCTGTGATCCACTCTCTTCCACCGCGTCCAGTAATGAAGTTCATTCTGGGAAAGGGAAACGAATATCGAAAGCGTAAGGAAGTGAGGCTGCCAGCTCATAAGATTCCCGGGAAGCATGCATTGGTTTTCGTCACTTTTTCAGGTCCTCGTATCGGGGTAAACGAAGCGTTGCCCGCGGGGAAGTACCTACGGCAATTCGTCGAACACCTTGGTTTTGAAGTTGAGGATGAGTGGTACATCGTTGGAGAATTTCACGGATGGGAAGAAGGAAGCATTAGAGGTAGACTGGGAGATATTAGGGGTCGACCAAACGCGAAAGACCTGGCCAGAATAGAGGAAAAAACAATCAAACTCGTTAAGTCACTAAAGCACGTATCTTGAGGAAAGTTATACAGCTGTTTCGTATTATGAAAACGTGTATGGTAGTTCGGCAGTACTATCTGAGCGACCCGGTGGCACAAAGACAAGCAAAGGCCATCGTGGAAGCAGGTGGTCAGGTCGATGTGATATGTTTGCGGGCGCCTGGGCAGTCGGTACGGCAAATACACAACGGCGTGAGCATCTACAGAGCACCCATATCTCGAAAAAGACGAGGTGCAGCCAGGTATCTGTTTGAGTATTTTGGCTTCTTTACCTGTGCATTTTTCCTTGTTTCGTTTCTGTTCGCCTGGAAAAGATACGATGTCATCGAAGTTCACACGATTCCCGATTTCCTGGTGTTCTCAGCACTGCTTCCCAAGCTTTTCGGCAGGCCGATCGTTTTGAATACTCGTGATCCTATGCCCGAACTGTACATGTCAAAGTTCAAAGCGGATTCATCACACTTGATGATCAGAATCATTTGCTTTCAGGAGAGACTGAGTTGGATGTTTGCTGATCACGTGCTCACCGTCCACGACCCGATGAGAGATTTGCTTGTTGAGCGGGGCTTGCCACCAGACAAGGTATCGGTCGTCCTGAATACTCCGGATGAGAGATTGTTTGGCAGAAAAGAGAGGGGGCATGCACCTAGCGGGCCTAAGAAGGGACAGCCCTTTACTTTGCTATTCACGGGAACCGTAGGGGAGCGCCATGGACTGGAAATAGCCATTCAAGGTCTTGCAGTCTTAAGACATCAGATTCCTGACATCAGGTTGGTAATAGTCGGTGAAGGGGATCATCTGCCTTGCTTGCGAAAACTCGTGCAGTCCCTGAACCTGGAATCTCTGGTCGAGTTCCGGCGCCCCGTTCCGCTAGAGCAAGTTCCTGATATTGTCTTGGCGGCAGACTTGGGCATATCCCCTATCGATCAGAGTTCGTTCTCGCATCTGTGCTTGTCCACCAAGGTATTGGAGTGGCTGCTGATGGGTCTCCCTGTGGTGGCATCTCGAACAAAGACAATGGCACATTATTTTGAACGTAGCATCTTCTTCTTTGAACCAGGGAGCGTTACAGGTTTTGCTGAGCAAGTTAGGATCTGCTATGCTGATCCCCAGTTGGCACGTGAGAAGGTGTACAGTGCACAGGTCATCCTAAAGAAACTAGGTTGGCATATCCAGAAACAGAAGTATCTGGCTATTCTCAGCGGACTGGTGGAGGTAAGTTTCACACTGATAGAAGAATAGTAGCTACCGTTCTTAACCTAAGGAGGAATTGCATCAATGTCGGAACAAACAAGGATTCTGGTTACAGGTGCCGGGGGATTCATCGGTCACCATCTGGTCACGTATCTGAAGAAGAAAGAGTATTGGGTACGGGGTGTAGACATCAAACACCCAGAGTTCAGCCCCACGGACGCTGACGAATTCGAATTGCTCGACCTGCGACGCTGGGATAACTGTCTCCAGGCCACTCGTGGCGTGGATGAGGTCTACGCCCTGGCGGCTGATATGGGCGGCATGGGCTTTATCTCGTCCAACCACTCACAAATCCTGCATAACAACCTGCTCATCAATATCCACACCCTGGACGCAGCCCACAAGAACGACGTCCAGCGTTACTTTTTCACGTCCTCAGCTTGTATCTACCCCGAGTATTTGCAGGAAGATACCGACGTCACACCGCTCAAAGAGGAGGACGCCTATCCTGCCCAGCCCCAAGATGCCTACGGTTGGGAAAAGTTGATCACCGAGCGGTTGTGCACCCACTACCGGGAGGATCTTGGCATCGAGACCCGCCTCGTGCGCTTCCACAACATCTTTGGTCCCCTGGGAACCTGGGACGGTGGCCGGGAGAAAGCGCCTGCTGCCCTATGCCGCAAGGTGGCAATGGTCAAGTTGACCGGTAATCCTGAAATCGAGATCTGGGGAGATGGTGAGCAGACCCGCTCTTTCTGCTACATTGACGACTGTGCAACCGGTATCTACAAGCTGATGCAGTCGGACTATCGCGAGCCGCTTAACTTGGGCCAGGATCGCCTGGTCACTATCAACCAACTGGCAGACATCATCGCCGACGTTGCTGGTGTTAGGATTGTGAAGAAGCACGTGCCAGGTCCTCAGGGTGTTCGGGGGCGCAACTCCGACAATACCCGCCTGCGCCAGGTGTTGGGGTGGGACCCGGAGATTTCGTTGGAGGAAGGGTTGGCCCGCACCTATGCCTGGATTGAGGAACAGGTCCGGGTCAGGTTGGAAACGGCTTCAGATGACGATGCAGTGGCAGCGCTGACGCATAGCCAGGTGTCTTGAGGGCGGTTGTTTTTGCCTGTCGCGTGCATCCAAGATAGGAGCCGAGGACTGGTGAATACCGAAAACGGCCAGGGACTGCAGCTCTGGGAGATCGTTCATCGCCAGCAAGTGGTGGATGCTGCTCCATGGCTCCAGCTTTGGAGAGAGACGGTGCGTTTGCCAGATGGACGTCTGGTGAGCGATTACTATAGGCTGGAGCAGCCCGATTACGTGGTTGTGTTCGCGCTAACCGCGGCCGATCAGGTGATCGGCATCTGGCACTATAAACACGGACCGCGAAATATCAATCTTGGCTTACCTGCAGGTTACGTGATGCCAGATGAGACTCCCTTGGCTGCCGCACAGAGAGAGTTGCTTGAGGAGACGGGTTATCAGGCTGATATATGGAGACACCTGGGCTCGTTCACTGTTGACGGCAACCGTGGCTGCGGCCAGGCACACATCTACCTGGCCCATGGGCTACGTGCCGCGGCCGAACCTGGCCCCGACGATCTGGAGGAAATCCAGGTTGAGTTCATCGGTTTGCACAGTCTGACTCGGTATCTGCATGAGGGCAAAGTGGCCACACTTGGAGCAGCGGCTGCGATTGCACTCGGACTCAACGCATGCGCTCGCTTCTTGAAAGGACAGATTTGACAATGAGCAGAACCTATTCCGTAGTAGGGCTTGGCAAGCTGGGCGCCAGTATGGCAGCGGCTATTGCCAGCCGAGGTCCCGACGTGATCGGCGTGGATATCAATAAGCGTGCCGTGGACCTGCTGAACGCTGGCCACGCACCGGTACAGGAGACAAACCTGGAAGAGACAATCGCGGCCCATCGGAAGCGGCTGCGAGCGACCCTCAGCCACCGTGAAGCCATCTTGAACTCAGATGTGACGTTCGTTATCGTGCCCACACCGAGTGACGAACGAGGAGCGTTCTCACTGCAATATGCCAAGTGGGCTTTTGGTGAGATCGGTCGCGCATTGGCGGAAAAGGACGGCTATCATAACGTGGTTCTGACAAGCACGGTGCTTCCTGGCTCAACGCGCTATGGGCTGCTGCCGGTCCTGGAGCGGGAATCGGGCAAGGTCTGTGGCCGGGATTTTGGGCTGTGCTATAGCCCGGAGTTCATTGCCCTGGGCAGCGTGATCCATAACTTTCTCAACCCCGACTTTACTCTGGTGGGGGAATTCGATGAGCGGGCGGGTAGCCAACTGGAAGCTTGCTATGCCGAGATTATGGAGAACGATCCGCCCTGCAAGCGGATGAGTATAGAGAACGCAGAACTGACCAAAATTGCACTGAATGCCTTTATCACCACCAAGATTACCTTTGCTAACATGCTGGCCGGTCTGTGCGAGCGCATTCCAGGAGGCGATGTAGATGTGGTCAGCGACGCCCTGGGGTTGGATACGCGCATCGGTCGCAAATATCTGACCGGTGCTCTGGGTTACGGGGGACCCTGTTTCCCCCGTGATAATGTGGCGCTGGGTTTTATTGCCCGCGCCCTGGGGTACGAAGCGAGTCTGGCTGAAACAACCGATCGGTTGAACCGTTCGTTGGCAGACAAGCTGGCAGAATATCTGGGCTCGCTCATCAAACGTGGGGATACAGTGGCCGTGCTGGGGCTGGCGTACAAGCCACATTCGCACGTGGTGGAAGAGTCACAAGGAATGTATCTGGCGCGTGCATTGGCCGCCTCGGGCGTGCGTGTGGTAGGATACGACCCATTGGCAAACGAGATGGCCCGCCATGAATTGACCGACAAAGTGGTTATGTTGGAAAATGTGGCTTCGTGCCTGCAGCAGGCGGACGCCGTCGTGATTACCACCCCCGACCCTGAGTTCCGTGCCCTGCAGCCGGCCGACTTTCCGCAAAAGAACCCGCCGGTTGTGGTGTATGATTGCTGGCGCATCTTACGTCAAAAACTTGAACCAGTATCGCACGTCCGCTATGTCCCGCTCGGCATTGACATTGACGACGAGGCCAACAGTGCCCGATTAAAGAAGTTATGGAACAACGATCAGTCAAATGAATAAGGCAACGGAATGGGCCTTTGGGCAAAGGTTGGTGGTTACTAATTGCAGAGGCTGGATTATACTGAAATTCGAGGCCCATTTGTTATTGTAGTCAACGATATTCAGACGAGGAGATGATTGAGATGACATACACTCTTACTCATGAGCAGGCTCCTGAGACTGTTGAGAAAATACGCAGCGCCATCCAGACCTACTTTCGCGAAAACAACCTTACGTATGCCATCTTTGGCAAGTCTGAAGGATTGGATAGCTCTGTCATCGCCGGGTTGCTCAGCGACCTGGAAGGAGTGAAGCCGATCGGTGTATTGATGCCGTGTGAGTCAAAGCCGGAGGTCCAGCGGATCGCCCGGTTGGTGCTCGATCACTTCAAGATACCCTGGATCAAGGTAGACCTGACGCCCGAGTATCATGCGCTTATGGCGCGATATTATTCAGCCGGGGCGTTACAAGATCAATTGATCCAGGTCGTACAGGACTATAGGGACGACTACTTGCTCAAGCGCATGATCCAGCGCAAGGCCCGAGCGGCGGGCAACATCAAGGTGCGGTTGCGCATGATCACGCTTTACCACATTGCGCAACTGACGGGTGGTTTGGTGGTCTCCACCGACAATTTGTCTGAGTTGTGGATGGGTTTCTGGACGCTGAACGGGGACGTCGGCGACTTCTCGCCGATCCAATATGTTTGGAAGGGCCTGGAGGAGTACGTCATTGCCGAAGCGCTGGGCGTG
>Ga0075120_10001036_pt1 | contig 22625 bp, 25 predicted proteins | sample AntAceMetag02UKL_FD_69792 | JGI IMG/M metagenome (GOLD analysis project Ga0075120, IMG submission 69792) | Saline lake microbial communities from Ace Lake, Antarctica - Antarctic Ace Lake Metagenome 02UKL | ecosystem: Environmental > Aquatic > Non-marine Saline and Alkaline > Saline | place...
CTGTGAGCATTAGTTAAAATATAGGGCGCAGCTTGCGGGTTTTCGTTCCTTATCTTGTTATATACATCGTTGGTTTCATCAGCGATTTTTTGAAAATACTTATCCATACCAATCTCTTTTATAGATTCAGGAATTGTCAATCCTAAGTCTATATCATAAGGTTGTGCTGTAATCGTTGACATGCGGTGCCGTTTCAGTTGTCCGAAACAGGCAGCAGATAATACGATGTTAAACGAGAGATTTACATATTCAAATTCACGGGGCATAGAGTCGTAAAATTGCATATTACCCCAAGTTGTCTTAAAAACCTCTTTCTGCTCCTCTTTTGAAAGATTTTCAATAAATGATCGACATTCTTCATAAGGTAGATTCGAGGATACATGTAAAAGACTTGCCGCGATAACCTGATCTGCTTTTTCTGTAAATTCTACTAATCGCACCTCTTCTTCTCTATCAACTGCTATAGATTGAGCAGCTAAATCAATCATCTTATTGGCAAGTTTTTTAAGATCAGGATAGGTTTTACTATCTAAGTCATTAGCCTCATGAAAAATGATGACAGACGGTGCTACATCAGCAACGCATTTATACATAGCCTTCCCAAGCTGACGTATCTCAGCTAAGGGATGGGATGCAAATCTACGGAGCAAGAGCTCTAAGTTGCGAGCATTTATAGTCTGTCCAACTTGCGACTCTGTCGCTAAAGCTGTAATATAACGAGCATCTTCTTTAGCCCAGCCTTCAAGCAGGTTATGATTTTTGGGATTTTTCGCAAGATCAGCATGTTTTTTAAAAACATGCTCTTTGAGTTTCTCAAGGAGCTCAAAATACGCGTTATTCTGCCGATGAATCATATCAATAAATACGCCCTCCAAAGATGTTTGCTTAATTTCATCAGGAATAACGAAATCATTATCAAGTGTGATATAACGCTGAGATTTCTCCGTATAAGAACATAATCGAAATTTCTCTAGTTCTTCCATGGCAAAACGCGAAACACCCAGAATATCCAGATTAAACACAGCGTGTTCAGCTACAGAATGATGTCCCATCTTAAATATAATGGCTGAATTAGAACGCCTGGCCTGTTCGACTTCCCCTCTGGCGTCTACTCTTATCTCATTAATCGGCCGAGAATCCCGACTTATACGGGCATAAGCTGCAGAGAGCACTTCAGGCGTCAAATCTTCGCGCTCAGTCCCCTTCCCTTTAAGTTCACTTAAGACCCCTGCATCTACATTATACCCAGCTAAATAAATCTTCATAGCAAACCTTCCTTTCTTGTTCCTTAATATTTAGAACATTTTCTTTATTACAGCTTAATCAATACCTCTATAATCTTCTCCTGTAGGCAGACAGAAAAAAGACAACCGAAAGTCTCAATAAGAGATTTTCTCATATTATACCTATCTGTCAAATAGATACTTAGTTCTCAAGCATACTCTCACCAGCATAAGCATAACGGGTACTTCAATCAAAACCCCAACAACAGTGGCAAGAGAAGCACCTGATGATAAGCCGAACAACATTGCAGAGGTTGCTATCGCAACTTCGAAATGGTTGCTTGCTCCAATCAAAGCTGATGGAGCAGCATCGCGATACCCTAACTTTAACCATCTCGCCATTGCATATGTTAAAGCAAATATAACACAGGTTTGAATAAAAAGAGGTATCGCTATCAGAAAAATAACTTGGGGTTGATTGACAATAAGCTCTCCCTTAAAACAAAACATGAGGATCAATGTAATAAGCAGCGCAAAGATTGAAATCGGCGTTAAACGATGAATAAATTTCTCCTTGAACCATTTAAATCCTTTCTTGGCAATAATCCATTTGCGTGATTGATACCCCAAGAAAAGAGGCAACCCCACATATATTACAACTGATAAAACTATGGTCTGCCAGGGAATAGGCATCTTATTTACACCCAAGAGCCATCCGCCAAGAGGAGCATAAAGAAAAAGCATTGCCAAAGAATTAATTGCTACCATAACAAGGGTATGACCATCATTTCCTTTTGATAAATGCCCCCATATAAGGACCATTGCGGTGCAAGGTGCAATTCCTAATAAAATACATCCTGAAATATAAGACCTGTATAACTCTACCTGCTGCCCTCCTTTAACAATCTCTACGCCGGGAAGCCATCCTTTAAATAAAACTCCCAGAAAAAGAGTAGCTATCGCAAACATGGTAAAGGGCTTAATACACCAGTTAACAAACAGAGTAAGAATAACTGGTTTTGGCGTTTTCCCGGCTTTAATGACCTCGGTGAAGTCAACTTTTACCATAATAGGATAGATCATGAAAAAAAGACATATTGCAATAGGAATAGATACCTGATAAATCGAAAATCGATCAAGCGTTACCGCCACATTAGGAAACAGCTTTCCAAGTAGAATACCTGTACCAATACATCCTATAACCCATAGAGTTAAATGCTTCTCAAAAAAACTTAACCTGCGTTGTTTCCCATGAATAGCATGCTCCATATTTCAACACCTTCTTATAACTACATAAAACTGCTGATATGAGTCCAGATAAAATAAATGCCTGCTAGAATAAATATTATCCCGGTAGTTTTTCTTGTATGTTTTTCAAACATTGCCATCTTATTAAACCAATGGGACAATGTAGAAATTCCAAAAGCTATTCCAAAAGAAAAGACCAATACAGGTAGGCCTGTTCCTATTCCATAGATAAGAGGCAATACAACCCCATAAGTATTATTCAAAGATAACGGAATTAAACTTCCAAAGAAAAGAGCAGCAGATATTGGACAAAATGCAAGCGCAAATAACATTCCAAGAACAAAAGACCCTTTCAATCCGCCTTGAGCCAAAGACTCTTGTTTTTGCTTTGAAATAGAGAGTCCTGAAAAATTAAGACGTATGATATTAAGCAAGAACAATCCGACAATTACCAAAACAGGGCCTAAAATTTTATTCATATACTTCTGGAGAAAATTTGCAATAAAAGGAATGCTCACAAGAGATGCAATAATGATTACCCCTAATACAGCGTATGCAATCATTCTTCCAAAAGTATACATTATGCCTGCAAAAAGCACTGCTTTAGGATGATTAATCTTCTTTGAAAGAAAAGAGACAGCTGCGATGTTTGTTGCTAAAGGACATGGACTTATTGATGTAAGCACACCAAGCCAGAGAGCAGAGCCAAAGACAAGTAGAATCTCAATCATTCTATCTCCTTAAGAAGAGTTTTGATTTCGCTTTTGACATAATTAGCATACTTTTCCTTGTTTCTCACATATTCCCAAATTTTGACAAGATTTTCATGCTTCACCTCTTCTCCATTTTTTACTAATGATAAGATTAAAGCTCTTGAATAAAGCTTATAGTCGTTGACAAAATGTTCATTACTTTCCTCCTCAACGTTTACAGTTTTAAAGACAAGGACGCCTTTATCCAGTTCGTCTTTAAAATTATTATAAATAGCCTCTTTGGCATACTGTTCTAAGTTGTGACAGGTACGACATCGAACATTTCCATAAAAATAGTAAGCAATGAGCTGGGTGTTTTCATCTTGCATACTTTCACCAGCAATAGCAATAGCTGAAATCTGAAAAAAAGCTATGACCGTAAGTAAAACTATTATTGTTTTAACCATTTTTTAATCTCCTCAGATGAAGGAATTTTTCCTGAAGTTTTTACCTCTCCATCTACAACTAAAGCCGGAGTCATCATAACCCCATAACCTGTTATCTTATCCATATCTTCAACTTTAACAACCTCTGCCATTACTCCAATCTCTTTAACAACTGCTTGAGTATTCTCATAAAGTATTTTACATTTAGGACAGCCCATACCGAGAATTTCAATCTTCATTTTACACCTCCCATTATTATGCCAAAGATAATTCCACTAATTGTTGCCATAATTACTACTAAACCAACATAAACAACTGTTTTTTTGTTTCCAATAACGCCTCGAATTACTAACATATTTGGTAAGCTCAAAGCAGGTCCGGCTAATAGTAAGGCCAAAGCCGGCCCTTTTCCCATCCCAGCTCCGAGGAGTCCCTGCAGGATAGGAACCTCAGTTAAAGTTGCAAAATACATAAATGCACCCACGATTGCTGCAAAGAAATTCGACAATAAAGAATTACCGCCAACAGCTTTGGCAATTATCCATGATGGAATTAAACCCTCCTGGTTAGGCCGGCCAAGAAGAAATCCGGCTACTATTACACCTACAAGAAGTAAAGGCATTATCTGTTTAGCAAATGTCCATGAAGCAGATGTCCAGCTCCTAACTTCATCTTTCTTAAACCATCTGATAAGCATAATAACTACCAGAGCAAGCAAACTGAATGAAAGATACCACTTAATGGAATAAATAAACGCCCACAAACCTGTCTTTATTTCCGGCTTTGCCCAATTCGCAAATACCAAAAATGCAACCATCAAAATAAAATACAACGCGTTCTGCCCAAGCGTCCGGCTCTTTACATCTTCATTAACAATAAGATCATCCGGTACATGGCGTGCTTTTTCTTCTTTAAGAAATATAAGATGCATTAGAAGTCCAATTATAATACTGAAAAGTACTGCTCCTACAGCGCGGGCAAGTCCGAGTTCCCATCCTAAAATGCGGGCTGTCATTATAATCGCTAATGCGTTAATAGCCGGACCTGAATAAAGAAATGCTATTGCAGGTCCAATCCCTGCACCTCTTTTATAGATACCTGAAAACAAAGGCAACACCGTGCAGGAACACACCGCTAATATAGTTCCTGAAATTGAAGCAACACTATAGGCAAGTACTTTATTAGCTTTTGCTCCGAAATACTTAATCACCGATGCTTGACTTACAAATACAGAGATTGCTCCCGCTATAAAGAATGCTGGAATCAAGCATAGCAATACATGTTCTCTTGCATACCATCGCACTAATGCAAGTGCTTCAAAAATTGGATTTCTAAAAGGCAGTGCTTCAACGGGTAAATAAAAGCATACTGAAAATATAGCCATCATTAACAAAAACTTCTTTCTCTCTTTCATCTTTTACCCTTCTCTATAATTTTACAACACCCGCCCTCTATTTTTATTGCTTTAATATTTACTAAGGCATCGGCTATCTTTTTATGAGCCGACTCTAAGATGCGTGATATAGTTGAACGATGTACCTTCATAGTTTCGGCTATCTTTTCTTGATTAAAACCTTCTAAGTGAGCCAGTCTTATGGCCTCAAATTCATCAATAGTCATATGCACACCTTCCAGCTTACTCAAAGGTTTACACTGCGGCCGAAAGCAACGCTCTTCTGGAGCACACTTGACCCATCTTGTTTTTTTAGGTCTCATAAAAAACTCCTATAATGCACATATGTGCATTATAATTTAATATAAACTCCGCCATTGTGTCAATAGAAAACGATGGCACTGCTTTGGTTGGGTGTTGTCTTAAAATTGCAACGTTTTACGCTAGAGAGAATTATCTTTTCCGCAAATACAAGATACCTAATCAACTTTATTAATATCCTATAAAATTTTCAACCCACAACTTATCTTTATCGCAGCCTAACTCTGAACATAACTCTATCATAGCATTTACCATAGCAGGCGGTCCGAATGCAAACAAAACCCTGTCACGATAGTCACTCATATGCTCCGATATAGCACCTAAATCTATTGCACCCTGATAGCACGCTGCGCTCTTAACATCACACGCCTGAACAAAATATTTAATGTCCAGTGAAGGATTCTTCCCACTCCACTTATCTAGCTCTTGCCTGTAAGCTATCTCTGCTTCGCTTTTGTTTGCATAAATAAGGCAGATATCTGTATCAAGTTTTTTATCCATAGCATATTCGATTATCGATATTACCGGTGTAACGCCTATACCCCCAATCAAAAACCCTATACGCTTGAATTCGTCCTTGAGCACACATCTTCCCATTGGGCCATCTATAATAATGATATCGCCTTTTTTAAGATCTTTAAGCTTACCTGAAAATGTACTGCCGCTTAATCTTTTTGTAAATTCAACATACTCTTTTCCAGGTGCGCTGGAAAAAGACAGGTATTTATTCAGTTCGTAATTATTTTTATCTTCTTTATCAAAAATAATCTGAGCAAATTGCCCAGGCAAAAAATTCACCGGACTTTCAGATTTAAATCTAAAGCTCTCCACTGTAGGGGTGCGCTTTATGCTCTCTTTGAATATAAGTGTAAACTTATCCATGATTTTTAAAATTTATGAATAGAACAGCTTTTTTAGCTAACTACTTAATCCTCTTTAATATTAAAGATCTATCTCATTAAACCATGCTCCGTGCAGGTTGCATAGATCCACCGCTGCGATCTTTCCTACTCCAGACTTTAAATTAAGCGTAACAACAGGGTTAAGCTTATCTGGAGTAAACATTACTCTTGATATAAACTCTTGATCAATATAAAAATCAACATGTTGTATGCTATGTTCAGAAGTCATCGGATGCTGTATCTCTCCTATCTCTACATAGACATCCCAGCAAGACTCGCATTTTTTAATAACTGCTATGGCCGGAATATGTTTCTTTTCAGATTCTCCTACCTCGACCTTATCAACAGCGGTCTTGAGCGCATCGTTTTTTTCTTCAAAAGATTTTGCCCCGCAGACAGGACATTGTTGAGGTACAACACCGTTTATTGCCACATAACCGCATACTTTGCATACTATACCTTTCATATTGACCTCTCCTGTTTAATTAATAGTTTTCACATAAAATTTCATAATAGGCCTGAGGGTGTGCACAAGCTGGGCATATCTCAATAGCCTCTTTTCCTTCATGCACATAACCACAGTTGCGACATTTCCACTTAACAACCTCATCCCGCTTAAACACCTTACCGTCTTTTACGTTAGTAAGGAGCTTACGGTAGCGCTTCTCATGCTGCTCTTCAACTTCGGCTATCTCTTTAAAGGTATCAGCTACATCACTAAAACCTTCTTCTCTTGCTACTGCTTCAGCTTCCTTGTAAAGCTTTGTCCATTCCTCATTCTCGCCTTTTGCCGAAGCAAGAAGATTAGCTGCTGTATCGCCTATCACTCCTGCTGGAAAAGTCGTTACTATCTCTACGTCTCCCCCTTCAAGGTATTTGAAAAATTTCTTTGCATGCTCTTTTTCATTCTCTGCTGTCTCAATAAATATCGCTGCTATCTGCTCATAGCCGGCTTTTTTAGCAACCGACGCAAAATAGGTGTAGCGATTCCTTGCCTGAGATTCACCAGCAAATGATGTGAGAAGATTTTTTTCTGTTTTTGTCCCTTTTAAATCTGCCATACTAGATTCCTCCTTTCAACTTTTCTTTAATTTGATTTACACTCCCTTCATCGGGAATATACTGAGCCTTTACTGAATCTAGCATATTGAAACCACATGATCTCAATATTTCATCTATCTGCCCAATACTCTGGCCTCCCCAGCCATATGATCCAAACGCTAGGCCTATCCTATTTTTAGGATCAAGACCTTTCATGTAGGTAAGAAAAGCTGCAACCGTTGGAAGCATACCATTATTTAATGTAGGCGAGCCTACACATATATATTTTGCTGTTAAAACCTCTGTCATAACATCTGAGATATGGATATCCTTGAGATCCATCAGCAGCACTGATATTCTTTTCTCTTTAAAAACACTACTTATTGTCTCAGCAATTTTCTTAGTAGAATCCCACATAGTATCATATACAACAACTGCCTTTTCTTCTGTTTCATTACCAGACCATTTTTGATACCTGCCGACAATATCATCTATATGCCTGCGCCATATAATACCATGACTTGGCGCTATCATATCTATTTTAAGCCCAGCAACTGCATCTAGGGCCTTCTTTACCTGATTACCATATGGAAGAACGATATTAGCATAATATTTAGCTGCTTCATCCATAATCATATCAATATCGAGCTCGTCATCAAATCTTTCCTCAGAGGCAATATGCTGACCAAAAGAATCGTTTGAAAGCAGCAGTTTGTCCTGCTCAACGTATGACACCATAGAATCAGGCCAATGCACCATCTGTGTGAGAGCAAATCGTATATCACGCTGTCCGATATTTATGGAGTCACCGGTATTTACAACTTTAAAATTCCAGTTTAAGCCATAATGTTTTCTAAGCCCCTTCTCCCCGTTTGGAGAAGTAACAACAACAGCCTCAGGACATAGCTGTATCATGTTGGGCAAAGAACCTGAATGATCCATCTCAACATGATTTGATACAATGTAATCTATCTTTGAAGGATCGACAATATTTCTTATTCTCTGAAGCATCTCATCGTAAAGATAGTGCTTAACTGTATCAACAAGTGTGATCTTCTCATCGATTATAAGATATGCATTATATGTACTGCCCCGCTGAGTAAGATAGCCGTGAAAATTCCTAAGATTCCAGTCTATTGCACCTACCCAATATATACCTTTTTTGATCTCTACTGCATTCATCTCTCTTCCCTGCTGCGGTAAGGTGGAGCTAAATCTATTACACTCTCGACATCTATCTCAATAAGATATTTAGGTTCTTCAGGCAGCTGAGCCTCATAATGCGCACTTGATACTTTTTCGCTCTGCACGCTTTTTATGAGCCTATCCGACATTCTCTTTAAAACCCTCTTTTCCCACTCTTTTATATAATCATCACTTATGTCATCTTTAAGCACTATCTTTGCCTGTCCAGTGAGAGTATATCCTGTAAAACTGTGCTCATCTACCTGTGTTATGCTCACTCTTGGATCATTATTAAGATTGCCGTACGTTTTGTTATGATATAGATCAACTACAAACACATGTCCATTTTTATGAATACCAGCTATGCCTTTAGCAGAACAATGTATTCTACCGTCTAAGTCTATGGTAGACACAATAACAAAACTTTGCTTCTTAAAAAAATTTATCACCTTATCGGATAGCTCCATACCACACTACTCCTTATAAATAATTATACTACCAGCTCAAACATCTCTTTACCTACCCCACACTCAGGGCATACCCAATCATCCGGCAAATCCGAAAACGCAATATTGCTGTTTTCCGCCGGATCATAAATATAGCCGCAGACCGTACATTTAAATTTTTCCACCTTAAGCCTCCATATCTTTTAAGTTTTTATTATTTTAGTAAATATTGAGCACTTAAACAAGTACCACTTTAATGTTATTTGTCGCCATAAAGAGCTATCTCTAGCCCTTGCCTCCTACTCAAAATCCTACTCCTTACAATGTTCAGATTCTCAAATCATAGATGTTGTGAATAATAAAGCTTCATACTATTTCACCGCGAATCGAGATCGTATATTCTTTTATGATAATATTCTTACCTGAATCCCTTGCTGCAGTCTCTGTTAGCCCTACTATACCGCTGCAGCAGGGAACCTCCATGCGCACAACAGTCACAGAACTTACATTGTTGTCGCGAAATATTGCTGTAAGCTTCTCTCTATACATATCGATATCGTTATCAAGTTTTGGACAAAAAACAACCAAAGTCTTATTTTTTAAAAATCTTCGGTGAAAATCTCCAAACGTAAACGCAGTGCAATCTGCCGCAACCACAATATCAGCATTATCAAAATAAGATGCATTCGGACTTACAAGCTTAAGCTGTAGAGGCCACTGCCTAAGCTCTGAAAATAGAGCTCCTACAGCTGCATTACCACCTGAAGGAGATATTTCCCTGAAATCTTTAGCCATTGTTCCAGGGCATCCACAGGGTAGATTCTCTTCTATATCCTTTTCGATAAACTCTATCGCATTCAGAGGACATCCACCTATACACTTTCCTATACCGTCACAGATAGGCTCATTAACAACGTGAGCCTTGCCGTCTTTAATCTCAATAACACCCATAGGGCAAGCTTGTATACATTGACCACATCCAATACACTTATCTTTATCAATTTTTATTATCCTTCTTTTTGCCATAATCTACTCTCCTTTATAGTAAAGAAAAAAGATATCCCAGCGTTAAAGTTGCTATGGATATAAATAGTAAATATACACTCAATATTTTTATACCAAATTCTTTCTTTAGTACTAATATCGTTCCGTAGCTGGTTATAGGTCCAGCCAATAAAAGAACCATGCCGCCTCCGATATTCAGCCCCTGTCTTACAAAGGCATCTACCAGTGAAACAGTAGCTGTTGAACAGATATACATTGCGAGACCAAATATAAGTGCAAAAATATACCCAAAGACTCCGCCTAGATTATTTTTAATCCAAACTCCTAAAGGCATAACCGTAGCAACAACAGCAGCTAAAACTATCCCTAAGATCAGCTCAAGCCCAATCTCTTTAGGCATATCCCAAAAGGCAAACTTAAAGACTGATTTAATGTGCTCAGAAACACTCTTTTTATGAGCATGAACAATACCTTCTTTACAATGAGGACATATCTCTTCAGTGCTTTTGCGAGGAACAAAAGAGAGTAGATTTCCAATAATCCCTATTAAAATCCCCATTAAAATAACTGCAAAAAATATAAATATAGCAAACTTTACTCCTAGCAGCTTATATGTAACTAAAAGAGCACTTATTGAAGTTGCCGGAGTTGCCACCAAAAACGCTAAGACTGGACCTAATTTCGAACCTTTTTTGTAGAAACTTAAAGCCACCGGCAGCGAACCCAAGCAGCAGATCGGAAGAATTACACCAGCAACCGTAGCATAGAAAATTGACCTAAAACCATTTTTGCCCAAATATTTTTCTACCCAGTTATTAGAGACAAATTCATGTATTAAACCGCTTAAGAGAAACCCTATTGCCAAAGCCGGGATTATCTCTAAGAGATAATGTCTCAATGCTACGAAAAATTCATTCATAGATCATCTCCTTGCCTTCTAACTTCTCTGCTCTAGATACTATCTTTACAATACATCTCCGGCTGCAGCATGCAATCTGCACTATATCTCTTTTAATTAATCTCCTGCAACCATTGCCTCGATGTCATCTTTGACTGTACTGATGGGTTTAATGTCAAATTTATCAATGAGAACTTTTACAACATTCTTGGATAAAAATGCCGGTAATGTCGGCCCAAGCCTTATGCCCTTTACACCTAAATACAGAAGAGCAAGTAGTACGGCTGCTGCTTTCTGTTCATACCAAGCAATATCAAAAGATATCGGCAAATCATTGATATCATCTAATTCAAAGACTTCTTTTAATTTAAGAGCTATGACTGCCAGTGAATAGCAATCGTTACACTGTCCGGCATCAAGAACCCTTGGTATTCCTCCAATATCACCAAGATCTAACTTGTTATAACGATATTTTGCACAACCGGCTGTAAGAATAACCGTATCTTTAGGTAAATCTTGAGCAACTTCCGTAAAATATTTCCTCCTAGGATCTCTTCCATCGCAACCTGCCATAACAATAAACCGCTTAATCGCACCTGATTTTACTGCCTCAACTATCTTATCAGCTAAAGCCAATACTTGATTATGCGCAAAACCGCCGACGATTTCACCTTTCTCAAGCTCTTGTGGCGATTGGCATGTTTTTGCTAGGGCAATTATTTCAGAGAAATCCTTCTGCTTCCCATCTCTCCTATCAGGAATGTGCTTAACGCCCGGATAGCCTGCCATTCCTGTTGTAAAGATTCTATCTTTATAAGAATCTTGAACAGGAGTAATGCAATTCGTTGTCATCAAAATCGGACCATTAAATGACGCGAACTCTTTATTCTGCTGCCACCAAGCATTGCCATAGTTGCCAATAAAATGTTCATACTTTTTAAAAGCGGGATAATAATTAGCAGGGAGCATCTCACTGTGAGTATAGATATCGACTCCTGAATCTTGAGTCTGCTTTAAAAGCTCTTCCATATCCTTAAGGTCGTGCCCTGAGATAAGAATTCCGGGATTACTGCAAACCCCTATATTAACTTTCGTAATTTCAGGATTCCCATAAGTCTTCGTATTAGCTTCATCCAAAAGGGCCATTGCAGCAACAGTTATTTCCCCTGCTTTCAACACAAGAGCAACCATTTCATCAACGGAAATATCTCTCATTGTCGATGCTAAACCTTCCATTATAAACTCATATATCTCTTCTTTTTGAAATCCTAATACAGCTGCATGGTCCGCATAGGCTGCTAAACCTTTTAAACCATAAATAAGCAGCTCACGAAGAGAACGCAGGTCTTCGTTTTCAGTAGAAAGCACTCCTAATGCTTTTGCTTTATCATAAAACACTGCTGTATCATCAGTATGCCGCAGAACAAGATCACGAAAAAATTCATCTGCTGAGATGCCGCTTTTCTCTTTAAGCTCATCGCGGATGATTAATCCTTCTCGTATTAATGCAGCAATCCGCTGGTCATCAAAATTAACATTAGTAATCGTTGTAAAAAGCGCTCGAGCCGTAAATAATCCTACACTGCTACCCTTTACACTCTCTTCTTTTAATCCTTGAAAATAAAAAGCAATCTCCTTTAAAACGTAGATCAGCAAATCCTGCAGATCTGCAGTCTGCTCTCTCTTCCCGCATGCACCGACCTTAGTGCAGCCTGTGTTTTTGATTGTTTCCTGACATTGATAACAGAACATTTACAACCTCCTTTTTTGTTTTTTCAAATCCTTTAAAAGATGACTTATAGTAACGGCCTCAAACTCCTTGGCTACCAACTTCTCAACTCTATTAATCTGTCTTCTTAAGACACAGCTAGAGCGATTGACGCATAGCTTGCTTCTGAACATACAGTCTGAAAGCTGGATATTACCTTGAAAGATTACTATGATATCGACTATCGACATTAAGTTGGGGTCCTTATCAATCATGAAGCCGCCTCCAGCTCCTTTTTTCGATATCACTAGTTTATTCTTGATTAACTTTTGCAATATCTGCCTTAAAAACTGATAGGGTATGCGCTGTTTCTCTGCAATCTGCCGCACAGAGATAAATTCATCCTTGTTTTCAGCAAGTTCTAACAATGCCCTAATTGCGTAATCTGTATGTTTTGTTAATAATTTCATAAAAGCCTCTTCAATTAATTGATACTATTGTAGTATCAATTATAAAATTGTCAAGTTTTTTCTATCTAAAAATACCGTTACTCACCACAGGCAATTATTCTAATAAACTTCTTATCTCTTCTATGGAATTTGTAAAATTTTCAGAACTAAACTCCGAGATTTTTTAAAAGAAATTTCATAGGGCAACATAGAAGACCAGCCGAAAGTTCAAAGGTTAAAAATAATAAAATTAGTTGTTTAAAAGAACCTTGTAAAAAACCAACAATTAATATTAATATTAATTTTTATCTTTCAGTCATTTAACTCTTTATATTTCTTGGTTAAATCTAGATTGGTTTCAATGGCTTTCATGGCAAAATCTTTTATTTCTTTATCTGCAAATTTTAATCCCTTTACATCTTCTTCATCTTTTATTTTCTTACCGGATTCTATCATCCTCCCTGCTGTAATATTGGCTCCCTCTACTATTACCAAGTGCTTAACGACTACACCTTGACCAAGTTCGGATTTAAAGACAACCGAGCCAAATCCAATAAAACAATTTTTACCAATCCTGGATGGCCCATGAACTATGCAACCATGCGCCAAAGATGTGTTTTCTTCAATTAAAACCGAGCTATCGTCTAAGGCATGGATTATTACTCTATCCTGAATATTGCAGTTATCTTTAATAGCTATTGAACTACCTGGCTCATCTGCTCTGATAACTGCCCCCGGACCAACAAAGACATGCTTACCTACGCTTACCTTGCCGATTATTACTGCCGTAGAATCAATGTAAGCACTCTTATCTATTTCTGGATAATCGCCTTGAGGATTAGGTCTAAACATTTTAGCCTCTCTTCCTTTCAGCCAAAAAGATAACGTGCTTCAACTCTTCCTCACCTTTTGCTTCAAACCATTTCTTTTCAAAATCTTGGCTTTGAACGATTGCGGCAATAGCCGCCAAAATCTTTAGATGTAAAACGCGCTCACCAGGAGAGCTCACAAGAATAAAGGCAATATGAATTAATCGATCTCCGGGAAAAATGATTCCTGCTCGCGCTCGAACCAAAACCAATCTGTTAACATTCTTATCGCTAATAAAAATATGAGGAATAGCCAACCCCTTTGCTATTACTGTGCTTGACTCTTCTTCTCTTTCTATAAATTTATTGAATAAGTCTTCAGGGTTTAAACCTAGGCTTTCACCTAAACCAAGCGAAGCCTCTTTAAAAAAATCTTCCAACTTCAAAGGGCTCTCTATATCTAAAACCATACTTTCATCGACAAGCTCATAGAATTTCTGTTCAATAATACCTTCCCTTTGAATAACGATATCCTTAAGCTCTGTCAGAAGATTATCTGAAGCCAGCTCTTTATCTTTAACTGTCAATTTTTCCAAAACATAAATCAAAGCAGAGTCTTGCGCTGCTCTTTTCTGGGCATAGACTTTATACCAGATAAATCCTAACATAAAAAACACTGAAGTTAGAAGCGCAATAAACGATCCCATCTCAATTAGGAGAAATCCTCCCCCTAATATTCCTAAAATCTGCAGATAAGGATAGAAGGGGGAATAAAATTTCGGCCTATAGCTTAAGATCTTACTCTCCCTAAATAAAATCACGGTTAAATTAGCTAATATATAAAGCAAGATTAATATACTTGAAGCAACCTTAACCAATAATTCCAGCTTAAAAAACAGAATAGCAAAAATCATAAAAACACCAGTACATAAAATAGCAACATAAGGTGTACTGAATTTGAGACTTATTTTTTGAAAAACAGCCGGTAAAAGCTTGTCTCTGCTCATGCCTAAAGGATACCTTGAGGCAGTCATAATCCCTGCATTAGCAGTAGAGATAAAGGCTAAAAATGCCCCTATACTTACAATGATCTTCAAAGTATCTCCGCCAAAAACTGCTGCCCCGTCTGAGATTGGAGTAAGGGTTACTTTTAAACTTTCAGGATTCAAAACTCCCATAGTTATAACGATAACTAACACATAGAAAATAGAAGTTACAATAAGAGAAAGAATCATGCCTAAAGGCAGATTTCTACCCGGATTTTTTGTCTCTTCAGCTAAAGCAGCTACCTTGGTTAACCCGCCATAAGAGATAAAAACAAAACTAGCTGTAGCAAACACAGGGCCTAACCCCTTAGAAAAAAATGGCGAGAAATTAACAGGATTAACTGCTTTCATACCCAAAAAAACATAGCTAATAAGTATACCTAGGAGCCCTAAGACCAAAAATACCTGAAATCTACCAGCTTCTTTTACTCCCATCAAATTTAAAACAACAAAAAACACGCATAAACAAAAAGCAATAACATTTATAGATAAAGGGGTTATTATACTTAAATAAGCACCCATGCCTATTAAAGCAAATGCTCCCTTTAAGCTCAAAGAGAACCAGGTGCTGAAACCGGCAAGAGTTCCCAGTAGAGGACCAAATCCTCTCATGATATAGAAATAATCTCCTCCGGCCTTAGGCATAGCTGTGGTTAATTCTGCCATGCTTAAAAGCGTAGGAAGGCAAAAGATTCCGGCTATTATATAAGATAGAATTACTGCTGGACCTGCTTTGGCAAAAGCTAACCCAGGCAGAATAAATAATCCCGAACTAATCATTGCCCCAGTTGCTACGCAGAAAACATCTAGAAGGGTGAGCTCTTTTTTTAACTCTTTTTTCATTCTTTATTCATCTCTTTTTTATCACTATATTATATCTTATTAAATATCGCAAGTTATTTAGAGAAAGATTGACTTTGAGTACAGACAACAGAGGTTCTCTAATATCAGCTCTACTTCTTATCCGATATTAATTTTTAAACAAGATCTCACAAGCTCTTCTTTTTTCTTTCTACTCATTCTCTTTATCTCTAATTCTCTCATAAACGCTCTTTTAAAATACTTATACTCCTTAACCCAGGCCAATTTAACCGGCCTTCTATCTCTTGTATACTTAGCTCCCTTACCGCTACTATGTAACCCTATACGTGCTTCAATATTTTTTGTATATCCAGTATAAAAGGTACCATCACTGCATTCCAATATGTATACATAAAAAGAACCGCTACGCTTTATTTTCTTAGACATAAAATTTTAATTTAATCATATTCAACCTCTGTTTTTAAGGAGCATGCCATTCTCCTTATCTAAATCTAAGGCAATTAGATCCCCTTAGGGCTTAAGCGTCGGATAATATTGCTCCAATCGTCTTTAAGTTTTAAACGTACCGGGCGGGCTATCGCCCCAAAAAGCAGTCTCTTCATTAAAATCTCTCTTCTCTTTATTATTATAGTTACTGGTATTCTTCACAATTAATATTGTAACAATAGAAATTAAAATTGTGTACTGGACCTATCGAGCCAAAAGAGATACTCCCATTTTTTTGAGCATTCCCATTAATCTAGCAAGCGGCAAACCTACAACATTATAAAAACAGCCTTCAATACGTTCGATAAAGATTGCTCCTAAACCCTGGATATCAAATGCTCCTGCTTTATCCATTGGATTAACTTTCTTAAAATAATCTCTTATTTCATTATCGGATAAATCCCGCATAAAGATCTGGGTTTTTTCATAAGCAGTGTATCTTTCTCCACTATATAGATTAACAACCGCTAAGCCAGTATAGACCCAATGGGGTTTCTGGGATATCTCTTTAAGTATAGCAAAAGCCTGATCCATGCTATTTGGTTTTCCAATTATACTCTCATTCGATAAAACAACCGTATCAGCCCCTATAATTATTCCAGACTTAATCTTAGAAGCAACATCTTCTGCCTTCTTCAATGCATTGGAGATAACAAGATCTTCGGGTTTAAATCTTAATTCTCTCTCCTCTTCAACGACTGGTATAACAACGCTAAAATCTAATCCTATCTGCCTTAAAAGATCTTGCCTTGCCTTTGATCCTGAAGCCAAAATAATTCTAACCATCCACTACGCTCCTTCCAGCGAGATAACCAGTTGAAAAGGCCTGCTGGAGATTATAGCCTCCACTTTTAGCGCAGCCATCTATGATTTCACCCGCAAAGTAAAGGCCCGGAACAACCCTGGACTCCATAGTTCTAGGATTAATCTCTTCTATAGATACTCCGCCATTGGTTACCATTGCACTATCAATAGCCAAAGATCCTGTAACTGTTAAGGGCAGTTCTTTAAAAAGCTGGACTATCTTATGCCTCTCTTCTCGACTCAAAGTATTCACTTTTTTATCCTCAGATATACCGGAGATATAGAGAAAAATAGAGGCCATCCTCTTAGGCAATAGGCTGCGAATAACATTTTTAATCTTCATCTTGCTTTTTGCCTCAATCTCTTTTAAGATCCTTTCTTTGAGCTTCTCATTGCTCAATCCCGGCTTAAGGTCAATCAGCATCTCAACATGATTATGCTCTTCTAGTAAAGAGATGACATCGGCACTTAAATCCAGTATCAGAGGACCGGAAACTCCAAAATGAGTAAACATTATCTCTCCAATAGGAGAGACTATCTTCTTTCTCTTTTTACTGCCTCCAGCCTTATTAAAGCTGAATGTAACCCTGATATTCTTGAGCGATAACCCCTGCAACCTCTTGACCCAAACCTCTTGTGTCTTAAGCGGCACAAGTCCCGGATTTAAGGGCGTTATGGTATGGCCCAGTTTTTTAGCAAAACCAAAGCCATCTCCAAGCGAGCCTGTCATCTTATAAGAAGCTCCTCCTGTTGCAATAATCACCTTCTTAGCATAGATCTTCTTGCCATTCTCCAAGCCTAAACTAAAAGATTCTCTCTCCCTGCTTATACCCTTAAGGGGAGTGTTGAAGAGAGTTTTTATATTATTACTCTCTGAGATAGCCCGCTCTAATACTTCTACAACTGAAGACGATTTATCAGTAACAGGAAAGATACGCCCCTGCCTTTCAACCTTCATATCAAGTCCTCTGTCTTTGAAGAAAGCAATCAAATCATCATTAAAGAAAGAGTTGAATGCCTGTCTTAAGAAACGACCCTGTTTGCCAAATACTTCGATAAAACTATCAATATCAGCAGAGTTAGTAATATTGCAACGCTTCTTACCACTAAGTAAGATCTTATGACCAAGAGAGCTATTGCTCTCAACCAAAACGATACTTTTCCTAGATAAAGCAGCAATTATGCTGGCCATAGAACCAGCCGCTCCACCGCCAATTACAGCTATATCATAACTAGACAAAATAATATCTTCTCCATTCTCTTAAGATAGTATCTTTATGCATAATAAGTATAGTATGAATTATACCCAGAAACAACAAGCACTCTTACTATATTAGGTGCCCAAATGAATAGGTCGCGGTGAAGAGCACACACTTTTGAGTTCTTTTTTTAGGCAAATCCGGCACCAAAGCTGCTATTTGGATTTACCCTGATTGGCTACGCTCTGCATAGCCTTCCTAACCTCTTCCTCATCACCAAGATAGTAATGCTTCAATGGCTTTAACTGATCATCCAGCTCATAGATAAGAGGTATACCGGTTGGAATATTCAATTTTGGAATATCTTCATCTGAGACATTATCTAAATATTTAACTAAGGCTCGCAAGCTATTTCCATGGGCAGCAATCATAATAGTATCTCTCTCTTTTAAGACAGGCACTATCTCATCGTGCCAATAAGGCAGGAACCTATCTACTGTGTCCTTCAAACACTCCGTAAGAGGGATCTCGTCTTCTGTTAAATCTTTATATTTAACCTCATTGCCTGGATACCTTGGATCTGTCTTCGTAAGAGCAAGAGGCGGAACATCGTAACTTCTTCTCCAAATGTGGACCTGGTCCTCTCCAAACTCCGCAGCAGTCTCTTTCTTATTTAAACCCTGTAAAGCTCCATAATGCCTTTCATTTAACCTCCAGGAACGCTCAACCTTAACCCATGCTAAATCCATCTTATCCAGTACTATCCAGAGCGTCTTGATAGCCCTCTTTAAAACAGAGGTAAATACAATATCGAAACTATAGCCCCCCTTCTTTAGAACTTCACCTGCCCTCTCTGCTTCCTGAATACCTTTCTCTGATAAGTCAACATCTGTCCAGCCTGTAAACCTGTTCTCTTTATTCCAAGTACTCTCTCCATGTCTTAAAAGTATAAGTTTTTTCATATTCAACAATCTCCTTTTTTAAAACATTATCTAATTAACTCAATACATTATATGGAATATTGCAATTACAGCAACTATTAATTACATTAAAAAACAGCCTATCTTCAGCGTTAAAGCCTATAGACTAGAGTACTTAATCTTTCTAAGCTCTCTTATAATCAAAGTGCCCGTTATAGCCACGGCTATAATATCCGCAGCAGGACCACTGAACCATACCCCTTCTAAGTTATACAAATACGAAAGAATAAAAAGAGCAGGGATAAAGATAACCGTCTCTCTTAATAATCCAAGGAATATAGCGTAACCGCCTTTACCAATGGACTGGAAGAACCGTGTACCTAAGATATGGATAGTTGCAAAAGGACTCATAATCAGAAATACCCTAAGAGCATAGCTGCTTAGCCTAACAAGCTCGTCATCACCTTTTGAGAAAAGCTCAGAGATAGGCTCTACAAAGAACCAGATAACCAGAACTATTAAAAGTGTAATCAAAAACCCGCTTAAAGATGCGTAAAAAAATGTATCTTTAACACGATTGGATAGTTTAGCCCCATAATTATAACCAATAATAGGCTGCATCCCAGCTGCCATCCCGAAAGAGAACATTCTAACAATCGAGCCTAATGCAAAGATGATACCTAAAGCAGCGACTGCAATTTCACCTCCATAAAGCAACACCCTTTTATTCAAAAAAACAACCTGAATACTGCCTGCGATATTGGCCAATGCAGGCGATAGACCTAGCATAGATATCTTTTTAAAATTAACTAAATCTAGGCGCAGATGGTTCCTGCGAATATGCAAGAGACCCTTCTTTCTCATAACATAGAAAAGACCCATCAACACAACAACAGCTTCTGATATTATTGTTGCAAGAGCAGCGCCTGAGATACCCATTGAAAAAATAAATATAAATAAATAATCAAGTGCGACATTTAAAAGAGTTCCAGAGACAATCATTAATGTTGCATATATTGGATTGCCTTCTGCCCTTATGATAAATGTTAAAGTAAAGCCATAGAAAAAGAATATTGCTCCACTTATAAATATGCCTAAATACTCACGTGCATATGAAAATACCTCGGGGCCAACAGAGAAAAAACCCAATATTTGATCTTTAAATGCAAGACCCAAAAAAGAGGTCAAAAAACCAAATAGCGTTATAATAACAAAAGTATTACCAAAAACATTTTCTGCTCTCTCTCTATCTTTTTGACCTAAATATATTGATATCAAAGCAGATGAGCCGCTAGCACAGAGAAGAGATAGAGCAAAAATTATATGGAGCACAGGAAAAGCAATTGTTACTCCCGCTAAGGCAAGTGAGCCTACACCGCGCCCTATAAATATTCTGTCAACTACTATGTATAAAGAGTGGAGGACTAAGCTAAATACCGAAGGCAGAGAGAACTTAACTAAAAGATACCCTATTGACCTCTCTCCTATCTCTTGCGCTCTATTCATGGCTATAATGCAGAAGATACTATTTTTTATCTTTTACAAACATAAGCGGAAATACTATATCGCTAATACAACAAGGAATCCAAACAGCGAGAAACAAAAATATAAATACAACTACATGGCCAAAAACAGCATAAAGAGAGTCCCCTTTGGCCATCATAATGTGAAACAGGGATGCCCAGGTGCTTAAAAGAACATGGCCGTAATGAGGTATCTTTGTTGAAGGCCTAAAATATGCTATCGCTATACCTATGATAGCCAAAGGATTTACAAGATACCACTTCTCGATAAATCCAATATGGACATGCCTGTGAGGCATATTAAGCCAAGCCTCACCTATATAGGGAATAATAGAGTCGCTTATTGTAGCAATGCCTATAGAGCCAAAATAACCTACGGCGAGAAGAACAAGAATATTACATTTTACCTTATGAGTCTTACACTTATAGAGCTTATACATTGAAGCGGTAACTAAAGCACTAAAAAGCACATGCAGGGGGTGTAGGATATAAAAGATGTTATAAGACGTTTCTCGGGGTGTACCGGAGAAGAGAACCATGATAATAACACCAGATACTGCGCCTAAGGCAGTAAAAGGTGCATGCTCTTTTAATTCTCTGGTAATAAGTTTAAGCATAGCTTCAGCACTATAAATCTTATTGATTCCTGCTTTATTATTATTAAAATACTCTAAGCTGTCAATAGCACAGAATATATTTTACAAAAAGAATGGTTACTCTTTGAGTTTAATAGCACTCTCAATAACTACTATTATATCTAAAGAATTGAAAGGTTTTATTAGACATTCAGCAATACCGCAGATTTCCACATAGGTCTTATGCTCTTTTTCGGCATAGTAACCGAAGATACTGTCAATCTAATAGTGTATCTATAAAAGAGGATATTGCCCGCCTCTCTTGCGGCGCAACATTCCTGAATGATACACCGAACCTATGCAAGTCTTCTCTGAAAGGAAAATTATAGCAAACCTCACCTGTAATACTCATCGGGCTATAGCGCTTAGTCTCTCTTGCCCCTAAATTAACCAAGGTAAATTTTGTCTCAACATTGGTTTTGGGAGAAAAATCATAGTCCGATATAAACCCTGCACCACTATCGCTTATATCAAACATCTTGACAATAATATCTCTGGGCTCAACAATAGTTCTAGATTTAAAGAGCTCCTGAGTCGTGCATACTGCGGTAAAATTCACCTTAAACCTTTTATGTCTTCTTCTTTCAATTACTGAAGAATCTGAATCCATATCAAATTTTAACCTCCAATTAATATTATAAATCTAGGGCTAATTTTTACAATAAAAAATATTAATTAATCTCACAGAGTTTTGACCTTATATTCTCAAGCTTGCCAAAACATATAAGAGTATCGTCCTGTATTATCTTCATGCTAGCCTGAGGATTTGGTATTGTCTCCCTCTTTCTCTCTATTGCAAGCACAGTTATATCCCAACTTCTAAGATTAGATTCCTGCAAAGTTTTATCTAGAACAGGACTGCTATCGCATATTTTTATACTAGATATACCATATCCGCCAGTAGATATGACTAGCTCCTCAAACGATACGCGCTTAATCATATCTCTATTTATTATTCTCATTCTAAGTGCTTTGGTCAGTTTGCGGGAAATATTTGTCTTATTAAAGATCTTATAACTAAAATAAAGTACGGCGGCTATTATTACCACATTTACAAGAGGTGATACTTGATAAGGTACTACCGAACCTAGAAAAGGAATACGGAACTCCAAAACATCCGGCCTCAAAGAGTTGGCAAAAGTAGCTACAAGAGAAACTAATCCGGCATTACCAAGCACCATAAGAACTGAAGCGATACGCCGTCTCTGTGGATTAGCGGTAATGAGCTCAGACTCTCTGGTTGTAAAACCTGTCCCGGTAAAACAGGAGAGTGCCTGAAACTTTGCAAACGACCAGTCAACACCGGTAAGCTCAAAAGCAATAGCTCCAATCCTAACAACTATAAAAGATATAACCAGAATAACAAAAAACAATAATAGATTCATAAGCTCTCCATTGGTTAACAAAAATATTATATCTAGATA
>Ga0075120_10001051_pt1 | contig 22475 bp, 17 predicted proteins | sample AntAceMetag02UKL_FD_69792 | JGI IMG/M metagenome (GOLD analysis project Ga0075120, IMG submission 69792) | Saline lake microbial communities from Ace Lake, Antarctica - Antarctic Ace Lake Metagenome 02UKL | ecosystem: Environmental > Aquatic > Non-marine Saline and Alkaline > Saline | place...
CTAGTTTCAATTTAAATATTGAACAAGCGGTAGAGTTAATAAAAGAATATAGAAGGCTTGCTTCGTTACAAAGAAAATCAGTTATAGAAACTCTAAAAATGGAATTAGACCCAAAAAATTTTCAAGGAACTAAAACCAATAAAAGAGATTTTCATAATTGGCTTAACAAAGCACAACAGGTATTTAGTATTTTAAATCAAACAGTATATTTTGAGGTTAGAGGTGAACAATTGGTTATTAAGGAAGGTAATGAGAGTTTCAATCCAGAAGCAAAACGATTAGACAGATCTGTTAATGAAAAATATCAATATTTTGTTAAACATGAAGTTGATAAAACAAGAGGATTTGAATTACATCATGTAGTTCCATTAGCATGGTCAGAAAATTTACACCATTTTAAGATGTTAGATAAATGGGAAAACATGGTTTATATTGACGCTTTTAATCATGCTAAAATCACGCAAAATAATAATCGAAATGTAATTTTAAATACGCATGATAACGATATTTCGTTAAAAGATTATTCCGATAATGAAATATATTTAAAGTATAAAGACAATATTTTATATAAACTAACCAAAAAAGAAATAATGCAACAATATAATAATGAGTTGCTCAATGTTTTAGAGTAGGTCTTAATAGAGTTTTTTATTCATAAATAAAAAATCCATTAAAATCTAGCGAGGCTTTGGCTTAACTATTTATAAATATATAAATAGTCTAAATAGTGTTTCTATAATAGTTATTTTGAAATATCTATTACTTCCGCACTATAAGCCAAGGTTTTGACAAGGTTCAATGAATAAATAGCGTTTTGCTTTGAGGTATAACCCTCACTACTAACGGCGACAATTTCGCCGTTATTAGCTTTAAAGCGCCAACGATACTCACTTCTCAAATCCTTGTAAATGACAAATTTAGCCATAAAACTTGAAGCTTATAAGATGAATTAATAGGGTATGAACGACCTTTATATCACCCCCACCTTAGAACCCTTTTTTAAAGATACTAAGGAGGGGAATAAAGGCCAAATAACCTACAAATCATCAAGTGGTTTGCTTTACCTCGCTAGATTTTAATGGACTTTAACACTAATATTTTACTATATACCATTTTAACAGTCAATATTTTAAAATTGTTTTAAAATTGTTTCATCGTTGTATAATTTAATAAAAAGTTAAGAAACTATCCCTATACCCTAGCAGATTAAAGCAAAATTTTGGTTCTAACATCGTCCACGACCCCGAGCCAATGAATTTTGTGAAAGCGACCGACACGGGTCACTGGATTAGATAAATTTGTGTACAAAAATCGTCTTGCAAGAGGCGGTTTTTGTGTTTGATTTTCTTTACTTTTGGGACAAAACATGGGAAGATTAAAATATATAATTTTATAATTTTAATATATTTATGGCTAGTTTACCTAAAATAATTGACAATAAAAGAAAGGTTTTTATTGATTTATTTAATGACCTTTTGCCACAATATAAAAAGTTATCTATTGCTACAGGATACTGGGACTTAAAGGCTATGGTTTTATTAATGGATAAGTTGGATAAATATGATGAAGTCCGTATATTGATTGGGAGAGAACCTTTAATTCCAAGACATAATTTAAAGTGTCCAGAACCAGATTTTCCTCAAAATGATATATTTAATGATCTTGAACAATTGCAACCAACCAATGAATTAAGAAATATTATTCAAAGAATAAAGAAAAAGATAGACAGTGGAAATTTGCAAGTTAAAATATATAGAAAAGAATTTTTGCATGCAAAATGTTATATTTTTGGTGACTATAATTCTGATGATGCGATAGGAATAATAGGATCTTCAAATTTTACTAAAAATGGACTTACAACAAATGCAGAATTAAATTCTTTAGAAGATGATTGTCGGATAGTAACTTTTCAACCAAAGGATAAAAAACAGGAAATTGGTCATTTATTTTGGTTTGATCAAATTTGGGAAATGGCTGAAGATTGGAATGGTAAATTCAAAACCATTTTAGAAGAATCTCCAGTGGGTGATATTTTATTTAGTCCTTATGAAACATATATTAAAACATTACATGACCTTTATCGTGAAGAATTAGAAGAAGAAAATATTGATACTTCAATAAAAGGCAGCCATGATCTATACGATTTTCAGACTAAAAATGTGCACGCTCTTGTTCGTCGCTTAAATAAATATAAAGTTGCCATGTTAGCTGATTCTGTGGGTTTGGGTAAAACTTACACTGCCATAGAAGTTATTAAACAATATTTAACTGGTGATAAAGGTTTGCAAAGAGTAGAAATTATTTGTCCTAAATCGCTTGTTAGTCAATGGCAGACAGAATTAACAACCCAAGGTGTTGTTAACTTAAAACCAATCACATTACAAAATGCAAAATTAATAGAGGATCAAAAGAAGCTTGATAATATTGCCAGTGTTTCATTGTTTGTGATTGATGAATCTCATAATTTAAAGAATAGATCTGGTAAAAGATTTGATCAAATTATTGAGTGGGTTAGAAATAATCCCAAAGCCCATGTGTTGCTTTTAACGGCAACTCCAATAAATAATCAATTAAGTGATATTGTTAATCAGATATTAATTGGTACCCGAGGAGAATCTAGTATTTTAAAGGTAACAGCTGTTGATAAAAAATTAAAACAAACTACCCAAATAGATTTTTATCAAGCTATTGAAAATTTAAAGAAAAAAATAAATCAAGATAATACTAGAAATGGTAGTGTTGATTATGAATATATAAAACAGATTATGGCTCCAATTTTGCGTGCTTTTGTCGTGCGTAGAACTAGACAAGGTATTGAAAAGGAATACGGTGGTTTAAGAATAAATGGTGTTGAAAAAAAGTTTCCCAAAGTAATGCCTGAAATTAAAAAGTATGGTTTTAAACCAGAAATTACAAATGAAATTAATCATTTAAAATCCAATAATTTAGACTTGGAAAAAATATATAAATTATCACCGGAAGGCATTATTGAAAATACAAAAAAATTGGCTCACCCCTTAGACCAACTTGAAGATATAGAGCAAGAATATTTAAACGATGACTTAAATAATATGCCAGCCATGCATTTTGTCTATCAGATTATTCTTTTGCTTGGGTTTGTGCCTTATCGCTGGAAAATGTATCAAACTAAATATTATGGCAAATCAAGGGCTCAAATTAAAGAAATGAAGCTTTCAAGTCAGGAAACCAAATTATTATTTTTACAGCTAAGTATTTACGGAATACTTAGGACAATGTTTTTGAAACGACTAGAGTCATCTGTTAGCGCTATTAGATCTTCTCTGGAAACATATAAAAGAAAATTATCAATCTTTGAAAGAGGGCTTGATGTAGGTAAAATAGTCAGTCTTAAAGATTTAATAAATATTGAACAACAATTAATGTTTGGGGATGAAGATTTTGATCCAGAAGAGATTGAAATTGATAGTGAATTGGAATTAGATGATGTAGATGATAAAAAATATGTCATCGAAGAAATGCGAGCTGACATAGCTAAAGAAAAAGATTTGATAGATATTTTGGATCGTCAATTAAGGATTTTAGAAAAAGATGATTCAAAAATTACAGCTTTTGCAGAACTTTTAGAACAATTAAAAAAAGATAAACCAGCCGGAAAAAAGGTTTTGGTGTTTTCTTTTTATGCTGACACCGTAAATTATCTGCAAGAAACATTACCAAAATATGCTAATTTTATTACAGCTGATAATTCTGCTTTTTTATCATCAAAAAATAGAGTAAATGCCGAATCAATTGCAGGAAGATTTTCTCCTCAATCAAAAAAATATGAAATTAAAGATGATGAGACGGAACTGAATTATCTTTTTTCCACAGATATTTTATCAGAGGGTCAAAACCTGCAAGATTGTGGGATACTAATCAACTATGATTTGCACTGGAATCCAGTCAGAATGATTCAAAGAAATGGACGGATTAATCGTATTGGGACAGATTTCCCAGAGGTGTATATCTATAATATTAACCCTGAGGATCAGTTAGAACAATATCTTAAAATAGTTGAGAGACTGGAGGGAAAAATTAATTTGATCCGTAATACGATAGGAACAGATTCACCGGTTTTAGATGAACAGGAAAATCCGATTGAGTTTACTGATTCTTGGGAAGATATTTACAGTGAGAATATGCAAAAAAGAATAGAGGCCTTGGAAAGAGCTGAAAAAGATTCTGATTTATTATTATCAGAAGATGAGTATGTGTCGGATTTAAAGATTTTTCACAATGATCGAGAAATTAGTGAGGAGTATAAACAAAAAATATATAATATTCCAAATGGTAAATGGGCAATTATGCCACAAGAAAAAAATAAGGGTGAAAATAAGCCAGAAGTTATGAGTTTGAATAGTCTTTACGGTGATGACGAATCCATAGCTGGCCATGCCTTTGTATCAATGAAGAGAGACGGTAATGATTTCCAAGCGGTTGTAAATTTGCAAGCGCTTGAATGGTTGAAAACAACACCAGAAAACAATAAGCATATTCAGGATAATATAAGTTTAGACAAAATAAAAATAGCCAAAAAAACAGATTCGTCTATTGAGGCTTATGTATCAGAATCTGAAACTGGATCTCCAGTTGGTCAGCAAACTGAAATACTTAGAATGATGTATGAACAGCATTTTTCCGAAGAAGATATTGAAAAAGTGGAAGCGGTTTTTGGATCAACTAATGTTTTGGATAAACAAAAAATTACAAAATTAACCAGAAGGGTAGTTAGATCTAAAAAAGATAATGTTCCTTATCTTGAGTATATAAACAAAATATTACAAATTGCCAAAAAAATAGAGACCAAAGACAGCGGAACTGCTAAGTTTGACCATATTAGACAAACTTTGTTTTATGTAAACAAAAATGACTAATTTACCAGACAAAATAATATCATTAAATCACGCATTAAAAGAATTAGAAAAAAATTCTAATTTTTTAGCTTGCCAGTCAGTTATCAATCAAGTTGTTAGTTTATTAGAAATTTCGTCTGATGGTCCTTGGAAGTTGTTTGTGGATTCTAATGGTAAGATTCGTTCAAATGCCAGTTGGTTTATGATGGCTGAAGGTTTTGCCGATAAAAGAGCATCATATAAAATAGCGGAAGAGAATGATAAAAACATTGATTTAAAGGTTTATTGGATACAAAAAGTCAGCAAATCTATTATTGGTTGGTTAGTGGCTTTGACACCGAATTTTGAAGATGAACCCTTTTATAAGTCAAAAAATATTGGCATTGATTTTGTTATACCCGAAAAGGCAGATCGAGTCATAGTTATTTTGAGCCATAACTACATTATTAGAACGCTTGAACTGAAAGGAGAGTTATTTATAACTCAACAGGAAATATTTGCCAAATGGCTACAAGCTTTTGATTTTGCCAATAAAGAACAGGTTCATAATATTTTGTGGGAAAGTTTTGATCTGGAACCTCTTAATAAGAAGTTTTATAAAGAAGTCAGCAGTTTCTTTGTTGAACTTAAACAATACTTATCTGATAAAAAAATATTTAATGAAAGACATTCGGCACTATTTACCAATCGCTTGATCGGGAGAATAATCTTTTGTTGGTTTTTGGAGAAAAAAGATATTATTAATGAAGATTTTGGTTATTTTAATATTCAAGATCAAAAGAGCACTGAATATTATAAGGAAAAATTAGAAGCTTTATTTTTTAAAGTTTTTAATACTCCAATCAGTGAAAGAGAGAAAGGGATAGATAATAAAACCCCATTTTTAAATGGTGGGCTATTTGAACCTAGAGAACATGATAAATTTGGTGATTCAACGCTTACTTTTCCAACAGATTATTTTGACAGGTTCTTTGCTTTTTTAAAGCATTATAATTTTACAACCGATGAAAGCACCAGCTCGTTCCAGCAAGTAGCCATTGATCCGGAGATGTTGGGTCGTATTTTTGAAAATCTTTTGGCAGAGCAAACTGAAGAAACCGGCGAGCAAGCCAGAAAAGCCAAAGGTGCTTTTTATACTCCCAGAGAAATCGTTGACTATATGTGCAAGGAAAGCCTACGGGAATATCTAAAAACACAAATTAAAGAAGCTACTGATAGAGACGAACAAATTAACAAATTACTTGATAGCAAAGTTCATGAGTGGCGAGATCAACAACGAAATTTTAGAGACCGAATAAAATTTTATAAGTCAGATATACTTAAAGCTCTGGATGATTTGAAAATACTTGATCCAGCTTGCGGTTCAGGTGCTTTCCCAATGGGTATGATGCAGTTGCTTTTGACGACTTATGAAAGATTGGAACCAAGATTTAATCCATATACAACCAAGTTGGATATCATTAAAAATAATATTTATGGAGTTGATATTGAGCCAATGGCAGTGGAAATTTCTCGTCTGCGTGCATGGTTGTCTATTGTAGTGGATGAAGAGTCTGATAGTAAAAAAATAGAACCATTGCCAAATCTTGATTTTAAATTTGTTTGCGCTAATAGCTTGATTCCTTTGGATGGTGGCAAAATACAGACCTTAGATGGTGATGATAAGTTAGAGGAAGAAATGCTTAATATTCGGGATAGTTACTTTAAGGCGTGGTCAACCAACGGAAAAAAGAAACTTAAAGATAAGTTTGGAAAATTGATACTTCAAAAAAATCAAGGAGTTTTATTCGGCAAGTCAGTTCGCAGAGAACAAATAGAAACTTATCATCCTTTTGATTCAGAAAATGTAATAGAATTTTTTGATACGGACTTTATGTTTGGAGTAAGCGGGTTTGATGTGGTTATTGGAAATCCTCCATACATAAAAGAATATACATCGAAAAATGCCTTTGATGGTCTTAGAGATTCACCATACTACATGGGGAAAATGGATTTATGGTATTTCTTTGCATGTTATGGATTGGATTTATTAAAAAAACATGGTGTACAAGCTTTTATCGCGCCAAATAATTGGATCTCAAATTTTGGAGCAAAATTAATGCGAGAAAAATTGTTAGATGAAGCTATTATTCATCAGTTTATAGATTTTGGAAATTATAAAGTATTTGACACAGCAGGTATTCAAACTATGGTTTATATTTTAGAAAAAAATAATCAAAACGAAGATTATAAACTTGAGTTTGCAAGATTAAAAATAGAAAAGCCAACCTCTGAAGAGTTAATTCATTTTTTAAAAACAAATTTTGATGAAAATAACGATAATTTTGAAAAATTTCTATTTGATTTTAAGAAAAAGTTTTTTAGTGGAGGGAATATCCAATTTTTAAGCTCTGAGATTGATATTGTAATTCATAAAATTCAAACTGGAGAAAATATTTTTTTGACAAATAAGGAGGTCGCACAGGGGATTGTATTGCCACAAGATTTTCTTAATAAAAAAAATCAAGAAAAGCTAGGAGGTGATTTTAAAATTGGAGATGGAATTTTTGTATTATCAAAAAAAGAAAAAGATAGTTTAAATTTATTTGATAACGAGAATGAAATCATGAAACCATATTTTATGACTCCAAATTTCTATAAATATGCGGCTAATTTAAATAACATCTATTGGATAATTTATACAGATTCAAGGTTTAAAAATAAAAATGAAATTAAAAAATATCCAAATTTAAAAAAGCATTTGGATAAATATAGAGAAATTATAACTTCTGACAACAAGCCTTATGGATTACATAGAGCAAGAGATGAGAAATTTTTTCAAGGGGAAAAAATAGTAGTTGCAAGGAAGTGTACTGAACCAAGCTTTTCATATAGTAATTTTGATTGTTACGTTTCTGCAACTTTTTACGTGATAAAAACAGAAAGAGTGGATATAAAATATTTAACAACAATACTTAATTCGAAAGTTGTAAAATTTTGGTTAAAAAATAAGGGAAAAATGCAAGGAAATAATTTTCAGCTTGATAAAGAGCCACTTGTAAATATTCCTATCAAAAAAATCTCCACAGAGGATCAGAAACCATTCATCAGCCTTGTTGATCAAATTTTAGAAATCACCTCCGCTCCTGACTACGACCCTAAAAATCCGCCAGTTCGGCAAAAAGAACTGGAAAAGAAAATTGATGAAATGGTTTATAGACTATATGGGTTGACGGAGGAGGATATTAAGATTGTTGAAGATAGTTTTAAAAAATAAACATGAAAAATTATTTTGATTTAACAATAAAAAATGACCTAGAAAAACTTTTTATTAAACAGAAAGATATTTTTTCTTGTCAATTGATTGATGATAAAAATGTAATTTATGATGGTTTTAAGTTGGCTAAAACTAAAAAAGGAAACATATTTGCTGTTTGTGATATAAATTTTCAAAAGTCAAATACAGATAACAAATATCAAGCAAGATTGACATTTCGTAAAACAGACAATGAATTTAAAGAAAGAAATGTAAACAAGGGCACTGATTGTATAAGAATAGCTTTTAATAATAGACAAGATGGGTATAGAGAACTTTGGAAAATGATTGCTTTTCTTTATAAGTGGAGAGAAACAATTGATCTGGGTGAATTTGAAAATTATTTTTCAGTTACAGATGAGGATTTAGCAGATATTTTGTCAAAGATTGCTAATACACAAAATAAAAATACCTTTGTAGCTGGTTTAGAAAAATTATCTCCAGATGATTTGGTAAATATTGGAAATTTAGTAAACACCACAAATATTACATTAATTATTAAGGAGTGGAATAAAAATAAAGACAATTTTAATGAGGAATTTTGGCAAAAGTTATTTCAAAATTATTCGTGGATTTTGGCTCAAATTTTTGCTTGTCCTTATATAAAAATAGGAGAAAAAACATATTGTGGTGGTAAGGAAGATGATAATAAAGGGGGTGTTTTGGGAGATTTGCAATATCAAAATGATTTAACTGGCAACATTGCCTTTATTGAAATAAAAACCCCTAGAGATAATGTTTTGATTGGAGAAAAATATAGAGGTGAACAAGGAAGAGAAAATATGATTTTTTCAATGAATAAAGAATTAACTGGTAGCGTTAATCAAGTTTTAAATCAAAAAAAAGTTTATATAAAAACACACGGAGAGCAAAAAGGAAAAACATTAAATAATACAAAATGTGTTGTGGTTATTGGAAAATCACCAACAAATAAAGACCAAAAAAAATCTTTCGAACTTTACAGAAGTTCATTAAAAGATGTTGAGATTATTACTTATGATGAACTATTCGGGAGAATTCAGAATATTTTAAATATTTTTAAAAAATAATAAATAATATGTCCGATTACTACAAAATCCCACGCGGATCAAACTGGAACTTTAATCCAGAAAAGAAAAACAACTGGAAACTTAGTCGATCTAAGCTAGACTTATTTTTAAATTGCCCACGCTGTTTCTATCTTGATAACAAGCTAGGCATAAAAAGACCCCCAGGATTTCCTTTTAATTTAAATAGTGCTGTCGATCATTTATTAAAAAAAGAATTTGATATACATCGAGCAAAAGATCAAGTACATCCATTAATTGAAAAATATGGAGTAGATGCCAAGCCTGTTTCACATGAACAATTAGATGAATGGCGAGAAAACTTTAAAGGTATTCGTTATGAGCACCCAGATACAGGCATGACTATTACAGGAGCTATTGATGATTTATGGATTAATTCAGCAGGAGAATATATTGTAGTAGATTACAAGGCAACTAGTAAAGCAGGCAAGATAGAAGCTTTAGATCAAGATTGGCAAATAGGTTATAAAAGACAAATGGAAATTTATCAGTGGTTATTAAGACAAAACGGATTAAAAGTTTCAAATACTGGATATTTTGTTTATTGTAATGGAATAAAAGACAAAGAAGCTTTTGATGGAAAACTAGAATTTGATATAACATTAATACCTTATGAAGGTAATGATGATTGGGTAGATCAGTCCATTATTAACGCTCACCAGTGTCTATTAGACGATAAAATTCCAACAGCTGATGTTGACTGTGATTATTGTAGATATTTTGATGTGAGAAACTCATTCTAAATTAATGGTTTTATCCATTAGTATTAACTTACTTTTCAGGCATTCTAATAAATCTCTTTTTTCTTGCTTTGTGCCTTCAAGCAAAATATATTTAGCATAATTCTTAATATTCACATCAGATAATTTTTTAGGCATCTCATCACCATCATTATTACCGGACATAATATAGTTAAATTTTTGAAATCTTTGGATTTCTTTTTTTATTTTCTCCACCGCTTTTAATTTATCAATATCAACTTTGTCCATTAGAACGACCATCTGCTTAATCAATTCTTCTTCGCGGATAGCTGGTTGCTTACAGTCTCTGTCTTTACCACAAGTACAGTGATAATAGACATATCGGTGAACATTTCCGTTAAGTTGGTGTTTGAACTTTTCTTCTGCTGTAATACCTGAACCACAGACTCCACAGTATAATAATTTAGTAAAAGCAAAGTCAACAGTACCCGGATGTCGTTTGGGTGTCGCATCTAATTTTTCTCTTACTTTTTCAAATAATTCTTTTGTTATAATTGGTTCGTGTTTGCCTTTATAGAATTTTCCACTCTCTTTTGGGTATTCAAAATTTCCATGATAAAAAGATTCAGCTAATATTTGATAAATTGTACTTAAGCTAATTTGTTTACCACCTCGACTTCTAAAGCTTGTTTTTCTTAACCATCTATAAATGTCTCTACCGCTCCATTTATCATAGGCGACTTTTTCAAATATTTGTTTTATATAGGAAGATCTTTCGGGATCAATAAATACTTTTCTGTCTCCCTTGTCAGCATATTTGTCATGGATATATCCAAGGGGAGGTCGTCCTGGTCGCCATCCCTTTTCACATTTAGCTCTGAGTCCTCTTTTGACGTTTACTCCCTTGTGGTCGTTTTCTAGCTTAGCTTGCGATCCTAAAATCATTAACAGGAATTTTTCGTTAGGGTTGTTGGTGAATTTTTGTCCATGTGTTTTTATTTCTTGCAAGAGCCCTTGATCTATCAAGTCGACCAAAGCTCCTAAGTCTCCAGCGTTCCTACTGAGACGATCGGGTGCCCAGCAGAGTATCCCATTAAACATTCCGGTTCGTATGTCAGCTAGCAGTTGATTGTAGACAGGTCGTTGTCCTGAATCTTTTGCTGAATGGCTTTCTTTTCTGATCTCTGTTATATCCATATTTTCTGCTTTGGCCATCTCGAGCATTTCTTTAATTTGTGAATCAATAGAAAGAGCTTGTTGTTCGTCTGATTCCGTTGATTTTCTTGCATAAAGGCAATATTTGAGGGGAGGGGGCGAAACTATTGTGTTTGTTCCCGTAATTTGGCTAGAAACCCTTACTGGTGCTTGAGTCACGTTATTTTGTTCCATAGATTTGCTAATTAATATTTAGCTTCTATAGACATTAATGACGCGATCGGCTTATGTAGTCTAGTCCTTTAAAGTAGACAAACTGTAGGTAACTTTTCTTTACTTTTATGTTATTTCAAGCTAATATAAAAATAACAATTTAATATATTGACCTAACCCTTGTGATTTTTTCACAAGGTATGGCTCCAAATCCTATCCTACATAGAGATGGTCTTCTGACCAGTACTTGTAGGATAGGTCTATATCCGAAAGGATGTAGTGATAGCACCGAAAGGGGTTATCAGCTGGCGGAAGGCTTTTTTTGTTTTTTAGAATTATTATTCAAATAATAAACTTTGATTTACTTTGAATTAAGAAGATAAAATTATGGGAAAATTAACATTTAAAATTTTAGTCATATTCTTCGTTTTAATTTTTTTCTCAACTACAGCTGTTAAAGCTGAAGGAAATTTGGCAGATAAGTTAAGCGGAAGAATTTTATTACAAGTAGAGAGTGTCGGACAAGCTTGGTATATAGAACCAGATAATAATCAAAGGGCATTTTTAGGACGACCTGCGGATGCTTTTCGTATTATGAGAGAACTGGGTTTAGGAATTTCTGAAGAAAGTTATGACTCGTTTAATGGTTATGCCCCTGACAGATTGTCAGGAAAAATACTATTAAGAGTTGAGGCAAACGGTGAGGCATATTATGTATTTCCAGATGATTTAAAAATGCACTATTTAGGAAGGCCTTCTGACGCATTTCAAGTGATGAGAGAAAAGGGTTTGGGCATTACGGATAAGGATTTAGAAGAAGTTCCAGTTTTTGAAAAATATAAAGAGCAAGTAGAAGAAAATACTAGTGCTATTAATGAATTAACAAAAAAAGTTAATGGACAACAAGAAATAATTGAAAATTTATTAAAAAATAATGAAAGTGACGAGCCGATACCTGAACCTGAACCAATACCTAAACCAACATCTGAATCTAGTTCATCTGGGCAGTCCAATCAAGAAGAGCCTCTAATTACTTTTTGTCATTTAGCTGACTTAGAAGATAATACAACTTTTAATGCGGGAAGTTCTAATATAGTTTTTTTTGCTTTTAAAATTAGTGCTAATCAATTAATACAATTAAATTCAATTAAATTAGTGCATAGTGGCTCAGGCTCTCTGCCAGACCTTGTTAATCTAAATTTGTATGAATATTCAACAGGCGTTTTGCTTGGTAGCTATGATAGTGCTTTGCTTTTTCAGAATTTAAACAAAACATTGAATGGAGAAGAGACATTTATTGTCAAAGGAAATTTATCGTCTGATACTGTCAATAAACAAACTCATAAATTTAGTATATTATCTAATTCACAATTAGATGTTGAACCTATAGCGGTGGTTAATGGTTTGCCTATTGAAAGCGGAGAAGTAACTATCCGTAGAGAAGACATATCATTAGGCATTAATAATTCCTCGAACAGTCCAACAGGAATTATCGATACACTTGATACTAATGTTACGTTGGGCAGTTTCAATATCACTGCCTCAGGAGAAGATGTGAAGCTACAAGAGCTAGCTATTGTTATAGATAGAAGTAATATTGATAATGGTGGGTATGCGGAGTCATTGAGAAACGGAAAAATTTATTTTAGTGGTGCACAAGTTGGTTCCACTCAAGATATTATTGAAGGCAACAGCTCTGTACTGTGGGAAAATGGTACGATATTCCATGGTATTAATGTAACAATACGAGATGGACAAACCATAGAGTTATGTGTTAGAGCAGATATTTACACTAATGGTACACCATTTCAGACTGATGATACAATAAAAGTAATTCTGTTAGCAGGGACCAATAATGCTTTAAGTAGTGAATCTTCAGTTAAATTAAGTACAAATAAAGTAAATGGTAACTCTCTAGCTATTAGAAAACTTGGTACTATTTCGGTTGAAAAAAGTGCGAGTTGGGCAGGATGCGAAAGCACAGAATCATGTCAAGACAGGATACTAGGAAATGAAAACGTGAAAATAGGAGAATTTATTATTAGAGCTTTTTCCACTGTTGAAGATTTGATTTTTAAAAGAATTAAGCTTGAAGACCCGTTTAATGAAAATGATTATACGAATTTTTTTATAACTGATTTATCTGGAAAAACCGTAGGTTCTTACTCTATTCTAGACGATTATTCCTATGCTTATTGCCATATCAATCCAAACGTAAAATTATTAGATGAAAATATTTTTAGCATATATGCTAATATAGTTGATAATCCAGAAAGCTCAGGAATTAATCCTTATCAAGGAATAAAGATTTTAGAGGCATTAATAATAGGAGAAACAACTGAAAAGGAAGTTAACTCATTTGAGCCTGTAGTGTTACAAAAATTATACATTGCACCGTAGTGTGAATTTAATAATTAAATAAAACAAGTTTTCAGAGAAGTCATGTGCATGGAATGGAATAAAAAATATTTTAATCATTATCATATGATTGTCTTATAATAAAAATTTCAGGAGAAGCCTTTCTTTTTTCCATAATTTTTAAAATTAATATCGAAAAGGCGTCAGCCAAATCGTCATATTTTTCAACGCCAAAACCAGTGAGCTGTGCAATTAATTGTTCAGCTCCTTTTTGGGGAAATAATATTTTTCCACTATGAATAAATTCAGTAGTTAGTGCTAAGCGCGTACGTTTATCTTGTCCATGCGTTTTGGATCCCTCAACCCTTACTCCTTCATTATTAAGGTGCTGTATTAATGAAGCTTGATAGCCGACATCCTCAATGTAAATGTTGGGCCGTTTATAACCAATTGTCTTTGATATCAATTTAATTTTATCAACGGTTTGAGGAAAGGTTAATCGTTCGTTGACCGAATTAGGTTGGATATATATTTTCATTTTTTTATTCCAGCCATATATATTAGCTGAAACCATAGCTGTATAATCTGCTGTATTTTTTTGCGAGATCGCCAAATCAACTCCAACTCCCGTGTATCGATATTCAGTTCTTTCAGATCCAGGTAGATCATCGTAATAGTGTATCCATTCAGGATAAATAAGCTGTCCATCGTCAGAAATAATTCTAAGCATGAACTCTCTCTGCCACGATATTTCATTTCCCATTGACTGCTTTAGATTCTCAATATCTTTCTCAGCTTTAAATTTGCCCGGCCAGAGAATTTTATTATTATCTATAATTGGATAAGATTTGAATATGCCGTTTAATTTTTTTGCCTCAATACTATTTTTTAGCCACATAAGCAAAGAGTCTTCATGTAACAGATTTCCGATAATGATAATTTTAGTATTTTTATCTCCAGTCGGTATTACTTCACTAGTCAGCCAGCTGTATGTCTTGTCTCGGCCCTCTTTCGTTTTTACAGAACTTAAGTCTTCCACGTCATCGCAGATAATTAAATCAGGGCGATGTGGTCCGTGCCTTAAGCCTCGAATACTTTGTTCGCAAGATGCCGTAATGATCCGGGCGTTAAAGCGAGGGATAACTAGAGATCCTGATCCCCATTCATCATTTTCCTGAAAGGGGCCCAGCTCGGAACGAAGCATATCATTACTTTCCAATTCTCGTTTAAGATTGGTTAAATGCAGTTTTGCCTGATATTGTGTCTGACTTAATAGAAGTACAAGTTTTTTTTGCGGCTTGCCGATAATAGCCCAAATTGGATAGGACATGGTCATAATCGTGGATTTAGCTGATCCACGAAAAGCAACAACCACCGCTGTTTTAATAGAATCATCTTCGGTAATAAGAAACATTTCCTTTTGAAAAGGGGCGGTAGCATGCTCCACGTAATGGCCGAAGTAAGTATGGAAGAATATATAATGGCTTTTTTTAGACGTGGCAATACGTACTTTTTTATCTGATACTATACTATTTATCAGATTCATTTTTTTTATTTTTTTCTCTATCATATTTTTGAATTAAATTATTATTTAGTGCATCAAACGATGCTAGCTCAAGAGCTTTTTTAACCAAAGCTTCTTGCTCGGGTGTAAGTTCTTCGGACTCGGTTTTTATTTTACCGCTTAACTCAACTCTAGTAGCGTAAGATCTATGATTATTTTTCAACCAGAAAATTATTGCAGTCATGTTTCCTTCCTTAATAGCAGATATCAGTTGTGATTCCGCCATATCATTAACTAGGTGCTTTCCCTGAAGCAATGACTCTTCAGCTATATCAGCGAATTTTTCATCGTTTTTTTTCCATCTATAGAAGGTGGCCCGACTTATTCCAACTTTTTTGCAGGCCACCTCGACTATCGGAGTTTTTTTAAGCTGTTCAATCATCAACTCTTTATTTTTTTCTTGACGCATTTCAATTTTATTCTTTTCATTATTTTCCATATATTTTTTTTGCCTTTTGACCAGTTAATTGTTCCCAGCGTTTTTTAATTACTTCAGCGTAAACCGGCGATTTCTCCATTAGGTAGCATCTACGGTTCATTTTATTGGCCGCTATAAGTGTTGAACCGCTGCCGCCAAAAGGCTCCACAATCAAGTCATCTCGTTTAGTTAAGACTTTTATATATGGAATCAGAATTTCTAGCGGTTTAGTGCCAAAAATAATTCCTTGACCTGATGACTTCTCATCACTCGCTTTGTATTCAATAAAGTCAGTCGGAGCGTATTTTTTCCCCTTCTTATATCCTTCCCAATGCGGTTTACCAGAAATTGCATATAACGCAGTCTCATATTCGTTTTGCAACAATTCTTCTTCTGAATTTAAATTAAGTTCAGGGTTTTTATGGGATGTTCCAATCATGGCGATGTCGTGCTTACTAAAAAATTTATACTTACCAGCAAACCCTTGAGTTCTATTGGGTAGGTGCCAGACAATCATGTTTTTTACTTTCCAGTACTTTTCCATCTCGCTCCAAATAGTCCTAATGTTCTTCCAATTTTCGTAAACAATGATATGAAAATCGTCCTTGGCTATTTTATGGATATTAGCCATCCATTTTTCAGTGAAGTCATCAGGCAATACGTCAGTTTCTAAATATCTTCTATCCCTTTTATAGCCAAATCCCTCAGTAGCTTTACCTTTTTTCTTTTTACCTTTGAGATAGTCCAAAATATATGGAGGGTCAGTGAAGCAAAAAGATGCTTTTTCTCCATCCATTAATTTAAGAACGTCAGATTTAATTGTTGAATCTCCACACATAAGTTTACTTTCACCTATTTGATAGATGTTGCCTTTCTTTATTCTGATCTTGTCGATTTTTAGTTTTTTTAGTTCTTTTTCAAGATCAAATATTTCTGGTTCATCATCAACTTGAAATATCTCGTCAATTTCTTCACTTGAGAAACCAACACAGTCTAAGAAATGGGAGTCAAATTTAGCTAGCAAATTCCAGTCAAATTCCCCGACGTTTTTATTAAGACGGAGATTTAGTTCTTTTTCCTTTTCTAAGTCCGAAATATCTACATAAACAACTGGTATAGTTTTATAGCCAAGATTTCTCGCTATTTTTAGGCGGAAATGTCCGCCTATTACTACATTTTTGCGTTTTAGGAAAGAATTAACGATTATTGGATCGATCAAACCAAATCGTTTAATGCTTTCAGTTAGTTGATTAATCGCCTCTTGGCTCCATTTTCGAGGATTATATGGAGCTGGTTTTAAGTCCTTGATTGGGACTTCAATAATTTTTAGACTATTAAAATTTTGTATAGACATAGATTAAAAGTTAGTAATTTAAAGACAATGAGGAGTTTTTGGACACAAAAAACCCGATTATAAAATAAGTTTTTATCAATGTTTTTAAATCAATTCTTCACGATTTACTACACGATATTTTTTACACTTATTCTATAATCGGGTTTTCACCTTTGTTTTTAATTATTTGATGTGACTCTCCCAAGAAGGAGACATTTATATTATAGCACGTAGGCATTTCCTGTCAACTAATATTTTTTACACTCTTTACATAGCCTTATAATGTGCTATGATTAAATTGGGTTTATTTTATTGTAAATACAAAAATTATGCATAAAATTCAAGAAAAAATACTAAAATTAGCAAAAACTCATAATATTAGTTTAATGGGTCCTAGGGAATTAATGCGACTTTTAGGTGTAAAGCATCCACAAACTGCTAAATATCATCTTGAACAATTAAAAAAACGTGGTTTATTATATACAGATTTAAAAAGCAAACAATTTAAAATAGCTAAGTCAGGCGGTTATACATTATCACGATTGTTAAATATCCCAATTTACGGGTCGGCAAATTGTGGACCAGCTACAGAATTGGCCATTGATCAAGTAAGGGGTTATATTAAAATATCATTTGGTATAATTGGAAGGAAATCACCTGATGGACTTATGGCGATTAAGGCGATTGGTGATTCTTTAAATCAAGCCCAAGATATTAAAGGCGGTACAATTAAAAACGGTGATTATGTTATTGTTGACTATAAAAATAAAAACCCACAAGATGGTGATTATGTCTTATCCATTATTGATGAAGCAGCTAATTTCAAACGTTTTTATCGCGAAGGAGATACGATTAAGTTAATTTCCGAATCTGACCAAGAATATCCTCCAATATATATTCATGAATCAGAGATGGATGGATATACGGTAAATGGTGTTGTAGAGCGAGTTATTAAAAATTAATTTAAATAAAATGACTAAAAATAATAAAGACGTTATTGAAATTAAAAAGGCCCGAGGTGTTAAAGAAAATACAAAAGTTTTATTATTTGCACTTTCTGCCGGTAGATGTGAGCTATGTAATGAATTACTAATTAAAGATAAAATTACAAACCAAATAATTATGTGGGGCGAAATGGCCCATATATATGCTTTTAGTAAAGGTGGTCCCCGCAGTAATGATAAAAATCTCTATAAAAATAATGTTACAAATTTAATTTTAGCTTGTCCTAATTGTCACGAAAAGATTGATAAAGATGCCTTGATACAATTTTATACAGCGGATTATTTAAAAGCAGTTAAGGCGGAACATGAAAAGCGGATTAAAATTGTTACTACCCCGAAAAAAGGTGGAAAATCCAAGGTGTTGTGTATGATCGCCACTATCAATAACGAAGTAAGCAGATTGACAATGTACGATATTACAGATGCTTTAATTAAGGAAAGATTATATGGTTGTGATGAAAACGCAGAAGAAATAGATTTTACCTGTACGCCAGGTATGAATAATAGTGCTTATTGGAAATCAAAAAAGGATGATATTGATCAGATAATCAATAAATTTCACTCGGATTTAAATAGAGATAAAATTAAACACGTATCCGTATTTGCAATTGGTCCAATACCGCTTTTAATGCATCTGGGTTCACGGTTAGATAATAAAATTGAAACGAAAGTTTTTCAACGACACAGAGATGGAGAAAGTTGGGCATGGCGTCACAAAAAGGCGACGGCAAAATATGCATTTAGACTACTAAAAAAAGGAAGTAATAAATCGAAGGTTGCACTTTTGTTATCTTTGTCCGGATTTGTTAATAAGGATCTGTTGCCCAATAAAATAAACCGTGATTATTATATATACGAATTATATGTTAATCCAAATCCGAATTATAATTTTCTAAGGTCTGAGCAGGATTTATTTAATTTTGAAAAAGAATATGGTACGGCAGTTAGTAATTTAAAAAATAATCATAAAAATTTAAAACAAATTAGCGTGTTTCCTGCGGTTCCTGCGCCAGTAGCTGTTATTTGCGGTAGGACCCTAAATAAAAATTCTGATCCAAAACTTAAAATATACAATACAGCCAATAAACAAAAATTTAAATATTCATTAATTATTAATTAAACAAAAATATGGAAATTAAAAATTATTTAAACTCAATATTAAAAAAAGAGAAAATCACCGACGATTCGCTGGAGATAAAAAAACTTCAAGCGGAGAGGGGAAAGGTGGAAAAAATAATTACAGGTTATTTTGAAGATAAACCGGTAATTAGATACGCTGGGTCTTATAAAAAGGACACCATGATTAAATCCAGCTATGATCTGGATATTACCTGCTATTTTAAGTATGACGATAATTCGGCTGGCGAAACATTGGGGGAGATATACGAGAACGTGAAAAAGTCGCTGGAAAACAATTATACAATTAGAGAGAAGAAATCAGCCCTGCGCCTTATGGGTGATGGCAGTATTGATTTTAATATTGATGTCGTGCCTGGCCGGTTTGTTGACGATTCACAGAATGACGTGTTTTTACATCAATCATCCGGAGAAAAGGACTGGATGAAAACCAACCTCGACAAACATGTAAACCATATTAAAAATAGCCAGTTAACCGACACGATTAAATTAGTAAAGCTGTGGCGGAATATTTACGCCGTTGACGTGAAGACATTTGCCTTAGAATTGTTGGTAGTAAAAATCTTAAATAAAAGAAAGGATAGCGACGGTCTTACTAAGTGTTTTACAGATTTTATGGGGGTTATAGCCGAGAGCGTTGATAATATTGCAATTGAAGATCCAGCCAATTCTGGCAATGATTTGAGTAACATTTTTGACAGTTCGGTGAAAAATATTTTGCTCTCTGCAGCTCAGAAAACCTTGGAAGCTATTAATGATGACAAATGGGAAGATATATTCGGTGCTGTTGTTGAAGAGAGTAGTGAATACAAGTTAAAATCTGTACATTCCGAATATGAGAGAACCGGCAATAGCCCTAGGCCCTGGCTGGATATATAATTATGATTTATTCCGGCAACAAAAGCAGTAAACTATTTGAATTAATCACAGAAGCTATTAATAAAGATTATCCTACCCTGACCACTAGGCTTGTTGATGACCAGGTTTATATTAAGGGAACTCTTCGTATAAAAGATTATAATAACAAGGAGCTTGACGGTTTTTTAATCGAAGCAATCGTGCCAAACAATTTCCCTAAAGATATACCGATAATTAGGGAAATAGGCGGTAAAATTCCGTGCACACCCGAAAGGCATCTTGATGCGCCTTACGGTAATGCATGTTTAGAATTTCGAGATGCTATATTTTTTAAATGGGACGAAAATTGTACTATTATTGATTTTATAAAAAAGTTCGTCGAGCCCTTTTTTCTTTGGCAGATAGAATATAAACTGACTGGTGGTAAAAACAAAAATCAAGCTTTTGAACATGGAGTAGATGGTGCAATTCAATTTTATTCGGAAATATTAAATACGAATGATAATAAAATTATAGTCAGTTTTGTAAAATATCTCACTAAGAAGAAAATAAAAGGACATTGGCCGTGTTATTGTGGAAGTGGAATAATATTAAGAAAGTGTCACGTAGATACTCTTGTAAAATACCGGGAGAAAATTAGACGAAAGGATGCAGGGAGGACATTGGTAGATTTTAAAAAAGTAGGTATTATCTAATGAAAGAGAAGATGATTTAATCAGATTAATTAATAATAAAAACCTATGAAATTTAAATGTCCACATTGCAATAAAGATATTGAATTAACGATTGCAAGTTCAAAAATTTTTAATGAAGAGAAAGTAGAAGAGCAAGACATAATTCCAAAATTTAATAAAAAAACACTTTATGTCAGTTCAGCGGGATTAAATTTACGTTCCGCTCCTGAAATAAATAATAAAAATGTTATTACTGTATTAAGTAGGGGCACCCCGATGACTGTTCTGAAAGAAAAAGAAAAGTGGTTTCAAGTGAAAGTAGGTGATTATACTGGCTGGGTGAGTAGCTTTCATTTATCTGAAAAAATTGTTACTTCACCTCAGGTTAGTAAAAATAAGATACCAACCGATAGCGGATTGCCGAATTTTAAAGTCGGAGAGGCAAATAAAGCGAATGGCCCAAACACAAAAAAACTTCGTAAAATTATTAACTATGAATTTAAATTTGATTTTAATAAAGTAGATTTACAATGTACAGAATATGTACAGTATAAATTTCAACAATTAGGAATTATTATTCAGTGGCCGATAACGAGCGGCCGCAATGGTGGCAACTGGGTAAATATTTTTGAAAAATATGGCCCTTATAAAGTATTTAATAAGCCATCAGCTGGATGCGCTGTTTCATTTACTACCGGTTTTAAAACTGTGAAGATGAATAGTGTCGGCCATATTGCTTATGTTGAAGAAGTGCTTAAAGACAATGCTATTAGAATTTCTGAAGCTAATTGGCCTCAACCTGGCAAATATAATGAAAGAACTGTTCCTGAAATAGAGTGGAAGAATAAACATAAGTGCAAATTTATTAAAATTATGTAATTTAGCACTTGACCATGATGAGTGCTAATGATATTATTTTAAAAAGACGAGGCGTTCTCATCGTTTATTACATTACATTATTACTACACACCTTTGACTGCTTATAGCAGGCCGAGCAGACTGCACTTAGTAGTCGGAGAGAAGTAGTCGAGCTCTCTAATGCAACAGTTTAAGAGCACACTTATGGGATGTAAGAATGATGCACCGGGCATGAAAGGCTGTAGGTCTCGTAACAACAACGGTTTGTTGCGAGATAAACGAGATGATACTCATGTTAGTACCATTGAGAAGCAGTACGGAATTGATCTGGGTGCGCGCGGAGATATGCACCTTGGTACATATCTCAATAAGCGCAACATAAAATCCCTCAATGACCTTATTAATGGTCAGTAAGGGATTTTGAGCACAGATGAGGCTAAACGCCTCGTCTTTTTAATATTATACTATAAAAATTTATATATATCCAATTTGAGACAAAAACACTTCTTTTTTATAGTGTCTCATTTGTCTCATTTCTCTATGGAAAGACCCCGACCGGTTTCCGTCAAAGACTCAAAAAATTAGTCTCCAAACTCCCCTTAAAAACCCCGTATTTTTTAGTACTAGACCGCATTGGGGAGCCAATAATAAAAACTACAGAGTTAACTCTGTAGTTTTTATATTTTAAATATGTTATACCTAAACATAGGTGCAACAGAATACAACAAAAACAATGAAAAAATATCATAGAAGAATACTATATTTTGTTTTCGCAATATTGTTTGGTGTGTTTATGTTTGTATACGGTGAATTTGATGATAGTCCTGGCGGACAACTAATTGGATTAATATCGTTTATTATTGGTATTGTAGGCTTAATAGTGAACAAGAAAAAAACTTTTGATTAAATTAGTATTTTTTATGCAATAATTAATATATATTTAAATATATATTTTAATCTATATTT
>Ga0075120_10001052_pt1 | contig 22467 bp, 23 predicted proteins | sample AntAceMetag02UKL_FD_69792 | JGI IMG/M metagenome (GOLD analysis project Ga0075120, IMG submission 69792) | Saline lake microbial communities from Ace Lake, Antarctica - Antarctic Ace Lake Metagenome 02UKL | ecosystem: Environmental > Aquatic > Non-marine Saline and Alkaline > Saline | place...
TTAAGCTGAAATCCATCGTACAGGTTTAATTATTATGCAAATAGAAACAGTTCAAACTCAAGCTTATTCTGATCAAAAACCAGGCACTTCAGGTTTAAGAAAAAAAGTCAAAGTATTCCAGAAAACGCATTATCTGGCAAACTTTGTCCAGTCTATTTTTTCATCACTAGAAGAAAGTGATAATAAAACACTCGTTATCGGCGGCGATGGACGCTACTTTAATCGCGAAGCGACTCAAATTATTATTAAGATTGCAGCTGCAAATGGTTTTACCAACTTTATTATAGGCCAAGGAGGGCTCTTATCAACCCCTGCTGCCTCACACTTAATTAGAAAATATCAGGCACTAGGCGGTTTAATTCTTTCTGCCAGCCATAATCCAGGCGGACCTGATGAAGATTTTGGCATCAAATATAATATCAGCAATGGCGGACCAGCCCCAGAAAATTATACCGATGCTTTTTATGAGTATAGTAAAAGCATAACAACTTATAAAATTGCTGACATTCCTGATGTTAACCTTGATACCGTCGGCGAACAAACAATAGATCAACTCAGGATCCGCATTATTGACCCTGTCGATGATTATGCAGAATTAATGGCGTCTTTATTTGATTTTGACTTACTTAAACAAGTAATCAGCTCAGGTAAATTAAGCCTGCGCTTCGATGCAATGCACGCTATAACAGGGCCTTATGCCACCCGAATATTAGAAGGTATCTTGGGCGCACCATCAGGCTCAGTGATCAATGCCACGCCATTAGAGGATTTTGGCGGTCATCACCCTGACCCAAATCTGGCTCATGCAAAAGAACTTGCTGAACTAATGTTCAGTCCAGAAGCGCCCGATTTTGCTGCAGCCTCCGATGGTGATGGCGATAGAAACATGATTTTAGGCAACAATATTTTTGTTACCCCTAGCGATAGCCTCGCCATTATCGCTGCCAATGCTCATCTGGTACCTGGCTATGCAAATGGAATTAGCGGTGTTGCGCGCTCCATGCCCACCAGCCAGGCAGTTGACCGTGTTGCTAAAGCGATGAATCTACCTTGCTTTGAAACGCCCACAGGCTGGAAATTTTTCGGTAATTTACTAGATGCCAATAAAATCACTTTATGTGGTGAAGAAAGCTTTGGCACTGGTTCCAGTCATGTACGTGAAAAAGATGGCTTATGGGCTGTTTTATTCTGGCTGAATATTCTGGCTAAAAAAGCGCAGCCAGTTAGCCAGATAGTTACCGAACACTGGCAAAAGTTTGGTCGTGACATCTATTGTCGTCATGATTACGAAGCGGTAGAAAGTGATATCGCTAACGGCATTATGGATTATTTACGCGAACAAATAAAAACCCTGGCAGGACAATCGTTTGGATCCTACAGTGTTCAATATGCTGATGAATTTAGCTATACAGATCCAGTTGACAATAGCATCAGTAAACATCAAGGAATACGCATAGGCTTTGCAGATGGATCACGTATTATTTTCCGCTTATCAGGTACAGGTACTGTCGGTGCGACGCTACGTATTTATCTAGAAAAATATGAAGCCGATGCCAGTAAACACGATCAGGATCCACAAAATGCGCTTGCTGAATTGATACAGCTTGCGGAGCAGTTTTGCCAAGTTAAAAAGCGGACAGGACGCGTCGAACCGACTGTGATTACTTAATACAGGAACTAGCCAGGGGAGCGGAATTTAGCCATGATTAAATTCAACTAAACCCTCTCCCACAGCAGATGTACAGTTATATAAAATACATTGAAATGGTCTGCAGTAGTACACACCTTAATTTTATATAGACCGCGTTAACTAAATAGTTATAAAGTCAAACCGCGCAACAAATCCTGCTTTATATCTTCTATGCTTTCCAGGCCTACGGAAATTCGCACTAAACTCTCTTTGATCCCTGCCTGTAATCTTACTTCAGGCGCTAAACGGCCATGTGTGGTACTTGCTGGATGTGTAATTGTAGATTTCACATCACCTAAATTGGCTGTAATCGATAGCATCCGTGTAGCATCTATCAATTTCCATGCCTGCTCTTTTCCACCTTTTAACTCAAAACTGACCACTGCACCAAAATGACTTTGCTGCTGTTTAGCCAGTTCATGCTGAGCGTGAGATTCAAGACCAGGGTAATGCACTTTTTCTACAGCGGGCTGTTGTTCTAACCATTTCGCTAATTCAAACGCACTATCACAATGTGCTTTCATTCTAACAGCTAAAGTTTCTAGTCCAGACAGGAAGATCCAGGCATTAAACGCACTCATAGTAGCTCCGCCAGTGCGTAAATAAGGATAAATGTATTTTTCAATAATTTCCTCATTAGCAATTACTGCACCCCCCACACAACGGCCCTGCCCGTCCAGATATTTAGTGGCTGAGTGTACGACAATATCTGCGCCTAGCGCTAAGGGCTTTTGCATAATCGGCGTACAAAAAACATTATCGACAACTAGCAGACAATCTTTTTTATGGGCAATATCTGCCAAGGCACGAATATCCACCAGTTCCATTAAAGGGTTTGATGGTGTTTCCACAAACAGAAATTGGGTATTAGGGCGTATGGCCGCTTCCCATGCACCCAGATTAGATAATTCAACAAAATTAGTCTCAACACCAAATTTGGCAAAATAGTTCTGGAAAGTCAGTACTGTATTACCAAAAACACTGCGCGAACAAACGACATGATCACCCGCTTTAAGCAGACTCATACCTATTGCCATAATCGCCGCCATACCCGAAGCGAAGGCAAGACAACGATCGCCTTGTTCCATAAGCGCCAAACGTTCCTGAAAGGTATTCACAGTCGGGTTAGTAAAGCGAGAATATATATTTCCTGGCTGCTGCCCAGTAAAGCGTAATGCGGCTTCTTCTGCGCTGTTAAAAACGTAGCTAGAAGTCATATAAATGGGCATACTATGCTCACCTTCATGACTACGCGTTTGCCCAGCTCTAATCGCCTGAGTTTCTATTGAATAATCGTTCCAATCTAAATCTGTCATTGTTTATTTTTTAAATACCTTGAATGCTAAGCAGTTATAAGTAATTATTTCTATAATAAAGACGGACTGATGCCGCACCCTGCACTTGTTTTCAGAGGAATATTCTAGGCATCTGGAAACTAGCGTTATAATTATAATTTAATTTTAACAAAGTATTGTCCTTAGCTTTAAAATTAATAGCAAACAAAGCACTTATGAGCTCAAATCTAAACCTTACTCTGGCAGCTAAAAATCTTGGGTACTTTTTAAACACGACCCATACGTGGTTAGTAACTGCCGAATCCTGCACCGGTGGCTGGCTAGGGCAATGTATTACTGACATATCTGGTAGTTCAGCCTGGTATGACCGTGGATTTATTACTTATAGCAATGCAGCTAAAATAGATATGCTCCAGGTTAAAGCTGAAACTATTGAACAATTTGGTGCAGTCAGTGCCGAAGTGGCCAGACAGATGACCCAAGGTGCACTTCAAAACAGCCTGGCAGACTATGCTATTGCAATTACCGGGGTTGCAGGCCCTACAGGCGGGACCACGGAAAAACCAGTGGGTACTGTTTATATTGCCTGGCAAAAAAGAACTCAACCAGCACATGTTACTCTGGAATACTTTATCGGTGACCGACAAGAAATTCGCCAGCAGGCGGTATTTACAGCGCTGAATTTAATCCCTACTAAAAAAATGCAATAAAATCAGCATAACCGTATAATGCGTCCTATAAAAACCCTTTCTCATCAACTCATACCAATTAATAAATACGAGAAAAATGATAGATTTAATATTTGATGTATTGCCACAAATACACGGAGGTGGTGACCATGATGGGTTAAGCGCAGCAAAAGGTCTGGAAGCTTTTTTAACCTTTATAGAGTCACTTGCAACTAAAACTCCTGCAGAAATATTTGCGGCAATTATGCCCGGCTTTAGCGCTATGGATAATATCCATCCTTTGCTGGTCCACTTTCCTATCGCCTTATTTACAATTTTTTTCTTTATTGACACACTGGGCGGTTTATTTTCGAAACCTGCATGGCGAAAATTTGCTACACCAATACTCTATATTGGCACATTATCAGCAATATTTACCGTGGCGGCCGGACTTCAAGCTGCGTATTCCGCACCTCACAATGATGCCACGCATGCCATTATGCTCCGTCATCAAGTCTTTGGCATAAGCGTGACGGTGTTAGCGTTGCTATTATCGCTACGCCGCTATTTTTCTGCCGAAAGCTTTCTATATACAAAAACCTACGGGTACTTTTTTTTATCAGCACTACTCGTCATACTTTTGACTCTGGGCGCTGATTTAGGTGGCTTAATGGTGTATCAGCACGGTGTAGCTGTTACCCCTGTTATGCACCAAAATAAAGTTGAGGAGCAAAATCCACAGCATGAACACACTCATGACTCTGCGGCTCATATTCACTCTTCTGATATAAACATCCCGGAGGAACCTGCGCAAGAAATGACTCTACATAGTCACAGTCATGACGGTGGACATCCGCACAGCCACTAAATTTCTCAAGTATCGTTGTTTATCGAGATATTAAGAATACTTATGCATGATGGTCATTATTAATGCGTTTGTACTAACACTAATTATTTGTTAGCCCAACACTGTCTATCCTTTAATCATAGGCAATTATTCAGCAACATATTTAAATCTATCTGACTAGCCATTTCTTCTCTTCAAGAGAGTCTTTCAATATGGTATTCTAGTCGGCTTTATTGCTGAATGATTGCATACAGAGAATGAAACGAACACGGGTCAAAATTTGCGGCTTTACTTCTGCCGAGCAAGCAGCTTATGCTGCCTATGCAGGTACTGATGCAATAGGCCTGGTATTTTATGCAGCGAGCCCCCGGCATGTCAGCATTGCTAAAGCTCAGGAAATTGTTGCCTCATTGCCTGCGTTTACAACAGTGGTCGCACTTTTTGTTGATGCATCTGAAGTGCAGATTAGAGCAGTCATCGATCAGGTGTCAATTGATGTATTGCAGTTTCATGGCGATGAGTCTGCACAAGCTTGCCGGCTGTATGCCAAGCCCTACATAAAAGCCATCAGAATGCAGCCTGATGTTGACATACAAGCTTTAACAACTGAATTTCATGACGCCCGTGGCTTATTGCTCGACGCTTATCATGCCAAGGCTAAAGGCGGCACAGGGGAACAATTTGACTGGGATTTAATCCCGCAGCACTGTAATTTACCCATTATTCTTGCCGGTGGATTAAGTGCGCAGAATGTACGCGATGCAATCGCACACGTTAAACCCTATGCTTTAGACGTGAGTAGCGGTGTGGAAGCGGCTAAAGGTATAAAAGATAATAATAAAATAGCAGCATTTTTAACTGAGGTTTACCTAAGTGACAGAAATAACTAATTTATACAATATGCCCGATGAACGGGGACATTTTGGTCCTTATGGTGGTTTATTTATCGCAGAGACATTAATTCCTGCGGTAGAAGAACTCGAGGCTGCCTATAAAAAATACATGGTCGATGCTGAGTTCCTGGCCGAACTGGATAAAGACTTTCAACATTATGTTGGGCGGCCTTCGCCGCTATATCATGCCGAACGTTGGAGTCGTGAATTAGGTGGCGCACAAATCTATCTTAAACGTGAAGATTTAAATCACACTGGTGCGCATAAAATCAATAATACCATTGGCCAAATTTTATTGGCTAAGCGTATGGGTAAAACGCGCATTATTGCTGAAACTGGCGCTGGTCAACATGGCGTTGCTACTGCCACTGTTTGCGCGCGCTTAGGTTTAGAGTGCGTGGTTTACATGGGGGCTGTCGATGTAGCTAGGCAAATACAAAATGTCTACCGCATGGAATTGCTGGGCGCTAAAGTCGTTGCGGTAGAATCAGGCTCAAAAACACTAAAAGATGCGCTTAATGAAGCCATCAGAGATTGGGTTACCAATGTTGACAATACCTTTTATATTATTGGTACTGCTGCAGGCCCAGCACCTTACCCGGCAATGGTGAGAGACTTTCAATCCATTATCGGCCGTGAAGCAAAACAACAATGCCTGGCACAGACCGGAAAGTTACCCAATACACTGGTTGCCTGTATCGGCGGCGGCTCCAACGCGATTGGCTTATTTTACCCTTTTATTGATGATGCTGATGTCAAAATGATCGGCGTAGAAGCAGCGGGCGATGGCATTGAAACCGGTCGTCATTCCGCGCCTTTATGTGCCGGTCGCCCCGGAATTTTACACGGTAACCGCACTTATTTAATGGAAGATGATGACGGTGAAATCATTGAAACACATTCCATTTCTGCGGGTTTAGATTATCCGGGAGTGGGTCCTGAGCACTCGTGGTTAAAAGATATAGGCCGCGCACAATATGTCAGTATCACTGACAAAGAAGCGTTAGAAGGTTTTTATGCTTTAACACGCATGGAAGGTATTATTCCCGCATTGGAATCAAGTCATGCCCTGGCTTACACGATGAAATTAGCACCGACCATGCAGTCAGATGAGATTTTAATTGTAAATTTATCCGGTCGCGGTGACAAAGATATGCAGACCATTGCAAATCATGAAGGAGTTAAAATATGAGCCGTTTAGCGACTAAATTTGCCGAATTTAAAAAGTCGGGACACAAGGCACTGATTCCTTTTATTACTGCCGGGGACCCTAACCCTGAATTCACTGTCCCCATGATGCATGCCATGGTTGAAGCGGGTGCTGATATTATCGAATTAGGTGTACCTTTTTCTGACCCTATGGCTGATGGCCCAGTTATTCAACGTGCCAGCGAGCGTGCATTAGAGCATAAAATGAGCTTACGCCGTACTCTGGAAATTGTTAGCCAATTCAGGACTAATAATCAAACCACTCCAGTTGTTTTAATGGGTTATGCAAATCCTGTCGAAGCGATGGGTTTTGAGTCTTTTGCGCTGGCAGCTAAAAATGCAGGCGTTGATGGCGTTTTAACTGTTGATTTACCCCCCGAAGAAGCACAAGAATGTGCTGCTTTACTAAACTCACATAATATTGACCAGATCTTTTTACTGGCCCCGAATAGTAGTACTGACAGAATTAAAAAAATGGATTCAGTCGGTAGCGGTTTTCTGTATTATGTCTCCGTAAAAGGCATTACTGGTGCGGGTAATCTAGACACATCAGACGTACAAAGAAAATTAATCGATATTCGCGCAAACACGCAGTTACCAGTAGGCATTGGCTTTGGAATCAAAGATGCTGAAACTGCTAAAGTTATTGCGAGTCTTGGTGATGCAGTGGTTGTCGGTAGTGCATTAATTAGTAAAATTGAGGTGAACTTATCTGCCCCTGAAGTCGCTAAACAAGAGATTATCGCGTTATTAAAATCCATGCGCCTTGCCATGGATAACCAAGATTAAAGAAGGAGCACACATGAGTTGGTTTGAAAAGTTAGTCCCCTCTACCATTATAAAAAAAGAAACTGACAGTAAGAAGATCGCTGTCCCCGAAGGTTTATGGAACAAATGCCCTGCCTGTAATGCAATTTTGTATAATAGTGAACTGGAAAAGAACTTTAATGTTTGCCCTAAATGTGATCACCATATGCGCATTGGAGCAAGAAGGCGTTTAGAACTGTTTCTTGATACTGATGATCGTGAAGAAATTGCTGCAACTTTGAAGCCTCTAGACCCTTTAAAATTTAAAGACAGTAAAAAGTACAAAGACCGCATTACCCAGGCACAGAAAAAGACTAAAGAAAATGATGCGCTGGTGGTCATGAGTGGAACTCTGGAAGGTAAAGCTGTCGTCGTAGCCGCTTTTGATTTTGGCTTTATGGGTGGCTCAATGGGATCTGTTGTAGGTGAAAAATTCGTGCGCGGCGTGAATAAAAGCCTGGAAACTGGAACACCCTTTATTGTCTTTACGGCCAGTGGCGGTGCTCGTATGCAAGAGTCATTATTCTCCTTATTTCAAATGGCTAAAACCAGTGCAGCACTGACAAAACTGTCTACTGCCGGCATTCCTTATATCTCTTTTATGACTGACCCGACGATGGGGGGTGTATCAGCCAGTTTGGCGATGTTAGGTGATATAAACGTCGCTGAACCTGAGGCCTTAATCGGTTTTGCCGGACCACGAGTAATTGAGCAAACAGTACGCGAAAAATTACCTGAAGGTTTTCAACGCAGTGAGTTTTTACAAGAGCATGGTGCTATTGATATGATTATTGACCGCCGCGAAATGCGTGAGAAAATTAGCTCTATCTTAGCTATTCTTACCGCAAATTCTGCAAGCTAATACGATTTCACATATTTTATTTCAACACCTTACATTCCTAGGTCCTGGCGTAAAGATGCATACTAACTATTATGTACTCTTATTGTGAAAGGCATAAAACTTAACCTGCTTGATAAGCATTTTTTATTATGCATTTTGATACCCTGAAAGGTTGGCTGAACTGGCAAGAAAACCTGCATCCACGAAGTATTGATCTTGGCTTAGATAGAGTAACCCAGGTTTTTAATGCCCTGCATAATCCTGCGCTTAAAAAGCCTGCCACCATCACTGTTGCAGGCACTAATGGCAAAGGCTCCAGTATTGCATTTCTGGAAGCAATTTATCTTGCTCAGGGCCTAAGAGTGGGCGCTTATACTTCACCTCATATTATTGATTATAACGAGCGTATTAAAATTAATGCTGTCGCGGTTAGTGATGAACTTATCTGTGCTGCTTTTGAACGCATCGAAGCTGTGAGAGATAATATTTCGCTGAGCTATTTTGAATTTGGAACCCTGGCTGCTTTAGATATATTTTCCCGTTCAAATCTTGATATACAATTATTAGAAGTAGGCCTGGGTGGCCGCCTTGACGCAGTCAATATTATTGATCCCGATGCAGCTATCGTCACCACCATATCCATAGACCATACTGCCTGGTTAGGTGAGACCCGCAACGCGATTGCTTATGAAAAAGCAGGCGTGTTCCGCACTAATATAGCTGCTATTACTGGTGATCTAGATCCACCCAAACCCTTAATTGAGCATGCTCATATTATTAACGCAAAACTATTACGGTTGGGACATGAATTTACTTATCACAAAAACGAAACTAGCTGGAACTGGCACTACTACGGGAATAAACACTTAAACAACTTACCTGCACCTCACTTAAAAGGCGAACATCAATATAGAAATGCTTCCTCTGTTTTGACTGCCATTGAAAATTTGCAGGCAAAAATATCGGTCAGCGAGAAAGCAATAAAACAAGGGCTCAGCAGCGCTAATTTACCGGGACGATTTCAACTGATTAAGTCCAACCCTCCGGTTTTATTAGATGTCAGCCATAACCCTCAAGCAGCTCAGACTTTAACCGATCATTTACAGAGCGAGTTTCAACAAACCCCGGTACATGCCATTTTTACCATGATGAATGATAAAGATATAACCGGTGTTATTAGCCTTATGCAACCATTTATCAAACACTGGTATATTTCACCATTAGACAACCCAAGGACTATTAAAGAAACTGAGTTGAAAGATGCTTTTCAAAAATGTAGTATTCATCAGGTAAGTCTTGGATTTAAAGACTTTCTAGCCGCTTACTCAGCAGCCAAAGTTAAGGCACAATCTGACCAGGGTATTATATTAATATTCGGCTCTTTTTTTCTGGTCTCGGAATATTTAACACTCTTTAACAAGCCATAAGGACCATATTATGAACGATATATTAAAGCAAAGAATTGTAGGAGCAATAGTTATCACTGCCCTCGCGGCCATTTTTGTTCCCATGATATTTGATGACCCGGTTTCAGATGTTGACTTATACATGAATGAGCTTGCATTACCTCAGGAACCTGAAGAAGATTTCCAGCCTTTACTGGACCACATCCCCAAAACAACTGCTGAAGTCTTGTCAAAACCAGTACCTGTTGAAGCTAATCTGCAGGCCGAAAACATTAAAGAATCAGTCAAAAATACCAATCTTACAAGCTGGATCATTCAAGTAGGAAGCTTTAGTCAGGAGCAGAATGCTAATGAGTTCCGGGATAAATTGCTTAAAAGTAAATTTTCGGCTTATGTAGATTCAGTGACCGCTAATCAAGGTACTTTATATCGACTGCGTGTTGGCCCGGAATTAGATGAAAAAATAGCATTAAAAACCCAACAGCAACTCGAAGCACAGTATAAAGTAAAAACTCTTCTGGTTTCTGAATAGAGATAACAATGATCTGGATAGACTATGCAATTATTGGCTTAATCAGTATCTCACTTATAATAGGTCTTTTCAGAGGCTTGATTAGAGAGGCATTTGCACTGGTTACATGGGGCGTAGCAGCCTGGGTGGGCTTTAACTTTTGCCTCCCGTTTGCCACTTTTTTTGGCAGTATGATTACCGATGCTAGTGCAAGAATTGCCACAGCTTTTGTGTTACTGTTTATATTAACGTTAATTGTCGGTGCAATTACCAATAAATTACTCGGCACCCTAATTAAACAAACTGGCTTAACTGGAACTGATCGCTTAGCGGGTCTGATTTTTGGTATAGCTCGAGGTGTGATAATCATTATTCTATTAGTCATGTTAGCAGGTTTAACTCCTGTACATGAAAGTTCATGGTGGCAAAAATCACAACTATTACCGCATTTTCAAATATTAGCAGTCTGGTTAAAAACACAGATACCTGAAGGTATTGCAGACTATTTAAATTTCCAATAACTTATATAAACCAGGAAAAAACATGTGTGGTATTGCGGGAATTGTTTCCCATAAAAATGTAAATCAAGATCTTTATGATGCATTAACTGTGCTACAGCACAGAGGACAAGATGCAGCGGGAATTGTAACATGTGAAAACGGACGTTTACATTTACGCAAAGATAACGGTTTAACCCGTGATGTCTTTACCGCCGAACAGATGGTCAAACTAAAAGGCAATATGGGAATAGCTCACGTACGTTACCCAACTGCTGGCTGCTCAAATTCATCCGAGGCCCAGCCATTTTATGTCAACTCTCCTTTTGGAGTTACCTTGGCTCATAATGGTAACCTAACTAACACAGCGCAATTAAAAAAAGAGTTATTCATTGAAGATCAGCGCCACCTGAATACCAACTCTGATTCTGAAGTCTTATTAAATATCTTTGCTCATGAGCTGCAGCAACTAGGCAAATTAGAACTCAATAAAAATGATATTTTTAAGGCCGTTGAGGGTGTTCATCGGCGCTGTAAAGGTGCGTATGCAGTAGTCGTGATGATTCCTAGTATTGGTATTATAGGTTTCAGAGATCCACACGGCATTCGCCCTATCATCTTTGGCGAACGCAAGACCGAACAAGGCACCGAGTATATGATTGCCTCAGAAAGTGTTGCTCTTGACGTCTTGGGTTTTGAGATTATCCGTGATATCAAGCCCGGCGAAGCCGTGTTTATTGAAGAATCAGGAAAACTACATACGCAACAATGTTCTAAGACTATTGACCATTGCCCGTGTATTTTTGAATACGTTTATTTTGCCCGCCCTGATTCAATCATTGATAATATCTCGGTTTACAAAGCGCGTTTGCGTATGGGCGACAAATTAGCAAAGAAAATTCTTAAAGAATGGCCGGATCATAATATTGATGTAGTTATCCCGATTCCTGATACTAGTCGCACTTCAGCTTTAGAAATGGCACATACACTCGGTGTAAAATACCGTGAAGGATTTATAAAAAATCGCTACATAGGCCGGACTTTTATTATGCCTGGGCAACAAATGCGCAAGAAATCAGTGCGTCAGAAACTCAATGCAATCAGCCTGGAATTTGAAGGTAAAAATGTATTATTAGTCGATGATTCCATTGTACGCGGTACCACATCAGAACAAATCATCCAGATGGCACGAGATGCAGGTGCTAAAAAAGTTTATTTTGCTTCTGCTGCGCCCGCTGTACGTTATCCCAATGTCTATGGTATTGACATGCCTGCAGCACATGAACTAATTGCCCATAATCGTACTGATGAAGAAGTCTGTACTGCTATTGGTGCTGATAAAATGATATATCAGGATTTGCAGGATTTAATCGACTCGGTACGCAAAGGTAATACTGGCATTAAACATTTTGATACCTCCTGTTTTGATCATCAGTATATTACAGGTGATATTGATGATGACTATTTACAAAACATTGAAGCCCTGCGTAATGATGCGGCCCAGGCTGATCAGCTAATACAAACTGCCAGTATAGACATGTATAATTCAAAATAATTTACAGCTTTGCAAGCCCAATACAACCTTAACCTATTGATTTAATTATAATTCGTACGGGGTATTCATTGAAAATTGTTATAATAGATTGCCACAAAACGCAAACATGATCTAAGGCAAAAGAGCCTTTAAATAGGCTTATAGGTACTTTATAATTGTTATCATTAAAAATGACATAGCACGCTGCACTTGTTAGCTGAACTTAGGATGCACTAAAATTCAAGTATATTGCATATCGTCAGTTATAGCGGCAATAAATTTATTAGTATTGGCAATTTATCGACTAGCACCGTATTACATAAGATCTTGTTGTCCGTTTTTAAGCGAATAGCCAGCGATAAGATGATCAGTTTTGCTTGTCTATTACACCTTAACTAAATTCAATAAACCTATCCGCTTCCAGTATCGCTTCAACCCACAACCCCAAACCAGCAATACGGAAGCCATCTGCAACATCATTATCTGTTTTTCCTTGCCGTCTGGCCTCATTTTTCTCTAATAATCCACGCCGCTGCGCAGCAGAAATACACACCACAAGATCTATACCATATTCACGTGCCAATGTGCTCCAGCGAGTAACTACCTGTACTTCATCATCGGGTGGAGTTGCATGCCGAAACGCATGATACGCACCCTCCTGATAAAAAAACACGCGTATAACTTCATGTCCCATATCTAACGCACTTTTAATAAATTGATATGCAGTTTCAGCGCTATTAGATTGATAGGGACTAGAATTGATCTGGATGGTGTATTTCATTATTAATCGCCATGAAACAAGAAAAATATACTAACATTGAGTACAATATCATAAACAGCAATGGTGATTACACTAAATGCTAAATGACAGTAATCTCCAAAAAAATCTATCGTAAAATGAAAAAATGAGTATACCATTTGATAAAGCCAAATAAATATCCATTGCTTTTTGCTTTGCTTACTCTCAATTTATTTTTAAGCATAGCCTGCACTGCTGATGAGCTACAGCTACCCGACATGGGAGACTCGACAGGCACGCTGATTTCACCTGCCCAGGAAAAAGCATTAGGTGAGTCTTTCTTTCGCAATATACGCTCACAACTGGAGATTAGTCTTGATCCAGATGTACAACACTATATTCAAACACTTGGTCAAACTCTGGTTGCTAATAGTGACAACCCTACACAGGAATTCTACTTTTTTGTGGTTTTATCCGATGATATCAATGCATTTGCGGGACCAGGCGGTTATATAGGCATAAATTCAGGACTCATTTTAAATAGCGAATCAGAAAGTGAACTGGCTTCAGTTATGGCGCATGAGATTGCTCATGTTACCCAACGTCATATTTACCGATCTTATGAAGCAAGTAGCCGCATGTCATTACCAGCCGCCGCTGCCATGATTGCAGCCATTATTGTCGCAACACAAGCCCCTGAAGTAGGTATTGGAGCATTATCAGCGATACAGGCTGGAAGTATACAAATGCAAATTGATTTCACTCGTGATAATGAGCAAGAAGCGGATAGAATAGGTATAAAGACCTTAGAACGCTCTGGGTTTGACCCACGCAGTATGCCTGCTTTTTTTGAAAGACTGCAATATGCTAGTCGCTATTACGGTGATGGTGCCCCTGAATTTTTAAGAACTCATCCTATTACCTCATCACGGATATCCGACACTCGAGGTCGAGCAGAATTATACCCTTATCGACAAACCCCGGATTCACAAAATTATCGCCTGATAAAGGCAAAATTACGCATAGGCTCTGAAACTACAAAACTGGAAGATTTAGTTCGTTATTTTCAAAGTAAATTAGATCAAGGCACACCAGAACAGCGAGCAGCCATGCAATATGGATTGGGACTCACTTTTATAAAAAAACAACAATTTAGTGAAGCAGAAGAAATTTTTTCGAGCCTTAACCAGCGTTACCCCAAACAAAGGGAATACTTAACGGCTTTAGCTCAGGTAGCCGTTAATCAACAAGATTTCGAAAGCGCAAAAAAACGCTATCTACAACTGCAACAACAGTACCCGGACAATATAGAATATCAGTTTGAATATATTTCAATTTTATTAAGATCCAGACAACCCAAGCTTGCGCTGCAACACCTAAGATTAATTGATTATCGTTATCAAAATTATCCCAACTACTACCTGTTGCTTGCCAGAGCCTATGGCGACCTGGGCGAAAATGTCAATTTGCATCGTTATATGGCTGAATATTTGTATGCCATAGGTCAAACAGATGCAGCCATCATGCAAATAAAATTAGCCCAAAAAGATAAAGGGCTCAATTTTTATCTGTCATCGATACTAGAAGATCGCTTAAGTTTCTTTACCGCACAAATACTGGCACTTAAACAACTGCAGGAATAGTTTATGACTTTTTTGCTTACAACTGAATGCAGAACAAAGCATCAAAAAGTCTAAACAAAATAAAAAGCAGCCCCCATAGCACCACCAAAAAAACCACCCCAGACGACTAACCAGCCTAGATGCTCGCGGATAATTTGCTGTACCATTTCTTTAACTATCTGAGGGGTTAATTCAGCCAGGCGTTTATCAATCACAGTTTCAATTTTACTAATAATATCTTCGCCGAGTTGATGTGCATTTAAACCTTGTTTTAAAGCAGCTTTAAATCGATCTGACTCAACCATATCTGTTAAGGTCACTTGCATTTTGGCTATAAATGGTTCTTTTAAAGGAATTAATGCTTCTTCACCGCCCATCATTTGTAACATTGCTCCAAATGAAGAATCCATGATCGAGGCAATTAAACCCTCAAAAATACGATCGTAATCGACAACTGCTAATAAAGGCTCAAGGTTCAATACTTTTTCACCTTCCTGCTCTTCAGCTTCAATAAATTGCTCGACATTTTCCAGGGTAAAAAACTGGTGCATCATCAAATGCTTAATAGAACCCTTAAATTCCTCAAAGCGATTGGGAATAATACCCGAGCCATATAATAAAGGTACTTTTTCAAATAACATATGAATCGCTATCCAGTTTGTCAGTGCGCCAGACAAGGCAAAAAAACCAATAGCTTTAATGAGGTCAGCATAAACAGGTGAAAAATACCCTACAGCAATAATGACTGCCGCAAGAAAATTGGTGATAAAGCTTTTATTAAATATTTTCTTCATTTATTGTTTGAATTTATTAAAAGTCGACATTCTCGGCTATAAGAGAAGAAATCTCTTCTATCAGAAATACCCGTGTTTTGTATGGCAAAGCTCGCTCAGTTTCCATTACTGCTGGCTTGTATATTTTGTGGGGTGTATATGCTCCGTCACTTACCAGCCCAGCAATGGCTTCTTTCCTTGCTTTGCAATTTCCACATTGTCTTCCCAGACAGCCAAACCAGTTATCAGGTCTGTTAGCGCCATATGAAAGAAAAAATAGGATTCGCGCATTCTACCTTGTGAACTGGTCTGCTGCACAATTTCACCGGAAAGACTCATATCGGGGGCTATCGCTGTGCCACGTTTTTGTACTGTAGTTTGATTGAACATATCATCTTCTTCCAGTCTGCGTACCTGCTTACTCGCCGCATCATCTGGACCATTACCACCAACAGCAGTAGTGGTGAGCACTTTTCCAGAACGTAGCAATGCCTGTCTGATCTTATCAGTAAGAATTCGCGTATTAATATGCTGCGTTGTGGCATTTTTTACGGTGCTGATCATTAATATAGTTTTACGTCCGTCTGAGCGGTTTAGCACACCAGATTCCAGTAATGAATTAATGCCTTTTTCAGCAGCTATTTGCCAGTCTTTAAAATCAACTTCATCGACTGTGACCAGTCCTTCGTTGCCCGTCGCATCTATACGAGCTGGTGAAGTCCCGCATGCTGCCAGAAAAAACGCTGTGCTGATAATCCCAATCAGTGAAATATTTTTTTTATTCATTATTTTTCCTATATATTTGCAATCTCTATTTGTCCACTTAAGCCTCGATGCTAACTCCTAGCAGCTTCATTCTCTCTAATACTCAAAGTAAAATATTTGCATCTTGGGTTTGGAGAAACAGCCTTTAACCTGATGCTATCCCCTGGTATGACAGTTATTGGAATCCAGGTGCTGGTAGCTGTATCAACCTGCATTCCATTTATATCCAGCCATGCAAAACGATAGGCAATCTGATAGGGACTATCTCCCATAAACCAGGATACCAACTGTGCCCAGAATCCCGTTCTGACATTACGTGCAGTTACTTGTACCTTGAGTAATCCGCCGTCCAATTCTCTTTTATCAACACTCACGATTTCTAGACGTTTTTTAAGAAATGCATCAGTAGAAACTCTGGAGGTATCCACTACTTCAAGCTGCCTATTTTTTTGTTCATTTTCCACTGTATTGACTGTCGCCTGGCAACCAAAGAGCAATAGACAAATTAACGTAATAATATAAATTTTTTGCATATTTATTTATGTCCTAAAGTGATGTATATACCTGCATATTGTATGCTTTGAAAACTTATGGTAATTCAATCAATTTATAAATCAGTTTATTCGCAGATAAGGCTCGAATATAGACGATAGCGATATTAGTATCTTTTTTTAAGGTTATCTCTTTAACCAGCCCTGTCGATCCTATCGGGCTGATTTTTAATACACTATCATCCGGAATAGGTATATGAGCTATCTGCACTTCTTTGGGTAAGGTTTCCCAACCTTTGGTATCAGCGGTATTAAACAGGAATTTATAGATCCCTGTCAGAGCATAGGCTCCAATCTCTAAACCACTACTACGTGATTGCCTTTGCTTTGCAGCATGGACAATTGCGTAGCTAGCCAGTTCTTTGGTCATGGTTGACACAACCAGTCTGGTGATCATCGAAGGCAGTCTATCATGGTATTCCTGAGACATGATGGCATCGAAATCCGAAACCTGCTCTGTGCTCACTGATTGCATTTCATTATTATAGCTATAGTCAACTTCCAGTCCCGATAATGCAACTGGAAAATACTCGTATCTGGGAAATGCTATTCCGGTATAACCTACATAAGGTAGAATTATTTGAAATTTTTCCTGTTTTAGCGCAGGAGCACGACCATTAAATAAAATAAAATAAACTATTTTACTATTGAGTGGATATTTATAAGGCTGTACATTTGCCAGCTGTATTGGTATTTCACTGCCTATACGTTTTGCAACGCTTACATAATCTCTTTGAATCAGTTGATTGTCCGGGTCCATTCTATACAGATTACGAAGATCTACTAGCGCTTCGCCGTAATTATTTTCTATTAAATAACCTAAAGCGGAAAAGTAACTCACAAAGGGATTGGCCAGACTACCGAAGAGTTTATTAGCTTTGTTAGCTGAGCTGGTATAGGCGTCATTAACAGCAGGGTTTTTTACTATGCTATTAAAAGTTATATTTGTATTTTGATTGCCTAGAGATCGGCTTTGTTGCTGGTTTTTTTGGACTTGTGCATCTATTTCTTTCTGGCTGGTACGAATGTCATCTGCGAATTTCTTGACTACTTGCTTTTGCGCTTCACGCATTCTACGTAATTCAACTTGCGCACCGGCTGGGTTATTCAGCACAAAATAATTCAGTGCTTTATAGGCATTCAGCATAACTCGGTCCAGATACATACCTTGATAAGGAAGTGCATTTGGATTGCTCACAGCAGAACCAATCTCAGCACCCGCTGCTCTGACATTTATCACGGCTCGCCGATCAAAATCCTGAATATATGCTTCAGATTTTTCGAACTCGCGCATGCTAATCTGATATTCGCCAGCGGTGTAATTAGCGGTTCCTGCTTCAAGCGACCACATTAATTTATCGCCGGTATTGGATCTATCCTTACTTTTTTCGCTAAAATCCTTTGCTGCAAGTGTCACATCCCCTGAATAATAAGTATTTATATAGGCTTGTTTCTGTTTTCTGGCATCAATAATTGAAGAACAACCTATAGTCAGATTAATGATACAAATCAGGAATATAATGCACGTTTTCTGCCTATAAAATCGCTTATCCATTTTAGCTAGAGTTTACTGCTCACTGAGTGATATAAGAACAAAAATTTCCATTTGATACAGCTTATAGCCGGCTTTCCATCAAAGCTGGCAATCTAGCAATATGTCATTTTTACCACCCTGGAGTTACTCTAGGATAGTCAGGCACGGTTTCTCTAATCTCAGTACTCAATAGCCTGCAAATATCACCATATAGGATGCGCCCTGCTCCAGAAATTATTTTTGCTTTGCTGAACTTCCCTTCAACAGAAGTTACTTCGATGATACCAACTTGTTCTTCATAACCTCCCAATGGTTCGCCGGTATCAACATCAATAATGGCTTCTCCCTGATGGACCACCTTACATTGTTTTCCCACTTCAAGTCCAACCCCTTTACCTCTATTCAAGATAACACCAGCGCTTGTTACTTTAATAATCTTTATCGGGTAGATCCCGGCAAGAATTGCATTACCAATCTCTGTTGCAGCTTTGGTAAATAGCAGATCTTTATAATCAGCTTTTGTCCAGTAGCGTCTTTCTATTGATGGAATTTCCCGGCGCACCTCATCAAATTTCATTTTACTAATGACTTGATCTGCAAATACAATTTTTCCTGTGCTGCTTTGAATAACCTGAAATTGACTTTTAAAGGTTGTTACCAGCCTCGGCAATGTCTCTCCAGTGATAGCGATATTCTGACTCACAGCACTGCTTTCCAGCCGGTTAATAACACCAGTGACTAAATAGTCTGCAACCAGAAGTTTACCCATTATTGCTATTTGCCCAGGCGCCGCCCAGGATGATTCAGTCAAGCGGTTTTCAGCCATGACTTTGTCGATCTGGGTACGACTCAACATATTAAACTTTCTGGATTTTGCCAGAAACTGAATTAACTGATTAGAAAATTCTCGTTCAGCCAATGTGCGTGTTATAGCCACTTCGCCTATATTAGTTGTACCAATCACCGGACTAAGTTGAAATGGCAGCACTGCCATTGTCGGCTGCCTTGCAGGAACCGCGTAGCATACTTCAACAAAAAATAAGGCTAGCAGTAACACAAAAGATTTTTGCATAATGATTTCTCCTTATGGAATTCTGCTAAATTATACTGCATATAGCGCGTCTTTACTGAATGTGCAAAATAATTTTTTTTCTTAAACAGGTCCCTGAATCTAAAGACAGTATAATAGTCTCAGATAAAAATCTTAATTCCGCTTATCACTTTTTTCATTGATACTGGCTTTCAAAAAAAACTATGTACGCATATCTAAAACTACTCTTAAATGTCTGTTTATTCAGAAAAGGGCCACAAGAAATACCTCATTCAATACAATTCTTGCGCTTGTCTACTATCGTCTATGCACTGATCAGCTATCTACTTATCTTGCAATCTACCGATAGTTTAAACGCCCTGCTCCAGCTTGCTACAGAGCTCATCATTATTTTTGGCTTCGCAACTTTGATACTTAGCCTTGCAAATAAACTAAAACGCTTTGTACAAACCACGAGCACTTTGCTCGGTACCGATGCGCTTATCAGTACTTTTGCCATACCTATTCTTGCCACGTTGCATCAAGACTCTAGCAATATGTCTGCTATTATGACAATGGTCGCACTTATGCTATGGAACTGGCTGGTAACAGCCCATATCATCCGCCATGCCTTAAATAAGTCATTCTCTTTTGCTTTAGGTATCGCTTTCTTATATATATTTAGCGCTTCTCAAATTATGGGTCTCTTATTTCCTCTAAGTCCTGCATCTTAAGTCATTGGTATTATTAGATATTAATACATACTAAAAAAAACCACACATAATACTCTAGACTACGTATACACTCAGTTGTAAAAAATGTTAAATTAGAGTTATTCAATTACTTAGGGAGGCTTAAATGAATAACTATCAACATATTTTATTAGCTGCAGATTTTTCTGAACATGGTGAAATCGTGGCTCAAAAGGCACGTTATTTAGCAACAAAATATCAGGCAAAACTGAGTGTTATCCATATAGTCGACAACTTACCCATCTCTGATGCCGCCTACGGGCCGGTTATTCCTTTTGATATTGATTTAAATGAACAATTAATAAATGCAGCGACGAAACGTTTGGCCGAGCTGGGCAATCAACTGTCTATTCCAAAAGACAGACAGTTTCTGGAAATGGGCAGTGCCAAACTGGAAATAGTGGCGACTGCCGAGGAACAGCATGCAGACCTGATCGTAGTCGGCTCGCATGGTCGCCATGGTTTTGCTTTATTATTAGGTTCGACTGCTAACGGTGTTCTGCATCATGCAAAATGCGATGTTCTGGCAGTACGTTTACAGGATGACTAAATTATGAAACATCTAATTTTAGGTGGTGCACGCTCGGGCAAGAGTCATTATGCCGAACAACTTGCTCAAGCGAGCAATAAACAAGTTATTTACATTGCAACAGGGGCAGCAGGTGACGATGAAATGCTAGCGCGCATAAGCAGACATAAGGCTGAGCGACCTAGATACTGGGAAACTATTGAAGAACCCATTCTCATCCCCGATGTATTAGCGCAATATTCCAGTAGCAACAATTACCTGATAGTGGATTGCCTGACCTTATGGTTAAGCAATATTCTCTTTAATGCTCAGGGAGATTATCAGGAAGATATTTTTCTCCAGCAAAAACAAGCCCTGCTAGAAATAGTGCCAGATTTACACACAGATATTGCCTTTGTCAGTAATGAAGTCGGTTCGGGAGTTGTTCCAGTAGATGCAATGACGCGTCGCTTCGTTGATGAAGCAGGAAAGCTGCATCAACAACTGGCAAAAATTTGCACGCATGTTACGTTAGTTACTGCTGGATTGCCACAAACATTAAAACACTAGCAATGGATTGGTTGCAGCGCCCTATTCCACAGCCAGATCAACGCTTTAAGCTCACGGCAATAAAACGACAGGAGCAACTGACAAAACCCGCTGGCTCTCTGGGAGAACTGGAACACTTGGCGATACGACTTGCAGCGCTACAGGCAACTAATATGCCTTGTGTCGATAAAGTATGGATCAGTATTTTTGCTGCTGACCATGGTATAGCAAATGCAGGTGTTTCTGCATTTCCTCAGGCAGTCACCGCTGAAATGGTAAAAAACTTTGTGTATGGCGGCGCTGCTATCAGTGTGTTGGCAAAGCAACATCAGGCGCATCTGGAAATAATAGATGTCGGCGTCGCCAGTTGTTTGCTTGAATTAAATATAATTCATCAAAAAGTCGCGCCTGGAACCGCTAACATTCTGACTCAGTCCGCCATGACTGAGAAACAATTATCACTGGCATTACAAGCTGGCAGAGATGCAGTAAGCAGAGCGATTACTGATAGCAGCCAGCTCTTTATCGCGGGTGAAATGGGCATTGCCAATACCAGTAGTGCTACTGCGACAGCCTCTGCCCTACTAGGTTTAAGTGCTGGACAATTAACGGGGGCTGGAACAGGACTGGATTCAGCCGGCATAACACATAAAGCCAGAATCATTCAGCAAGCATTAGATAAACATAAAATTAACAGCAGCGCACCTCGTCTTGCATTGCAAACCTACGGTGGATTTGAAATAGCGGCCTTGACTGGCGCTTATCTGGCGGCTGCACAACAACAACTGCCCGTATTGGTCGATGGCTTTATCTGTAGTGTAGCGGCATTAGTCGCTACCCGTATCAATTCCGAGATAAAACCCTGGTTAATTTTTGCCCATCGCTCACAGGAACAAGGTCACCAGTTACTATTGCAAGCGCTGGACGCTAAACCATTGCTGAATCTTGATATGCGTTTGGGAGAAGCCAGCGGAGCAGCTGTGGCCATTCCCTTGTTACGTTCTGCTTGCGCCTTACATACGCAAATGGCGACCTTTGCGCAGGCTAAAGTTTCACAGGCTTAATTCCTGATAAACTATATTATCGTGCAAAATCCAGCCATCTTCATGCTTTCCAGCAGGATCATAATGGGTCCAATGCATTACACCCCCTTGATCATTCCATTCATATACACCGAAAAATTTAATTCGGTCTCCTATAGATAAAGTATTGATTCTGGGAGCCAGGTCAATATTATGTAAAGCCTTAAGGGGTCAGTAGCCTTAAGGGGTAGAAAGAAACCACGGGGTCATCGAAACCACGGGGTCCGAAACCACGGGGTCAGCGAAACCACGGGGTCAGGCCTTACATTTGACATTTAAAATCTCTTTTTCTTCCTGTTTTACCGTTCAACTCAATCGGTAGCATAGCCCACATCATAATACTCGCGGACTTGAGTTAGTGTAA
>Ga0075120_10001060_pt1 | contig 22355 bp, 18 predicted proteins | sample AntAceMetag02UKL_FD_69792 | JGI IMG/M metagenome (GOLD analysis project Ga0075120, IMG submission 69792) | Saline lake microbial communities from Ace Lake, Antarctica - Antarctic Ace Lake Metagenome 02UKL | ecosystem: Environmental > Aquatic > Non-marine Saline and Alkaline > Saline | place...
CATTTCATCAATGCCGGACAAGCACAAATAGGCTTTAAACGCCTGTATTTCTGCAGCCCGGCCCGGTATATTTTTTTAGACTGTTTTGCCGGGTTGCAGAATTCATTTTCTGAAACTGTGCTGTTTGATATCTTTAGTTAGCTCAAATCCACCATCAAATTTTCGTTTATGGTACCTTGATGGTGGATCAGGGTTAGGATTTAAACTTGTTAGAAGGAATGATCTCTGATAAAAGCAATGTTGTTTTCTGAGTTAAAATGGAGATTCAAACATGCACCATCTCATAACCGAGATACAAAGCCTGGGCATCCAAGTCCATGAAAAAATTACCGGCCGTAAGAGCGGCGCAGGCCCTGCCGAGGGCCGTGCATTTCTGGTTAACGGTGTACCCGTAAGTGTTCCCATTGCTGCAAACTATGTCTTAAAATCACCTTTTACCCTGAACAAAACCCCTTCAGGATATCTTCTCTTAAAAAACAGCAGACCCATTTCAACCATTCAAGTTGTTCCAGAACCCAGATTTTATAGCGAATCCACAGAGGATGGAATTTCTTACAGACAGATTGCCCTTCTCCACGGCAAAGACTGCCTGGCCACAACCGTGCTGCAAAGGTGTGTTCATTGGAAGCGTTCACAAAAATGCAAATTTTGTGCGACAGAATCCTCTCTTTCCAACAGCCAGACCATAGCCAAAAAAACACCGGGACAACTTGCCCAGGTTGCCAGGGCTGCCCGGGATATGGATGGTGTGACCCACATGGTACTCACATCTGGCATAGGAGACCCTCCTGGAAGTGAAATCCCGTATTTAGCCCAATGTGCCAGGGCCATAAAAGCAGAAGCCCGCATACCATTGCAGGTTCAGATTGCACCGCCAGAGGACCTTGGCCTTATTGACGAGCTAAAGGATGCAGGGGTTGAATCCATCGGCATTCATATTGAAAGTTTTGATGCTGATATTCTTTCAAAAATGGCGCCTGCCAAAGCAAAAATAGGTTTAAGCCATTATGAGAAAGCATGGAAAAAGGCAGTTCAATTATTTGGGGTCAACCAGGTAAGCAGTTTTATCATTGCAGGCCTGGGAGAAACCATCACCTCCATTGCCTGGGGAAGTGAATTACTTGCAGATCTGGGGGTTTATCCCTTTGTTGTGCCCCTTCGCCCTATCCCGGGTTCAAGTCTCAAACGATCAACACCGCCCCATCCGGATATAATGAAGCAGGTCTATGAAGAGGTTGGTAAAATTCTTCAAACCAAAGGGATTTCCACACATAAAATTTTGGCCGGATGTGCAAAATGCGGGGCCTGCTCAGCTTTATCATCCTATGAACAAAAGCAAGATAAAGACCTGATTTGCCATTCAGCCAGGAATGAATTTGAAAAATCCGAAGCCTTCAGAATCCGCAGAAATGTATTTGTCCATGAACAGGGATTATTTGACAAATCAGATATGGATAAAAATGATCTAAATGCAATTCATCTGGTTGCCAGGCAGAATGGGAAAATTATCGGAACCGTCCGGATTTATAAAAAGGATACAGGATCAGATCACTGGATCGGTGGCAGGCTTGCCGTGGAAAAGGATTCCAGGGCCACCTGTGCCGGCTCCGGTCTGGTCAAAGAAGCCATGAAACGGGTACAAAAAAAAGGATGCCGGATATTTACAGCCCATATCCAGGAAAAAAATGTCCCCTTTTTTTTAGAACTTGGCTGGAAACCCATTGGACCAGTTAACTCCCATTTGGGCCACCCCCATCAAAAAATGCAGGCAAATCTAAACCTTGTACGGAAAGATATTCAAATATGAACGATATAAATTTAGACCAAATTGTTGAATCTGTCAGAAATTATGTTGGCCTTGTACGCAAACGCCCCATCAAAGCCGTTGTGGAAAAACTTTTTACAACTTACAAATACGGAAATGCCCTTCCCAATTTCGGTGATGATGCTGCAGTCATACCCTTTAAGGATGAATACCTGCTTTTTGCAACTGATGGAATGATGACAAATCTGATCATCAACGAACCCTATGCTGCCGGCAAAGCCTCGGTCATGGTGACGGTGAATGATATTTATTCCATGGGCGGCAGGCCCATTGGCATGGTTAATGTTCTGGCCAGTGGAGATGAAGAACAGCGTGCCCTTATTGTGGACGGTATTAAAAAAGGATGCACAAAACTTCAGGTTCCCATGCTGGGGGGTCACCTGCATCCTGATCCGGAAATTGCCACCCCTTCGTTGAGCGTGGCTATACTTGGTGTTGCAAAAAAACTACTTAGAAGCCACCTGGCAAAAAAAGGCGATGACCTGATCCTGGCAGTGGATCTCCATGGAAGTCCCGGATGCCATTCTGTTGTCAGTTGGGATGCAAATTCCGGTAAAACTTCAGAGGAATTGCTTCACCGACTTGAAACATTACCGTTGATTGCAGAACAAGAATTGTCATGTGCTGCCAAGGATATCAGCAATGCCGGTATTCTGGGCACGATTTCCATACTTCTGGAAAACTCGGGTAAAGGCGGGTCCATTAATCTGGATGCCATACCAAGACCTGACTCCATTGAGCTTAAAGACTGGCTCCATTGTTTCCAGAGTTTTGGATTTATCCTTGCCGTCAAACCGGAGAACTCAAAAAAAGTTCTGGAACTGTTTTCAAGCCGGAACATTAGTGCCGGTATTATTGGAAACGTGACCCAAAATGACCGGGTCCTGCTGGAACAAAAACAAACCTCCAGGGTTTTGTTCGACTTTAAAACCGATGAAATCACAGGTATCCGTTACAAAGGACAGGTTGAATAAGGGAAAAGTCATCTCAGGGAAAGATTCATGGCTGACACTGGATTCCAAAAAACCGGTGGACAGCCAATAAAAACGATATAAAATAAATAAATTTTTATTCAGGAAGAGGACTTGTCATGTTTATTGATGGAAAATGGAGAGAAGCGGAGAACGGTGCTAAATTTGATGTGTTTAATCCAGCAACAGGCGAGGTCATAGCAAAAGTGCCGGATGGGAAAGACAAGGATGTATGTCTTGCAATTGAAGCTGCCGACAGAGCTTTCCCAGTCTGGTCATCATTAACAGCCTACCAGCGGTCACAGTATTTATACACGGCCTGGAAAATCATGCTGGATAAAAAAGAAGACCTTGCCCGGATCATGACCATGGAACAGGGCAAACCCCTTACTGCTGCCCGAAACGAAGTTCAATATGGTGCTGATTTCTTATTATGGTTTGCTGAAGAAGCCAAAAGGGTTTACGGACAGACTATTCCGTCTGCTAGGCCGGATCAGCGTTTCATTGTTTTAAAACAGCCCCTGGGCGTAGTGGGTGCCATTACACCGTGGAATTATCCTGTTTCAATGATAACAAGGAAACTGGCCCCTGCCCTTGCTGCCGGATGTACCGTGGTATTGAAACCAGCCGAGGCAACTCCCCTTTGTGCCATGGAAATGTTTAAAATTTTTGAAGAAGCAAAAATTCCTTCTGGTGTGGTAAACCTTGTCACAGCCCTTGACCCCAAACCCGTGGGAGCTGAGTTTGTTTCCAATCCCATTATCAGGAAACTGACCTTTACAGGTTCAACCCGGGTGGGCAAAATGCTTGCCAGAGAAGCGGCACAGCACATGAAACGAATTTCACTGGAACTGGGTGGACATGCCCCGTTTATTGTTTATGATGATGCAGATCCTGTCCATGCTGCCAAAGGAGCCGTCCTGGTAAAATTCTTAAATACGGGCCAGGCCTGTATCAGCCCCAACAGAATCTTTGTCCCCCGTCACATGGTTGATGCATTTACTGACGAATTTACAACTCGTGTCAAGGCCATGAAAGCCGGCAATGGTATGGACAAAAGTGTCAGGATCGGCCCCCTTGTGGGACTGGATGCTATTTCAAAAGTTGAAAACCAGGTAAAAGATGCCCTGGAAAAAGGTGCACACCTCATTACAGGTGGAAAAAGGCTTATGGACAGCCCCCTTGAAAAGGGTTATTTTTATGCACCAACTATACTCACCAATGTAACTTCTGATATGCTGATCTACAGGGAGGAAACCTTTGGCCCTGTGGCTCCCATCATTGCCTATGATCCAGAGGATGACGTTATTGAAATGGCAAATGACACAACATACGGTCTTGCCGCTTATGTATACACAAAAAGCATTTCCAGTGCCATGACAGCCTTTGAACGTCTCAAATTTGGAATCATTGGTATCAATGATATCAACCCTACTTCAGCGGCTGCACCTTTTGGCGGAATGAAAGAAAGCGGTATGGGTCGGGAAGGTGCCAAAGAAGGTATCAACGAGTACCTTGAAACAAAATTAGGGGGCTTTTCCATTTGACCACCCGGATTATTCTTGTTTCCCATGCCATAACCCAGTGGAATGTTGAAGGCAGGATACAGGGTCATACAGATGTTCCTTTAAATACCAGGGGCAAGGAAATGGCCCGCTGCCTGGCAAAACGACTGGCCAGGGAAACCATACATGCGGTTTACGCAAGTGATTTAAAACGGGCATATCAAACTGCAGGACCAACAGCAGAACAAAAATCTCTGGAAATAATATTGGATAAAAGGCTAAGGGAAGGGCGCAGCATAAACCAGGAACGATCGGATACATATCCCACCCTGCCCTTTTCCAGGGAGATTGAAACCGAAACCGATCTTTACCAGAGAATGACCGAAGCTCTTTCAGATATTGCCCGATCCCACGATGGCCAAACAGTGCTGGTGGTTTCCCACGGCGGATCACTTGATGTTTTTATTAAAAGTTTGCTTAAAAACACCAATGAAAAATTATTAAAATATCAGGGAATACGAATGGCATTAAATCAAATCAAATATGATGCAGGACTGTGGCATTATATCCAGTTGAATGAAACTAATTTTTTAAAACAAACGTAACCTTACTTCGAGCCTTTTAGGTTGGAAATTATACGATGCTATTTTTTTTATACTGTTAAAACAAAATAAATTATTACAATAAATATTTTCAGATCTTTTTCAACGAATAGTCATTTACAGTTTTTTATAACCAACGAAAATCGTCGATTTTATCTCCATTTAGTTGACAAAACAATCGAAATCAGATATTTGGGATAATCATAATAATTTTTGAATAGCATACTGAAGCGATACCATCCAGTTGATTTTGTCGTAACTTGGCGAACAAGGTGTTAAAGCTACAGCAGACCATACTTTATTGATAGAAAAAAGGAAATTGCAATGAAAAAAAAAATTGACGGCATGGATTTAAAAATTATATCGGTCTTGGAACAGAATGGACGGATATCGAACACTGAGTTAGCAAAGATGCTCAAAACATCAGAAACCACCATTAGAAACCGAATAAAACGTCTCATTGATAACGAGCTTATAAAAATTGTCGCCATTAGAAACCGGGCAAGACTGGGTTACGATCTGAGTGGAAACATAAGGCTAAAAGCCGATACCAAAAAAATACAATCTATTGGCAGCAGTTTAAGCAAAATGGATCATATATGGTACGTTGCACAACTGGCAGGATATGATGAATTTGACGTGGAGTTTAGCGTAGCATCACAACACGAGCTCCTGATTTTACTCGACGAAATAAACAAAATAGATGGTGTAATCAGAACCAAAACCTCCCTTCGGCTTCAGCTCATAAAACATTTGGGTGAGTATATGGCTGTATTTCCAGATGCGAAAAATGCGAATATGATAAAGTTATGACGGCGGGTGTATTACGGCTTTTATTTTTATTTTGTCAACCAAAGATCGAAAAACAACTATTATTATTATTATAGGTTCGAAAAGCGATAAAATAATAGTTGACATTCGATCTTTGCTCTTTTATGGTAAATATCGCATTCATCAATAAAAATGTACATAGCAGCAATATATTCCATACGTAGCAGACTTAAAGCTTTTTGAAATAGTGTTTAAATAAAACCTAAAACAAGGAGGTACGTGATGAATGAAGAAAAAAAGTTAAGAAAAGTCATGGGCGGGATGTCCATGTTTGCTATGGCGGCAGGATCGATCATCGGGCCCTGGCTCGTAATGATGCAATGGTGGATATCACTTTCCGGTCCGTCAATAGCCCTGGCTTTTGTTCTTACAGGGCTGCTATGTATTCCCATCGGCCTGGTGTATGGTGAAATGACCAGTATGCTACCGAACGTTGGCGGGCCCTTTGTGTTCATTTACAATGCTTTTGGTAAAGAGGCGGCATTTTGGGGTGCCTGGAGTCTCATGCTTGCCTATGCAACCGTTATCGCATTCCAGCTTTATGCCATAGGTGGGCTTATTTCCTATCTCTGGTGGCCGGAAATGCCGCATTCCGCATTGGTCATCATATGCCTTGTCCTTTGCCTTGGCTTTTATTACATGAATTCACGAGCGCTTTCTTTGAGTGCCAATGCCCAAATCGTCATGTTTTTTGTTCTCGTTATTATAGGTGTAGGCACAATAATTGCCTTTATTACGCACCCCTCATTCACAACAGATAACATGACCCCATTTTTTGCGACGGGGAAAAACGGCTTTCTTACAGCAACCGCATTGATGGTGACCATGTATTTTGGATTCGAACTCGTTCCACAGTTTGCTGAAGAATCCAAATATCCGGTCAAAAAATTGTGGGTACCGCTTGTAGGGTCTATCATATTTTGTATTTTCTTTTATTCAGGATTGTGCATCGTCAACGCCGGTATGATGCCATTTGATGGACTTCAAAAACTGGAAATGACCAGTGCAACACTATTAAAGACCCATTTTGGTGTCGGCGCTCAATACGCCATGGCCATAGCAACCCTTCTGGCATGTTTGACTTGTCTTAATGGGTTCTGGCTCGGATCTATACGATTGATGTACAGTATGGGAACAGCGCGTATACTGCCCCGCTGGTTCAGCGGATTGAACGATTTTGATGTCCCGAGTCACTCCAATATTGCGATTCTTATTATTGTATTTGTATTTATTGCAATATCCGGGACCCGATGGCTCGAATCTCTGTTTACCTTAATGGCAATTGGCGTGTCCATCTGCTATTTACTCTCCTCTCTGTCATTTATCCGACTTCGCAGCACACATCCAGAATGGCAAAGACCATGGACGGCACCCGGAGGAGTAGCCATGGGTATCCTGGCTGTTCTTTGCAGCGCTGTGATGGCCTATTATACATTCAAGTATTTTGATTCCACCCTGTGGATGTTGTTTGTTATCTATTTTGTAGTTTTAGGTGGTCCAGTATGGCTCTACTTAAGGCATAGACGGAAACAGTCTCCAGAAGTGTATATCATCAACGTGCCAACGGGAACTGTTGAATAAAAAAATAAGAATTTGTCTTTGACCCTGAAAGTTTTAAAGACAAAATAAGACGATGAGTGCATTCATACTTGAAAGTACGAATGCACCCATAACTTAAGAATAAATTTTAAACAAAAAATCTATATCGCAGTAACAACTATTCCCAGAATAAGGAGGTTTCGAATGAAAAAGGATAAAGACATTTTTTCTTTGCCCAGTGAATGGATCAGTGAAGAATCAAAACAGATTGTTCAAAGTTGTCGGGAGATTGTTGAAAAGGAAATCTTTCCAGTTCGACTTGAGCTTGACGAGGACTGGAAAGATCATAAAATTTATGATGGATTATTGAAAAAGCTCATGTTGGATTTTGGTTGGCAGTGCGCTCCCTGGCCTAAAGAATATGGTGGTTTTGAGTTGGATACGGTTACCTATAATTTGTGTCAGGAGGAAATGAACCGTGGTGATTCTGGTTTGGCCACGGCTGCGGATTGTGGCAACTGGGCATTTCTACCGATTTTGGCTCCTAACCCAAATGAGGTTCTCATTAAAAAATTTGCACCTCTTGCCTGCCAGACAGATAAACTCTTTATCGGATGTGCTGCTATTACAGATGAGCGAAGCGGGTCGGATGTCGAAAATATTGATGGAACCCATGGGAAATACATATCAACCACAGCAGAGCTTGACGGGGACGAATGGGTCATCAACGGGCACAAGCTGTGGCCGACCAATTCTGGTGGCGTGGCTGATCTGTTCGCTGTGTTCTGTACAACCAATCCTGGCGCGGAAGATGATGAGGCCTTTGCCATTATCTATGTCCCTGCAGATACACCCGGTGTAACCCAGGGTGATCCCTACCAGAAGGCGGGTATGTCCGGAGACAAGAATGGCGATGTCTGGTTTGAGAATGTCCGTGTTCCCAAAGAAAACCGGGCAAATCCAAAACCCGGAGATGACGCTATTGCCGGTAGATTATTCATGAATGCAGGAAATATCGGTGCTTCTGCTCAAGCTCTTGGTATCATGCGCAATTGTTACGAACTGGTTAAAGAATGGTGTGACAAGCGTGTTGTGGGTGGAAAGCTGTTAAAAGAGCATAGTATAGCAGCAGCGACTCTGGCTGATATTGCTATGATGATCGAAGTCTGCCGTTCCGATACCTATATGAAAGCACGGATGATGGATAACCCGGAACCATATGGAATCGACCCTTCAGGTTCGGAATTTTTGGCAAAAACAAGGGCAAACAAACTTTTTGTAACTGACCAGATGACCATCCTGATCAACAAAGCAATGGATCTGATGGGTTCCCATGGCTATGCCCGGGAAGGCCATATTGAAAAACACTGGAGAGACAGCAAGATTATCAGTCTCTGGATGGGTGGACGTAACCTAGCTAAATTGGACATTGCCCGTTATTTTTATGATTGTAAAACCTTTTAGCATTAGATAATAACATCGTGTATACGGCAGGGATTGTATCAATATTAAAGATATAATTCAAAAATCAAACTTGCGATACAGCCCTGCCATGAACCCAATCAATAAAATATTTATAAGGATTCAATATGAAATCAGAAATGACTTCTAAAGAGCGTTTTTTAGCAGCGGTCAACCACCAGGACGTTGACCATATGCCCACTTGTGGTCCTTTTCAAGCTGTTTGGGCCATGGGAGAAAGCAAGTTAACCGTAGCTGAAAGTATTGAAAATCCTGAACTGGCCGCACAATCTCAGATTAAACCCGTCCAGGACTGTGATTTTGATGGTCTTGAGGTGATGTGGGATTGGCTGTCACCGGCCGGGACCCTTGGATGTGATATCAAGTTTCCAGAACTGGGCGCTCCCATTACAATGAAACCTATTATTGAGGATATTGAGTCTTTGGCCAAACTTCAGATTCCCGACTTCAGTCAAGACCATCGATTTAAAAGCTCTGTCCAAACGGCCAAGATACTCATCGATGAATTCGGCAAAGACCGATATCTATATTGTACTGCTGTGGCTCCATTCACATTGGCCGGAGAAATCAGAGGCGTTGAAAAGCTCATGCGCGATTGTTTCAAAAACAAATCACTGGTGGAGAGCCTGCTTGAATTTACGACCAAAGTGCTGACCGGTTACTACGAGTATCTGACCACCCTTGACGTGGATGGAATTTTTATTTGTGACCCCACGGCATCCGGTTCTTTAATATCCAAAAAGGTCTTTGATAAATTTTCCAAACCCTATATCAAAACCATCATTGATGTCGTCAATAAAGGGGGCAAACATGCCATTGTCCATATTTGCGGTGATATCTCGGATCGTCTGGAAAGCATCATGGAAATCAACCCTGAAGTTCTTTCCGTTGATACCCATGTTGATCTTGAATATGCCAAGAGCCTATTCGGCAAAGAGATAGCGACTCTCGGCAATATCAATGTGGTCAACACCTTATACATGGGAACACAAGAAGAAGTGAAAGAGCAAATCCTGACCTGCCTTAAAAAAACCGGTGGTAAAGGACATATTTTGGGCGGCGCATGTGATATCGCACCCGGAAGCCCACTGGAACTCGTGTCCACCTGGAAAAATGCCTATGTATAAAAATTACCTGAATTAAAATCTCCGGTCAGTGAATCAGCAGGATCTCAACGCTCTGTAAATCGAAAAATATGGGGGCAAGAACAGTTGTTAGCCTAAGGGAGTTTGTTACTGGTTTATCTACAAATGAAAGATAAGGGATTTTCAAATGCCACTGATGTTCAAAAAATCGCTTTGCACTGGCTGCAAGCTATGTCAGCTTGCCTGTTCTGCAACACATGAAAAGGCCTTTAACCCGGAAAAGGCAAGAATCAAGATCACACATGAATACAGGGAAGACGGAATTCATGTGACTTCCAAACACTGCACATTCTGTAAAAAATGTGAAGCAGCTTGCCCGGAAGGTGCTATTTCCAATAATGGAGTCAATATGATTGTTGACAGGGATAAATGTATTGGGTGCGCAACTTGTGTTGAGACCTGCCCCACCCAGATTATTTTTATTGATGTCAACCATAAGTCCGTGATTTGTGATTTGTGCGGTGGTTTGCCGAAATGTGTGCAATGGTGCCCAAAAGGCGCAATCTCTCTTTTTATCAAGAAAAAGGCGGTGGCGTAATGAACAGTTTTTGGGGAAAACTGCTGGTTGTAGATTTAACAAACAAAAAAATTGAAACCCGAAGAATTCCCGAACAATGGGTTGAACTATATAGTGGACAGAAAGGGCTTGGCACACGGATTCTCATGGAAGATTTTTCACCCGGGACAGACCCCTTGTCGCCTGAAAATCGAATGGTGCTAGCTACCTCCATCATGGCGGGAACCATTGTTTCCTCTTCATCTAAACTCGCCATTATCAGCAAATCACCCCAGACGGGTACCATCTCCGATGGTTCCGTGGGCGGTCACATTGGTGCTGAGCTTAAATATGCGGGTTATGATGCGGTCATGATCACGGGCAAGGCTGATTCTCTTTCATACCTCTACATTGATCCGGATAAAGCCCAAATCCGATCTGCCGACGAGATCAAAGGCATGGGCACGTTTAAAGCAGATGAAACACTCAAAGCGATGATTGGAGACGACCAGGTAAAAATTCTCATCAACGGACCGGCTGGAGAAAATCTGGTCCCTTTTTCCTGCATTTGCTCTGAACGATACCGGCAGCTCGGACGAGGCGGCATGGGCGCTGTGATGGGGAGTAAGAACCTTAAGGCCATTGCCATCAGGGGATGGCTGGATGTAAATGTGCCGGATATCGAAGCTTGTATGGAAATTGTGGAACACATCCATCAAAAAGATAAGATCACCAGTTCTGATAATATAATGTACACAGACGGAACGCCTGCATTGGTTGAATATTGCCAGGACAGCGGCCTGTTTCCTACCCGGAACTTTCAAGAAGGAACGTTTACAGCTTATAAAAATATACGTTCGAATAAATTCAAAGAAATTAGGACACAAAAAAAGGCTTGTTTTTCTTGTGGTATTGCCTGCGGTAACTATGTAAAAACCAAAACCAATGTAGTGGAAGGACCGGAATACGAGACCATCGCCATGGGAGGCTCGTGCATCGGCAATTCAGACCATGAAAAAATAGTGGACTTCAATGTTTTTTGTGACAACCTCGGATTGGATACCATATCCACGGGCGGTGTCATCGCCTATATGATGGAAATGACTGAAAAGGGCATCCACGACTTTGGCATCAAATTCGGGGAAACTGATAAGGCACTGGAACTGGTCAAACAAATTGCAGTAAAGGAGGGTCCTGGCGCTGAAGCGGCTTTAGGGGTCAAAGCCTTATCCGAAAAATATGGGGGCCGGGAATTTGCCATCCAGGTCAAGGGCATGGAGCTGCCTGGATACGATCCCAGGGGATCTTGGGGCATGGGAATTTCCTATGCGACAGCTCCACGCGGTGGCTGCCATATGAGCGCCTACCCTATAGAAAAAGAAGCCTGGGGCAAAATAGATCCTTTTACTTTCAAGGGCAAGGCTCAACTTGTAGCTAAATTGCAAAACGATCAATTTGCCAAATTTTCCATGGGTGTCTGTGATTTTTGGCCCATCAACAGTAAAACTCTGGGACGTCTGTTTGAAGTAACCTATGGTGGACAATGGTCGGCCGAAAAGGTTGAAAAAACCGGGGAAAGAATTTTCAACCTTCAAAGGATATTCAACATTATGGCCGGATTTTCCAAAGCCCAGGATACCTTACCGGAAAGGTTCCACAAAGAGGTTCTCAAAGACGGACCTCCAAAAGATATACTAATGCCGAAACAAGACTTTTCTAAAGCCCTGGAAGAATACTACGCTTTCCGGGGGTGGGACAACGATGGTCGCCCCACCAAGAAAAAGCTAATGGATCTGGGCATCGAAGATAAATTAATCCAAGCTTATCAACAAACCGTGGACGGTATTTCTAAAACAAAAATTAAATGACATCAGAATTAAAAAAGTCATTCAATACGGCATACATGAAAAAATCATCCTTTTTTCACCCAAAAATCATCCCAGAGACGATGTCATAGTTTACAATCTTCTGCTATGGTCCCTAAAATCCATGATTCTAATTCATTGGAGAACCGGCAAGGCCCTAAACATATGACTCAACCCAGGAGGAAAGATGTTTCAATTTCAAAAAGAACAAAAAGTATGTAATTTTGGCGGAGTAACCTTTGGCGGACAGCCAGGAGACTATCCTACCGTTGTCTGTAACTCAATATTTCAAAAAGGCGATAAAGTTTTTCCCGGGAAACGCAAAGACGGCTTTGATGAAAAAATGGCTGCAAACCTGTTAAAAACCCAGGACAGGCTTACCCAGGAGACCGGAATCCCCGGCATGGCAGATATTGTTGCCAACACAGGTGCTGAATTCAAGACATTTATCGATTTTGTGGTGGCAAACACTGATATGCCATTTTGCATTGACGCCTGGATCTTAAAACCTAAACTGGAAGCTGCAGCATATTGTGCGGAAAAAGGCCTTCTTGACCGCATGTTCTATAACAGCATTACTGTATGGGAGCAGGACCTTGACACGGAAATCAGTGAAATGGTCAAGATCGGTGTAAAAAATGTTCTCCTGGTGGCCTTTGACCAGGAAGATCAGATGCCCACAGGCAGAATCTCAGGAACTCAGAAACTCCTGGATGCCATTGAAAAAAACGGGGCCCAGTTTGAAAATGTTTTTGTTGATACTTCTGTTATGAACGGCCCTGCCACTGCCCTTTGCGGTCTTGCAAACAAACTGATTAAAGAAAAATGGGGTCTGCCCACAGGATCGGCTCCTTCCAACGGATCTTATATGTGGAAAGAAGCCCGTGAAAAATGGGGTTTTAAAGGCTGGGCAGCTGCAGATGCAGCCCTTGAATCCCTGGCTGCGTTCATGAACCATGATATGATTTTTTCCGGTCCCATGGTGGGTGCCCAAAGAATCATGCCGGCCATTGCAATGGCAAATGCTTTCCAGGCAACTGCCGTTTTCAGCGAAACAGGACGTCTTCCCAAAGATTCAAACCATCCCCTTTTCAAATTGTTTCCTGATTTTGTGGAGAACATTAAAAATATTTAATCATCAAAAAAAATAATAGAAAATTAAGCTTAATATATAACAGAATAATGGAGAGGAGAATCTATGTCAGAACTTACCGGAAAACAAAGAGTTCAGAAACTATTCAAGCGTGAACCCGTGGACACAATGCCCTGTTTCAGCGGCCAGGGTGCAGTAGTAGTCCAGGCCATTGAAAAAATGGGAACCCAGTTTGCCAAAATCCATACGGACGCAAACCTGATGGCGCAGTCTGCCATCACATCTGCCAGGTTATTCAACATGGATGGCATTGTTATCCCCTATGACATGGCTGTGGTTGCAGAAGCCATGGGCCGGGGTATTTCGCTCTATGATGGTGCCGACGGCATTATCTATCCCACTGTTCCAAACAAATGGAAAACCCTGGACGAGATTGACATACCTGAAGACTATATGAGCCGTGGACGACTTCCCATGGTTGATGAAGCATTTAAAATCATAAAAGAGCAGGCACCGGATCTTGCCATAGGCGCATGGGTATTAGGACCTTTTACACTTGCAGGACAGATCATGGAACTGGATATTCTCCTGAAAGGGCTTAAAAAAAACAAAGATCAGACAGCCGCATTCCTTGAGCAAGTCACCCAGGTGACCATTGATATGTGCAGGCATTATCAGGAACTGGGTGTGGACTTTATTTCCGTCAGGGAAATGGGTTCCGGAACAGATCTTTTGTCCCCCCGCATGTGGAAGACCCTGATCGGACCTAACCTGAAAAAAGTGTTTGATTCCATCACTGATACCCCGTCTGTAAACCATATTTGCGGTTCAACTGATATGATTATTGAAATGATGCATGAATGCGGTGCAACTGCATTGTCCGTGGACCAGAAAAACAATGTGGCTGAAACCCGCAAAAAACTTGGTAACGATGTTCTTTTATTCGGCAACTTTGATCCCTATAACACCTTGGTCCAGCTTGAAGATGTGGCAGAAGTGGAAGCAGTGATCAAACAATGCATTGATAATGGCCTTGATTCCATCTGGCCTGGATGCGATATCTGGCCGGATATCAGAATGGAAAACATGGAAACCTATGTAAAAACAGTCAGAGAATATGGCAAAAAACCTTCACCTGCAGTAGGAAGAATCTAACTTTTGTTTGAACGAAAATTTGCGGTTTTCGGTCAAGCTTTAAATTAAGGAGATAAAAAAATGTCCACACAAGAAGAAATTCTAGCAAAATTAATAGAAGCCGTAGTAGAGTATGAAGAAGATGACTGTGCCGACGCAGCTCAGGAAGCACTGGACGCGGGTATTGACCCCATGGTTGCAGTAATGGAAGGACTTGCCGCAGGAATGGAAAGAGTTGGAGTACTGTTTGATACCAATGAATATTTTGTGCCGGAAGTATTGATGTGTGCAGATGCACTTTATAAGGGCCTTGATATCCTGCGCCCCCATATTACGCTTGATGCTGATATCCCCAAGGCATCTGTTGTCATTGGCTCCATCCAGGGTGATGTTCATGATATCGGTAAAAACCTCGTCAAAATGATGTTTGACGTAGCTGGATGGGATGTCCATGATCTTGGCCGGGATGTGCCGCTTGAAACCTTTGTTGAAAAACAGCTTGATGTAAAATCAGACGTTCTGGCCATGTCTGCCATGATGACCACCACAATGATGGGTATGAAAAAAGTTATTGCCATGGTCAAGGAAAAAAATCCTGACTGCCTTATCATGCTGGGTGGTGCTCCTGTAACCCGTGACGTTGCCAACCTTTTTGGCGCTGATGGGTATGCCGAGTCTGCCGGGAATGCAGTTTCCGAAGGCATTAAAATGATCGGACGATTAAGAGAATACCAGAAAGGTGACATCAAGTAATTAAAGGAGCTATAAATAAATGGCACAAGAAATAGTAAATGTGATATTTCAGCCCTCTGGCCGGCGCGGTGAAGTTCCAAAAGGGTGCAACATCATAGAAGCCTCAAGGCTTATAGGTGTGGACATAGAAGCCCTTTGCGGTGAGAAAAAAGTTTGTGGGAAATGTATCGTCCGTATTGAAGAAGGCCATTTTGAAAAATATAATATCCAGTCTTCCATGGATAATGTCTCGCCCTGGCAGGATGAACTTGAATCTAAATTCATTAACCCTGAAAACCGGGCAAAAGGCTTCAGACTCGGGTGCGTTGCCAATATAGAAGATGATATCCTGGTTTTTGTACCAGAAGAATCCCGTGCCGGCAAACAGGTGGTTTCCAAGGATGCCCGGGATATCCATATTGATTTCAATCCCACGGTCAAGCTGTATACCATAGAGCTGAAAAAACCTGATTTTGAGGACAAAATCGGTGACTGGGAACGTCTCACCAATGGTCTTGCAAGGGAATATGGCCTTACAGATCTGACCATTGATATTGTCACCCTGCGAACACTTCCAGGGGCTCTCAGGGCAAAAAACTTCCTTGTCACCGTCAGTGTCTGGAACGATAAGGAAGTCATCCGTATCCAGCCGGGCACGGTTAAACATACCTATGGCATTGCCATTGACGTTGGAACCACAACCTGTGCAGGATACCTGTGTGACCTGACAACCATGGAAGTTATCGGGACCTCTTCCATGATGAATCCCCAGTGTAAATATGGTGAGGATGTCATGGCAAGGATCACTTTTCACATGACAACGCCTGGCGGTCTTAAAAGGATGAGTGACGATATCATTGAAGGAATCAATTCTTTAATTGATAAAGCCATTGCACTCACCCATCCCAAAAAGAAAAAAATCAAGAAAAAGAAAGGCGAAGACGGCCCTGTTGAATACAAAGAGATCATTGAGGAAGGTGTTGAATATCTCAGGCTGAACAAGAATGATATCGAAGATGTCACCATGGGATTCAACACGGCCATGCACCATATCCTTCTGGGACTTGACCCTGAACCTGTGGGGCTTGCGCCCTTCCCGCCCGTGATCCATCACAGTCTGGATATCAAGGCAAGAGATCTTTGCATTGATATCAATCCTTCCTCCTATGTTTTTGTCATGCCCAATGAAGCAGGATTTGTGGGCGGAGACAATGTGGGAGTACTGCTTGCTGAAGAACCCTACAAAAACGATGAGATCCAATTGCTTATTGATATCGGGACCAATGGCGAATTGATTCTGGGTAACCGGCACAAACTGTATTCATCATCCTGTGCCACGGGTCCTGCCATGGAAGGTGCCCAGCTTGCCTTTGGCATGAGGGCGGCTCCAGGAGCCATTGAAAGAATTGACATTGATCCGGACACCCAGGATGTGGATTATCGGGTCATCGGTCATGATAGATCCCGCAAATATTCCAAGCCTGAAGAAATGAAGGTCAAAGGAATATGCGGTTCCGGTATACTGGATGTTCTGGCTGAGCTTTACCGTGCAAGTGTTATTACCAAAACAGGTGTTTTCAATAAAAAAGCCTTAAAAGAGAACCCGCGGTTTAGAAAAAATGCAGATACGGGCCAGCCTGAATTTGTTCTGGCCTGGAAAGAAGATTCTTCCATTGGCAAGGATATTGTGATCACCCAGAAAGACGTCAGGCAGATTCAACTGGCAAAGGGCGCCTTATATGCTGGCTGCAAGCTTATGATGAAACGCATGGGCATAGAAAAGGTTGACACTGTAAAAATTGCCGGTGCTTTCGGTACCCATGTTGACAGAGAAAAAGCCCTGGTTATGGGCCTGTTCCCGGATTGCGAAATCGAAAACATCCACGGGGTGGGCAATGCAGCCGGTGATGGTTGCAGGGCAGCACTTTTAAACAAGAAAAAACGGGATGAGGCCAATTGGTGTGCCAGAAACGTTCAATACCTTGAACTCACGGTTGAACCCACATTTGAGAGGGATTTCATGGAAGCCATGCAGATGCCTCACATGACAGATAAATTTCCTCATCTTGTAGGTGTGGTGCCGGATCATGTATTGAATCAGAGCCCTAAGGGACCTGTAAAACCGGAATAGTTAAAAAATATTGATGATAAAAACCGGTTTTTTATCGCTGCTGAACAGGGCAGGCTGTCACCCGGCCTGTCCTGTTCCTGTGGCAGTTGTCATGAAATCATGAGGAAGATACATGGGAAACCCTGCTATAAATTTAAAAAATATTGTCTCCCTGACAAAACCTGAGGCAAAAGAGTCTGTATCCTTTCGTTCAAATATTGGAATATCCGGGGAAACACTTGCTTTGCTGCATGAAAAAGGCAGGCAATATGGCCTTGAATCCATCCTGCCCTTAAGCATTGATAATATTGTAACTGCCCAGTGGGTTAATTTAAAATGCAGGTATGGCTGTTCCCAGTATAAAGCCAACTGGTCCTGTCCTCCTGCAACTCCTGACTTTGCTGAAGCCCGTACAATTTTAAGTGAGTACACAACTGCACTGCTGCTCGTGGGCAGCCAGAACAGAAATGATTTTTATAAAAAAAGTAACCGGAGCAGGACAGACCAGGTAAAGTACTGGAAAGGTATTGTCAGCCTTGAAAGGATGCTGTTCCTTAAAGGATACGATAAGGCCATAAGTCTTGTAAGCGGGGCGTGCTCTCTGTGTAAAAAGTGTGCCTATCCTGATGCCTGCAGGTTCCCCATGGAAAAAAGGCCCACAGTGGAATCATTTTGCATAGACCTTATTGGCACATTGAAAAATCTTGACATTGATATCAAGGTTGCCATGAAATTAAACGAAACATTCAAGTATTATTCCATTATTTTACTGGACTGAGACCCTCAGGTTTTTACCTTTCAACCCCTGTAATAACACCATGACAACGGCATGCCGTACAAAGGAGAAGCTGTCCTTTATGCTTTTCAACTTTCTTTAGAAAAGAAAAAAGCTGTTCTGGGCTGTATCCTCCAATGCCAGGCGCAAGCTGCCTGCTGCGCAACACTATGGGAGTATATTCTTTATATTGTAATGCTTCAAGCCGGGCAAACATATCCTGTTTTCTGGGAAGTTTGGTAACAGTGCAAAAATCTTCTGGTTCACTGCAATTGGTCGGGCAGATAAAATCAGCATTGCTGACATAAAGGTTTCCTTGTGAACCATGCATGGGATTTGGCACAAGCAAATCAATCTCAGAAGGCAAACTGGCCTGAACCAGCTGCTTTGGTCCCATTTTCATACGGCACCATTCCCATGCCAGATGAACCGGCAATGACGGGATAATCCAGGCAACTTTTGTCCCGGGTTCAAGACTATTATTTAAAAATCTGACCCCATCCGTATGCTCAAGTACAATATTTTGTCCCTTTGCCTTGAGCAGCTTTTCTTTATCCGGGTCCACCAGTACAAACTGCCAATCTTTATGTTGTTTTGACAATTGCTTTAAAGCCAGTGACCCAAACTGGCCCATGCCAATAATCCATATGGTTTTCATAATAAGTTTTTATTTTTTCTTCATCCCATTGCCGATTATCTTAAATGCCGTTTTCAAGGTTGGTTTTACAAAATCTTTCTCACCATTTAAAAGCCGTTTAGAATCAACCCACAGGACAATACCACAATAGGATGCCCAGAAGATATCTGCAAGTGCTGCAGGATGTTCATCTATAAAAATTCCCTGATTGATCCCCTGCTTTACCACATCGGCGATGGCACCATGCGCCATTATAGAATAAGTTTTAATCTGTTTTAAAACATCCTCTGAAAGATTCTTAAGGGTTTCTCCGGATTGAAGGTGAAACAGGTTGATTAAAATATTTGAGTCATAATCATATATATCAATAAATACATCACAAAATTTTTCCATCTTGTCTTCCACTGAAATATCCTGGCTGACAACTTTTTGAATTTCATCTGCCAGACGTTTGAGAATCTCAATGGAAAGAAAAGTATGCAATTCTTCTTTATTTTTAAAATAAAGGTATAAAGTTCCGGGACTCAATTCTGCTTCTAAAGCAATTTCTTCAATGGTAGCAGAGTGATACCCCTTATTGGAAAATACTTTCCGAGCAGCATGAAGAATTTCTTGTCTTCTTTGTTTTTTTTCTCTTTGCTTTCGTTCATATATACCCATGACGGCCTCATTATTTTTTGAATACGATTCATAAATTAATAAACGATTAACAAATACAAAAAATATTATAAAATAGCAAGGAAAGATTAAAACAAAACATTATCTGTCTCACATTTTATAATTATTACAAAGAAATCAGTTACTTATATAAATTTTAAATATTTTATTAAAAAATTTCAAAACTTTTAATGATCTAAAAGGTATTTTCATGTTAATATACGATTAAATTAATTAGTGCCTGACCAATACCCCGTGTTTGGGCGAAAAGTTGCCCATATACAAGGCGCAAAAAATCTTGAAACCGGAGTGTACTACTGTACATGAGGATTTCAAAATTTTGCAGCAACGCAGTAGATGGGTGAGTTTTCGTTCAAACACTGATTAATAAATAATGGAGAGACTTATAATGCCAAAAACAAATTACTGGGCTGATAATTATGTCGAAAAACTGACCAGCGCAGAACAAGCTTTACAACATATACGACCCGGCCAAAGAGTATTTATCGGTTCTTCATGCGGAGAGCCCCAACATCTTGTCAAAGAGTTATCAAAGGCCTCTGTCAGATTTACAGATCTTGAAATTGTCAGATTACTTTGTATTGAAAGAGGCCCTTTGACACTGGTTGCCAACCGGTCTCATTCCCAGCAGTTTAATATCCGATCCTTTTATCTGGGCTCAGGATACCCGGAAAAAATTCATCGGGATAAAAGATTTACTACACCCATTAACCTTTCCCAGATTCCCCATTTGTTCAAATCAAAAATGATGCCCATAAATGCCGCCCTGATCCAGGCTTCCCCGCCCGACGATTTCGGGTGGATGAGTTTAGGGGTATCCGTGGACATAACACTTGCGGCCTGTGAATCTGCAGATATTGTGATTTGCCAGACAAACTCGAATATGCCACGGGTATTAGGCAGAAGTTTTATCCATGTCAATGATGTGGATCATATTGTTGAACAAGATGAAGAGCTTCTAACCATACAACCCCTTCCTGAACTTGAAACTGCCGATACCATAGCCAGACACATATCACGACTGATTAATGACGGTTCTACCCTGCAAACAAGTTTAGGCGTGACAAATGGCGCCATAATGATTTGTCTGTCGGAAAAAAATGATCTGGGTATCCATTCTCAATATTTATCAGATGGATTGATGAAACTTTTTTCCATGGGGGTTATCACCAATAAAAAAAAGGGCTTTAATGATGGGAAGCTTGTGGCCGGAAGTGCAGTCGGATCAAATCTTCTCTATGAATTTATTAATGACAACCCCTCCATTGAATTTCATCCTTCAGATTATGTCAATAACCCTTCTATTATTGCCCGGCATAATGATATGGTCTCTTTAAATACTGCCATGGCAATTGATTTGACAGGACAGGTTGCAGCAGATGCCCTTCCCTATAATAATTATACGGGTATTAACGGGCTTCTTGATTTTACCCGCGGAGCTGCCATGTCAAAGGGTGGAAAATCCATCCTCATGCTTACCTCAACATCTGATAATGGCCGGAAAAGCAGGATTCTTCCCAATTTATATGATATTGCCGTGGTGGTGCCAAGGGGGGATGTTCAATTTGTGGCAACAGAATACGGGGTGGTTAACCTTTTTGGCAAAAGCCTTCAGGAAAGGGCCATGGCCCTTATCAGTATTGCCCACCCTGATTTCAGGGACGAGCTGTTTTCAAAAGCCAAAGAGCTTGAACTGATTGACAGCCACAGAAAGCTTAAACAGGCCATTAAAGGGGTTTACCCTTTAAAACGTGAAGAAACCATTGTCATAAAAAATATTCCCATCCTGTTTCGGCCTGTCAAACCCATTGATGAAAGAGGGGTCCAGGAACACTATTATACAATGAATCGGGGAGATATTGTCTCAAGATTTTTCCATGAAAAAAAGAGTTTTGTTCATGATCAGATTGATACAACTTTTGAAATTGATTATATCAATGACCTCACCATGATTGCGGCCATTGGAGAACTGGGATTTGAAAAAATCATTGCTGTTGGTGAGTATTTTAAAAACTCCATCGTTAATATGGCTGAAATTGCATTTTCAGTCTCCAAAGAATACCAGGGCATGGGAATCGCAGGAGTCCTTCAGAGGAAACTGGCAGAAGCTGCCAGGGACAATGGAGTTAAAGGGATTGTAGCCTATACCTCTCCTGAAAATAAGGGAATGATAAAATTATTTCACAAGCTTCCTTATTTGATCACATCAAAAAAAGAAGATGATATGATTATTTTAAATTGCCTGTTCTCTGAACCAAAGTAAAGGGTAAAGGGGGTCAGGCTTCGCTTATTGTGGTTATTGAGCTCAATAACCACAATAAGCGAAGCCTGACCCCCTTTGTTTATTTTTTTACGAGCAGTGCAATGGATTCAATATGATAGGTATGGGGGAACATATCAATGGGTTGAATTTCCCTGATCTCATATTTTGGGGCCAGCATTTCAAGATCCCGGGCAAGAGTGGCCGGATTGCAGGATACATAGACGATTTTTTCAGGACTAATTAAAAGCACCTGTTGAACAACATCCTTATGCATCCCCACTCTTGGTGGATCTATAATCATCACCTCGGGTTTTTGTTCTAATCCTGGCAGAACATCCTTGATATCCCCTTCAAGAAATTCACAATTTTCAATCCCATTCAGAAGGGCATTCTGTCGGGCATCAATAACAGCACTTTTCACAATCTCGATGCCATACACCATTTTTGCCTGGTCGGAAAGCCATATGGGAATGGTACCCGTTCCCGAATAAAGATCGATCACAATTTCATTCCCCGTCAATGCGGCATATTCCGATACTTTTGAATATAATTTTTCGCAAGATCGGGTATTGGTCTGAAAAAATGAATTAGCGGATATTTTAAATTCAAGTTTTCCCAGTTTTTCTTTGATGTGATCTTCACCATGTAGGCATATTTCTTCCTTGTCGATTG
>Ga0075120_10001067_pt1 | contig 22226 bp, 11 predicted proteins | sample AntAceMetag02UKL_FD_69792 | JGI IMG/M metagenome (GOLD analysis project Ga0075120, IMG submission 69792) | Saline lake microbial communities from Ace Lake, Antarctica - Antarctic Ace Lake Metagenome 02UKL | ecosystem: Environmental > Aquatic > Non-marine Saline and Alkaline > Saline | place...
GATGGATGGAACACATCCAAGCCCAGTATGGGAAGTATTATGATCTTTCAGGGGGGAATTTATCTGATTGATTCGCCTCCAAATATTTTTCACATACTAAGATCCCTGGGAATTGATATCAGTGAAATTATAGGTATTTTCCATACCCACGCCCACGACGATCACTTTGCCAGCCTGCCGTTTCTTCTACAATCAGATCACAGGATTAAATATTATGCAACCCCGCTGGTCAGGTCATCTGTCAGCAAAAAATTTTCAGCACTCCTGTCCCTGGATGAAGAGGCCTTGTCCAGATTTTTTGATTTCCATGATCTTGAATTTGACCAGTGGAATAATTGTGACGGACTGGAAGTCAAACCAATCTTTTCCCCCCACCCCGTGGAGACCAATATCTTTATTTTCAGGGCGCTTGGAAATGACGGATATAAAACCTATGCCCATTATGCCGATATTATTTCCCTTGACCTGTTGTATAAAATGGTTGGAGATGATCCTGACAGTATCAGCCTGGATACCTACAATCATATCAAAGATGCCTATCTAATACCAACAACCTTGAAAAAACTTGATATAGGCGGCGGTATGATCCATGGGCAGGCCATGGATTTCAAGCATGATATGTCTGAAAAAATCATATTGGCGCACACGGAAAAAGAATTGACGGATGAGCAAAAGGAAATCGGATCAGAATCGAGTTTCGGCCAGTGCGACATTCTCATTCCGGGTAGCAGGGACTATTTGAGAAACTATGCCAACCGATACTTTAAATCCCTTTTTCCCTTTCTTGATGAAAAAGATTTTAACATGCTTTTGAACACCCAGGTCATTGATTTTAATTCAGGCTCCATGATTTTGAAAAAAGGAGAGTTCCCCGCCCATTTATATCTTATTTTAACAGGCATAGTTGAATATATTGATACGGGCTCGGGAATTAAAAATAATCTTTCCAATGGTTGTTTTATCGGTGAATTCAACTTGTTTCAAAAAAGGTCGTCTGCAGGTGTGTACAGGACCCTTTCCCATGTCGCTGTTTTTTGTTTTTCCTTTGATTTTTTTCGCAGCTTTCTGGAAAAAAATAATATTTTTGACCGAACTGAAAAGATGTTCTCAAGGATTGATTTTTTAAAGTCAACCTGGCTTTTTGGGGAGGAAAGTTCCTATGCAGTCCAATATAAAATTGCCCAGACAATGAAGGTGATGGAGCTGGATGAAAACAGCTCTGTTTTTGAACAGCAATCACCTGGCCTCTATTTAATTAAAAGCGGAGAAATTCAGGTTAGGGACAATGACGACACCCTTTTGGAAACCCTGAACTCCAGAGCGTTTTTTGGGGAGTGTCATTTTTTTGAAAGGGAGAAGACCAACCTGCAATTTATAACCACCCAGCCCAGCCAGTTGTATATTATTACAGATCCAGGGTTACTGGAAATTCCGATTGTCCATTGGAAATTGTTAGAGATATATGAAAAACGCAGAAAAAAAATGGAATGGAATTAATCCAATCCTGGTGGAAGAAATGGAAATATAGAATGCGCATTTTTCTTGCTACCTGTGGTTCAAGGAGTGATGTCCAGCCAATGCTTTCCCTTTGCCTGGCTTTACAATCTTCAGGACGCGATGTTATTTTGGCAGGTTCTCCTGAAAAAAAAGTCTGGGCAAAAATATTAGGGTACCCAAATACATCCATTGAATAATCCAGTTTATTCGATCCGTTCGGTTTATATTGGATGCTGGATTTGGCTTTGGTAAAGGCTTTGTAACCTTGTTGTCGTTACTTGTTGTAGATAAACAAAAAACTTTGCGAATCAATTGACAAACCTATCTGTATTTCATAAAGAACAAAAAGCTTAAACCTTTAAAAGAGGTGAAGTCTTTGCGAAGAATTCTTTTTCCGGCAGTTTTATTTTTTTAAATTAATGTTACAGTTGCCACAGCAGGCTTTATTGACAATGGTGGCATGACCGTGACGGACACTGCTACAGGGCTTTTGTGGTAACAGTATATCAAGAAATCTGCCGATTGGGACTCTGCTATCATTTGCTGCATAATTGCAATTCTGATTATTAAAGTATGCAATTTTGCAAATGGAGATTTTTATGGAACCAACAGATAGAGAATCAACCAGTATAAAAGATCTGCTTCGTGAAAAAGAGAAGATCGAAAAATCCATTAATGAACAATTCCAGGAATATGTAACCATCATGTTCACGGATATTGCCGGTTATACCAATTTTGTTGAAACCCATGGTGACATAACCGCCAAATCACTTCTCCAAAAGCATAATGAAATTATTTTTCCAATCATTGAAAAACATTCAGGAAATGTTATCAAGACCATAGGTGATGCAATCATGGCATCTTTTTTAGATACCAAGAATGCTGTTATTGCTGCAGTTGACATTCAAAAGGCATTGAAGAAACATAATGTAAATGCTGAAAAAATTAAAAAAATCAATATTAGAATCGGTATCCATGCAGGAAATGCATTAAAAGACGGGAATGATTATTTTGGTGATGCAGTGAATATCGCCGCACGGATTGAACCAGCAGGTTCTGCAGGCCAGATAATGGTATCAAAATCGATCTATAATGCTGTGAAAGATTATAAAAATATATTTTGCAGTTACCACGGATTGAAAGAGGCAAAGGGAAAATCTGAACCCCTTGAAGTGTATCGTGTTTTTCTCAACCATGAAGAACAGCTTTCCTGGAAGGATCAGAAAGAAAAAGTAGACTTAGAAAAAATCATTACCATCACTACAAAACCGGTCAAACAATTTAGCCTGATGTGGAAGGTGAGTCTTCCCTTTGCACTTTTTTTTATCCTTTTGTTTGTATATCCGGGTTTTCTGAACCAAATTAATATCCGCTCAAATGGAATAGTGGAAAAATATATTGATGGATTCATGTTTCTGCAGAATGGTGATTTTATAAACGCAAAAAAGAAATTTCTGGATATTAGAACCGATGATTCACGATCCCCAGAAGGTCTTGCAGCACTTGCTTATAAAACCCGGGCATACGATAAGGCAGGTCAACTCAGTGAACAATCATTGAAGCTAAATACAGGCAGCCTTTATCCAAGAGTGATTAAAGGGAATCTTTTATTTAATAATGGTAAGTATAATGAGGCAAAACAGCTATACAAAGAAGCAGCAAATCTTGACAGCCCCATAAAATGGCAAAAAGGTGAGGCCTTTTTCCGGCTGGGGAGAATCAGTTCCTTTCAGAATGATCCGATAAAAGCACTGGAGTACTATAATCAGGCGATTGTCTATGATGAACAAAATACTGAAATTATTACCGCCAAAGGAGTCCTTCTTGAAAAAATGGGAGAACTGACCCAAGCAATGGAATCATTCCAAACAGCGCAAAGGCTTGCTCCAAACGATGCCTTTGTCAATGCATTTCACAAAAGCATCCAGCAAAAAATTAAAGCAAGACAGGATAAAGAGCAGCAGAAGAGGATTGATACACTGATTGATGAGTTGATCAGCAATATGAAAGAAAACAAAACGTTTAAATCTTCAGACCGATGGACATCCAGACCGGTTACTCTCTTTTTTGCTAAAATGGAAAGAAAGGGAACCATCCCTTTGAGAGAAGGACAGGATGAGTTTTTTAAGCTGGAAATGACAGAACGTTTAAGAGAACTGCAGAGTGTCGATGTGGTTGATCGGGAACTTCTTGATAAACTTCTTCAAGAGTTGAAAATGAGCAGTTCTGACCTTGCTGACTCTTCAACTGCTCTTGAACTTGGAAGGATCATGTCCGCCAGATTAATTGGAAATCTTACATTCATAGGTTTTCAAAATGAAACCCGACTCTATTTAAAACTGATTGAAACCGAGACATCTGCAATTAAAATAAGCCTTTCTGAAACATTTGATAACGATTCCAACCTCGATGATATAGTCAACACCATCATCACCCGAATATCTGAAAAACTAAAATTATCATTTCCGATCAGGGGCAAAATAAGCGGTCTGGATGGCAGTATAGTTCTTATAAATATCGGATCAAATATTGGCGTCCAGAATGGAATGGTCATGCGCGTTTTTTCCAATGACAAAGAGAAAAAACTGGTTGGAGCAGTTAAGGTGGTGTCTGTTGAACCGGACAAAGCCCGGGGGGAAATTGTAAAAGAACTCAAAAAAATTAATAAGCAATATCTTTTGGAAGCCGTAGCCTTATGAATATGAAGCATTACATTTGTTTAATTATTCTTCTGACTATCTTCCCTCTCATGAACTCATGTGTTCCGGTTGAGAAGCATTTATATGTTAAGGGCGGGAAGGAATATGGCGTTACAAAAGGGTTATTCAGGGGAAGATGGTGGAACCATTATGAAAGGGGAATTTCCTTTGGTGAAGGTGACTTTCTAAACGAAGCTGAAACTGACTTTAGAACAGCAGTAAAACAGCGAAGCGATGATCAAAGGACTGCACGAACATATGGTATGCATTTTATTGATTACTTTCCCCATCGTGAACTTGGGATTATCCTATACAAAAAGGGGCTTTTCCAAGAGGCCATTAAAGAACTGGAACTCTCCTTATCATCAGAAGAGAGCGCAAAAGCAAAATTTTATCTGAACAAATCAAGAAAAACCCATTTAAGAACAGAAATCCGCGACACAACACCACCTCGGATTTACATAGCCACTCCTGAAAGAAACAGTATAGCAAACAGCTTCTATGTTATGGTGTCCGGCGAAGCCACTGATATTAATTATGTTGCCTCATTAACTATTAACGGAATCCCGGAATTCATTGAGCTTTCCGATAAAAAAATTGAATTTAAAAGAAAGGTGGAATTACTGCCCGGTCCAAATCAAATAACGATAACAGCTCAAGACCTCCTGGGCAACACTCACAAAGAATCTTTCAATGTACAAGCAGATTATCAGGGGCCTAATCTTTCTGTCATTAATTTCATGAACAATCAGCAAGTAAACAAACAAGAAATAATCGTCAACATGTCTTATTCTGATGAATCCGGTATAGAATATGTGACTCTGGAAGGAAAAAAAGAATACCCCCAAGGAAACCAAAGCGGTACAATCTCCACAAAAATAAAATTGAAAAACGGAAAAAACCTAATACAAATGGAAGCCCTGGATAATGCCGGAAATAAAACAACAGGTGAGATTTCAATTATTTATTATCCCGGAAAACTGGTAGCTTTTAATAACTCATACGATATTTCAGGTTTTGCTTCGCAAATAGCCACTGATGCCGTTTATATTGCAAAAAAAACAGACGATGCAGTTGCCGCATCTGATATCGATAAACAGCCACCTGAAATTAGTTTTAGAGGGTTGTTAAAAGTTTTATCGGATAATGAGCCACTGACAATAACGGGAAGAAAAAACAACAACCGTTTTTTCATTGAAGGACAGGCATCGGACAACAGCAATATTGAAGAGATACTCATCAATGATACGCCTGTTTCTTTTAATCAGGGAAAAGTAATAATTTTCAACAGGTTGCTTGAGTTCAAAGAAGGAGAAAATCAGTTTAAAATCGTTGCCAGGGATTTTAAAGGGAATACAGCTACAAAATCGGTAAAGGTCATTCGCCGTATTCCCCAGATTGATCTTGAAGAGTCTAAAATGACGCTGTCCATCATGCCGTTTAAAAATAGCAGCATGTCATCGGACCTGGCTGATTCTATTTATAATCTATTTATGCAGGAAATTATAAACAGTGAGAGGTTCAATGTGATTGAAAGAGGTCCTGCGTTTGAGAACATATTAAAAGAATTAAACTTAAGTCAGACTGATCTTGTGGATAAAGAAAAAGCTGTTCAGACAGGGAGACTTCTGGCAAGTGAAGTCATTATGATAGGAAATATCATTGAAAATAAAAATGAAGTGGAAATATATGCAAAACTTATAAACGTTGAAACATCAGAGTATATTGCTGCCCATGATGTATATGGCCAGGATAAATCAAGAACCCGGATAGAATATCTGTTGGCCGGACTTGCTTCGGAGATCGTGTATTCCGTTCCTCTGGTGGAAGGACAAATTTTGGCTGTCAAAGGGAATGAATTTTTTATAGATATCGGAAAGACCAAACATTTCAACATAAAAAAAGGGACCAAATGTCTTGTTTATAAAAGTACTCCTTTTATTGTTGATGGAGTCAACCTTGGTGAAGATACTTCAATAATAGGAACATTGGTAATAAACCGGGTTAATCCCAAATTTTCCAGCTCAGTTCTTCACGAATTCGATTCTAAAAAAGGCAGGATGATAGATATAAAAAAATCAGATAAAGTGATAACCAAATGAAGATTTAGCGAATAAAAAAGATTACAGGAGAGTAAGCATTTTTTCTATAACCCGTCATATTCCGATCTGCTTTAAATATGTTTCAGGATTAATTATTTTTATTTTCCTGGTCTATCCTGATATTGCATTTTCCAAAGCAGTGCTGGATGATAGGATTATGATTCCATCTTCTCCTAATCCGGTTGGATCGGGAGCAAGGGCCATCGGCATGGGAGGTGCTTTCATCGCTATCGCAGATGATGCGACGGCCGCATCCTGGAACCCGGCTGGGCTTATTCAGCTTGAAAAACCGGAATTTTCCTGTGTTGGGACTTTTGTTCAGAGAAGTGAAGATACTTCTTATACAGCTTTCCCGGAATCATCAAAAGAACTTGATATTCATAATGAAAATTTTAATTATTTCAGCCTTGCCTATCCTTTCCAGTTTTTGCAAAAAAATATGACGGTTTCCCTAAATTATCAGCACATGTTCAATTTCGATAAAAAAGCAAGCCTTGATTTTACCCGGGATTACACGATCTACACATCGATAAGTTCCTATCAATTCAGACAAGATGGTGACCTTTACAGTCTTTCACCAGCTTATGCAATACAGCTGACACCCTATTTATCTGTGGGATTCACCTTAAATTTCTGGAAAGATGGCATAACATCCAATACCTGGCGTGTGGATTATTCAGAAGAAGTCCTTGTCCAGCAATCTTCAGGTTCTTTTCTGTCAAAAGTAGCCCATTCTGATGTTTATTCTTTTGAAGGGACTAATTTTCATTTTGGCTTTTTATGGAATATCAACAATATATTTACCCTTGGAGGAGTATTTAAATCTGAATTTAAAGCTGATCTCAAGCATGAGCATTATTATAATTTTGAACAGCAAAATATAAAAACCAGTACTGTTTCAATTTTTGATGAAAAAATGAATATGCCCATGTCCTTTGGGCTTGGCCTTGCTATGAGGCTAAGTGATGCTTTTTCAATAGGCTTTGATATATACAGGACGTTATGGGATGACTATTACATCATTACTTCCGACGGCAAAAAAATCAGTCCCATTTCCGGTAAGGATTTAAATGCAACCGGAATCAAACCCACTACCCAGATAAGACTGGGAATGGAATACCTTTTTATAAGAAAAAAAATGGTAATTCCTGTAAGGGGCGGACTCTTTTATGACCCAGAGCCCAGTGATGGAAATCCTGATGATTTCTACGGGATTACCCTTGGATCAGGTCTTGTCTACAAGCGGGTAGCATTTGATGTCGCCTATCAATACCGCTTCGGAAACGATGTAAGAGAGGTTGAAATTGGAGGGTCTCCTTCAACCATGGATGTGAATGAACATAGTATGTTTTTTTCTTTGGTATTATATCTTTAAATAATTTGGGGCTAATATGCACATTTGCAATACAGATATATTGAAACCTTTTAAAATTTTTTGTTTGACAGTAATGAGCGGGATTTTTTTTGCATATTTTTCTGTCCCATCATCCCTGGCTGATAATTATGAAAACGATAATTCAGCAGAAACTGCCTCACCTTTTTATCTTTTTTCCACTATTTATCAAGCCCATGATTTTTATGATCAAGGAGATGAAGACTGGATCAAATTTTATACAAGGAAAGATTTTGATGCTGTTGAAATAAAGACATATGAACCTGAAAAAAACTGTGAAACTGTGATAACGCTTTTTGATACCGATAAAACTACTCAACTAAAGGAACAAAAATTTACACTTTCCAATGGAGTCAGCCTGATGTCTTTCAAACCAGGGAAGGACGGAACCTATTACGTTCAAATCAAGAACAAGGATTCATCAAAGTTTGGTAATGATACTGGATACAATCTTGCTATATACCTGCCAATTGCACCTTTTTCAGGCACAGTTGCCGGAATAGTATCTGACAATTCTACAGGCTCTCCTGTTCAAGGTGTGACAATACTGATTGAGAATGACTATGCTAGTGTAACCACTGAATCTGACGGGTTTTACTTTCTTCAGTGTCCTGCAGGCAAATTCACCTTGTATGCTTCAAAAAATGGATATGCTGATTATTCAACTGATATAGAAGTTGTTGAACTTGGGAACACTGAGATCAATCTTGCAATAAATGCAATAATTGAGAACTACACCAGTTTAAATTCAGCTCTGATAATGACCATCCCCTGTGTTGAATTGCAAGGCACCTGCTATCAAATCACCTTGGATCATTATATCAATCCATCTGACACACTAAATTTATTCTGGAAGTTAGATATTAACTCCATTAACACCAACCAGGGCTGTGGTAGTGATTGTGCTTCCATGGATTTGAATTTTCAAATAACCATACCAAAAGTTGAATTTGAGGGCAATTTTTATCAAATCACTCTAAACAAATTTTCAAATCCAAGCGACTCATCCGGTTTTTACTGGATGCTGGATTTGGCTTCGATAACAATTATATAATAGGATCATGGTGTGGGTTATGAGAAGTAAATTCAATATTAATTTCTTGTCCATTTGTTGTATTACATGGTTATTTATTCTATTCACTATGTTTTTAGTTCCTGCCAGGGCTGAAGAAACAAATCTTCAATTTGAGCGTATGTGGCCTGTATTAAAACAACCATGGTATTTCAAATTTCCTAAGGATATTGCTTTTGATGCCAATGGGAATTTTTATGTGATAGACCTTGAGGTTGACAGTATCCAGAAATTCACATCAGACGGCCAGTTTATTTCAAAATGGGGCGTGAGTGGCTCAGGAGATGGTGAAATTAAAGGTCCTGAAAGTGTTGCAGTTGATGACAGTGGCAATGTATATGTAACAGACAGAGTAAACTTTCGCATTCAAAAATTCACATCTGACGGTCAGTATGTAACAGGATGGAAGGCAAATAGTTCTGGTAGTGATGAATACCTTGGTTTCACAGGCATTGATATTGACAGTTCCAATATGATTTATGTTACTGACAATATCAATCATAGAATACAAAAATTCACTTCCAAGGGAACTCTGGTTGCACAATGGGGTAGTCCGGGATCTGGTGACGGTCAACTGGATAGCCCCAGTTCAATTGTGTCAGACAACAATGGCAATATCTATGTTATTGATGCTGGAAATCACAGGGTCCAAAAATTTACTTCTGATGGAACCTTTGTTCTCCAATGGGGACAAAAAGGTGATGGTAATGAAGAATTTGATTTTGGATCGGAAGGTTCGCCAGTCAGGGGAAGTATATGTGTCGATAAAACAGGCTTTGTTTATGTTTCCGATACCTACAATTCCTGCATAAAAAAATTTACATCTCAGGGGGAGTTTGTAAAAAAATACGGGATTGCTACCTGGCAGTATACAGGTACTGAAAACCTGTTGTTTGAGAGTCCATCCGGACTGGATGTGGACAGCAACGGCTATATCTATGTTGCTGATGTGGGCAATCCCGGTATCACCAAATTTTCAGATGACCAATTTATTGCAAACTGGGGAGGAGCAGGGAGGGATACAGGGACTTTTGATAATCCATCAGGTATTGCCCTTGACAAGGACGGATATGTATATATCAGTGATACCAATAATGATCGTATTCAAAAATTTTCCTCAACCGGCACATTTATCAGTACCTGGGGCAAAAATGGGGGAGCAATAGGTGATTTTGACAATCCTTCAGACATTGCCGCAGACAATAATGGTAATATTTATATTGCAGATACGGGTAATAACAGGATCCAAAAATTTACATCTAACGGCAAATATTTAACCCAATGGGGATCTAAAGGCAGTGGTCAGGGTGAATTTTCAGAACCACAGGGCATAGCTGTGGATAGCTCCGGTAACATTTATGTTGCAGACACGGATAATTATCGCATCCAGAAATTCTCATCAGACGGGACCTATCTGTCAAAATGGGGAATGCAAGGCACTGGTAACGGTCAGTTTGAATATCCTACCGGCATTGCTGTAGATAATGACGGCAATGTGTATGTGGCTGATGAAAACAACGATTGCGTCCATAAGTTTAAGTCAGATGGGACCTTTATCACAAAATTCAGCGGAGATTTTAACACGAATGACCAGATCAATGACCCCAGTGACGTAGATACTGATGATGCCGGCAATGTTTATGTGGCTGATAAATGGGGAGCAAGAATTCTTGTTCTGACTTCCCAGGGAGAACTGATAGAAGTTTTGGGATCCATGGGATACGATCCTGGAATGTTCAGTCTTCCTGTTTCTTTAGCTGTTTTACCATCAGGAGACAGACTCTATGTAGGCGAGTCACCTAATAACCGCATTCAGGTATTCAGCAAAGATGGATCACCACAGCCAGATCCGACATCGGGTACCCCCAAAGCAATAATAGTTGCAGGAGGCGGCCCGTATACAGGCAATAATCTCTGGGATGCTACCCAGTTGTGTACCAATTATGCATTTAGGGCATTAACGTTTCAGGGATATACTAAAGACACAATATACTATCTAACATCAGACATAGATCTTGACCTTGATGGCAATGGTATTCTTGATGATGTTGACGCAGATGCAACAAACGCAAACCTTCAGACGGCTATAACATCATGGGCAACCGATGCCAGTGACCTGACCATCTATATTACAGACCATGGGGGTGATAAAAATTTCAGAATGGGTGAGATAGAACTGCTCACTGCCCAAGAATTAAACACTTGGCTCAATCAACTCCAGGCATCAACGGATGTGAAAGTTACCATTATTTATGATGCCTGTGAGTCAGGAAGCTTTCTTGCTGAACTTGCAACAACTGTCTATGACAGAATTTTTATTGCAAGCACTTCCCAGGATCAGCAGGCTTATTTCACCTCTATGGGTCAAATATCTTTTTCTTATTTTTTCTGGGGTAGCATCTTCAATGGAATGTCGTTGTATGACTCATATCTGCTTTCTAAGAATGCTGTAGAATATTCTTATTCTTTTCAGACCCCTTTGCTCAATGCTGACGGAAACAACACTGGCAATGAGGATTCTGATATGAATTTAATCCAGGGCATTAACATCGGAAACGGGGTTATTTCTGCTGATGATATTCCAGTCATAGGATCAATATCTGATACAACCAACCTCAATGGTGAAACCCAGGCTACCATCTTTGCAGACAACGTAATTGATGCAAATGGTATCAGCAAGGTGTGGGCAATTATTACACCGCCCTACAATGGTATCGCTGATCCCTCAAATCCTGTTATAGATCTTCCAGAGATTGAGCTTAAGAAAACATCTGGAAATTTGTATGAAGGATCATATAATGGTTTTTCTCAGAAAGGCACGTACAATGTCGCTGTTTTTGCCAGGGACACAAAAAGTACTCTTTCCATTCCAAAGAGCACGCAAGTTATCCAGACTGCAGGCCAGAGTTATTCGACTTTAGATTCAGCACTCACTATGATAATAAGCTGTGTCGAGATTCAAGGTGCCTGTTATCAAATCACCCTGAAGTACTATCCAAACCCATCTGACACACTAAATTTATTCTGGAAGTTAGATATTAACTCCATTGGTATTAACCAAAGTTGCGGTAGTGATTGTGCTTCAATAGATTTAGATCTTCAGATCAATATTTCAAAAATTGAATTTGAAGGTAAATTCTATCAAATTGTTTTAAATAAATACAATAATCCACTTGATTTGTTCAGTTTTTACTGGATGCTGGATTTGGCTTCAATAAAGGCTTTGTAGCCTTATTATCGTTATGGAAATAAAGAATGCACATTTTTCTTGCTACCTGTGGTTCAAGGGGTGATGTTCAGCCAATGCTTGCCCTTTGCCTGGCTTTACAATCTTCAGGACACGATGTTATGTTGGCAGGACCTCCTGAAAAAGAAGCCTGGGCAAAAAAATTGGGGTGCCCATATACCAGGCTTGGCAAAGATGTTACTGCCTTTGTAGATAATCTGGAAGATGCTGTTTCTTTTAAAACAGGCATTCAGTTTATATCTTTTGTCCGCCGGGAAATTATAACCCAGTTTGAAATACTGCCTGAACTTATCAAAAATGCAGATCTGATAATTGGTTCATCTTTAGTGTTTGCCCTTTCCTCTATAGCAGAAGCAAAATCTATCCCATACCGGTATATCGCATTTACCCCCCAGCTATTACCCTCCAGGGAGCATCCATTCCCTGTGATTCAATTTCAAAGGCTGCCCAAATGGTGTAATAAATTGTCATGGGATATGGCAAGGACAGGGGATAAATTCAACTTGACCCTGCTTATAAATAAAGGCAGAAAAAAAATAGGGCTTAATCCCATTAAAGATGCATGGACGCATATTTTAGGAAAAAACACAATTATCGCTGCTGATAAACAAATAGCAAGGGTTCCTTGCGATATCAAAAAGAAGACTACGCAAACCGGGTATATGCACCTGGAATTGCCTGAAAAAAATCTGCCCGGGCTTGATAATTTTATTGATGCAGGATCTGCCCCTATTTTTGCCGGATTTGGGAGTATGCCTAAAAAAGACCAGGCAAGAAATATTCCTTTGCTGGTTGAGGCTGCCCGAATTGTAAAAAAACGAATTGTAATTGCAAAATTCTGGGAAGGCTTTTCCGAATTCAGTAAGAGTGATGATGTTTTTTTTATTCAGAAATATCCGCATCTAAATCTGTTTTCAAAAATGTCCGTTGTCATTCACCACGGGGGTGCCGGGACAACAGCCACCTGTGCAGTATGTGGAGTACCCCAGATTATTGTTCCCCACATACTTGACCAATTCTATCATGGTCAAAGGGTATATGTATCCCATTTGGGTGCAAAACCAATCTGGAGATCAAGGCTTACTCTTGGAAAATTGGTATCAGCATTAAACTATTGTATAGATAATGAGAATATTCAAAAAACAGTGATAGCCTGTGCAAATTCCATAGATCGAGAAAAAAATCTTAAATTGACTATCACGAATCTAACGGGTTAAACCTTTGTTCCTACCCAACAATATGCCTCAATTACAGATCGTCTGCGTTTTAGATTTTCATTGGTTGATAGCCCTTTTCCGGTTCCTGAATATATACAGCAAAGGAGCGGACCTGTTCCAGGATTATCCCCCTGAATGATGAAGAACCACGCATCAATTCCTCGTAGGATTTTAAAAATGTCCTGTAAAGAGGTGGTTTCATTTCCACTGGCCGGTTTTTAGACATTTCCTTTTCATCGGCAAAGGCCTTTTGTTTTAGCTGCCTGTAAAGGAAATCATCCGGCTTGATCATTTTCCGGTTTAAAAGGCCCAGAACAAAACGATCACCGATCAGGCTTCTGTATTCTTCAACCAGATCACAGGCAAGGGAAGGCCTGCCATAACTTATTTCGTGAAGAGCTCCAAGATAAGGATCCAAGCCACAAACTTTTATTGCGGAAATCACTTCATTTGTCAAAAGGGTGTATACAAAGGAAAGCAGGGCATTGACCGGGTCCAGCGGCGGGCGCCGATTCCTGGTCTTGAAACTGAAATCAGGATTCCTTAAAAGATGGCTAAATACAGAAAAATAAATGCGTGCGCCGGCACCTTCGATTCCTCGGACGACGGCTGCTTCATTAGCTGATGATAAAGATGCCGTCAGGGATTTTATTGAGGCAGCGGCTGATTTAAGCTGAATTTCTCCATAATCCCTGCCCCGCCTGAGTAAAAAGGTTGTCATGTTCCTGAGCTTGCCTTGAACAATCACCTTCATCACCTCCATGCTGAAGGCTGGATCACTTAAATTAATGTATTGTGCTTTTCTCAGGGCCACATGTTTGTGTTCGTCAATCATAAGTCTTGCCCGGAATCGACCCGTTGGAGTGATAAAAACAGTTTCCACCCTGTTTCGGATAAGATAATCCATGACAGGACCACTCAAGGATACATATCCTGTGAGGACCAACTTATTCAAGCCCTTGGCCGGGATCGTTTCAAGAACTGTCCCCTGTTTCATTATATTCAGGCAGTCTCCGCTCCGGGTAAGGTAACTGCCCTGTTCTATTACATACAGACTTTCCATTTAAGGCCCTATGATATAAATTTTTCCAACTGAATAATAGCCGTCTTCATGTTTTCAAGTGCATCATTCAAGTTTTCTATTTTCCGACACTTTGCAGTTTTTTTTTCTGATATCTTCTGCCATGAACTGAGATGAATCAAAGGATGAAGATATCCGGTATTGTCCGGCTCCATATCGCAATAATCCCGGACAAACCCCGTCAAAGAATGTATTCGCCTGCACCCAAGGGGATTCCCCCTGAGCCGGCTGAGCCTGTAATCCACCACATGGGGGTTATATTCAGCTCCCATAGACATCAGGTAGTGGATTATTTTTCTGGCATCCGGCAGGAACCCAAGAGTCTGGAATAAAATTTTTTCTTCCCGGATTGAAAGTGGCTTTTTCCCCCTTGCAGCAGCAATAATCTGGCCCATTGCCGGACAACAGCGCTCCAATTCAAACAACTCGGGATACTTTTCTGACATAACTTTCATTTTTGGGTGAAGCACAAGATTGGGGACAATAGTTTTTTCCGGTGCCGTTTTTACCACCTCTGCAGGAGATTTTTTCACACTGACCAGATAAGCCAGTTGAGATTCGGTATCTTTTTTCAGACAAGCCGGGAAAAAAGATCTTTTTCCACTCAACCTGTGAACTCCCAGGGGAAATTTTACAAGGTTCCCAAATCCCTTACCTTTAAGATGATCCTGTTTAGGAAAAACTTCCAGATCAAAAAAACTCAAATCAGGTTTCAAGGATTGGGCAATTCCCAAAAGGGCCTGGCGCACGCTGGATGCCGGTACCGGCCTGTCCATGAAATACCAGAAATGGAATCCCTTGTACCCGCTGACCTCAACAACAGGGTTTAATTCCAGCATTTTAGAGGACTGTCTTATTCTGGATATCATATAGGACTGCTCTTTTTTAAACTGCTTGACCATACTGTCATTTTTTTTCTTTTCCCGAAATTCAGGAATCAGATCAGCGTCAATAACACCGCAACGGACCTCGGCATTTTTATCCATAAGATAAAACCCATAGGTTTTCAAGCCCTTTAAATGGTCTTCAAGATCCTGCATTCCCATTGGTCGTCTGACAGGGACATACCCTGATTTTCCAATTTTTCTGTCTGCCCACTGCCCGGCAAACACATCAGATCGCCCGGAAAATAATGACAGATAATTTGCCAGGAGTTTTTGCCTTGTCTGCATTTCCATAAAAGGGTCGGATGTCGGCTCAAAATCTTTCTGGAACCGGGTTGCTCCGGACATATCTATCTGCCTTACCCATGTATCCACAAGCCCTTTTGGCAGATTCATTTTAGCTCGTTTGACGACGGATACAAGGAGAGATTTTCTGTCAAGAATATCAAGAAGCTCAATATATTCTTTCCAGGCAGCTTCAAGGTCAGGTGAACTGGTGACCAGCAATTCATATATTTCAAGAGCTGTATCAACCAGTCCGGCAATCTGGGCCAGTCCTGCCCATTCAAGTGCCTGGGTTAGAGAAAGTGCCTCCCATATTTCCTTTTTTTGAAGAATTGCCTTACATTTTTCATTCCCGTCATCCTGGATAACAGTTTTTCCAAGCCTTTTGAGTAAAAGTGTATAATCAGCGCCCTCTGAATGTGCCGGTATAACCTGAATTTGATTAGCCATATCTCCCCTTACTTTGCTGTTCCCCGGATCAAAGCAGCAAGCCTGTCAAGTTTCGGGAAAAACCGGCACTGGTCTTCAAGTTCTGCCAGAATAGTTTCCGATTCTTTTACCTGTCCTGATTTGAATGTGCAAAGTGCCTGCCAGAAAAGGCCTTCATAATAGGCATTACCCCATTTTTCTCTGAAAAAAACCACTGACTTTTTTGCGTATTGCGCTGCATGTTCCCAGGATTTCAGGGTATAGTCTATCTTTGCCAGGCGAAGCAGGCTGATATGCTTTGACCGTTTGTCCCGGCTGACAACATCCAGAAGAACCTTCTTTGCATGATCATACCTTCCTGCTGAACACAGGACATCTGCCTCCGTCCATCGGTAATACGGCCGCCGAGCATTTTCAGGCACTTTTCCAATAGTTTCAAGAGCCCGATCTGTTTTCCCCAAGGCAAGGTATGTCCTTGCCAGGAGTTCATGTATAAAATCAACCGATCTGCTGCCAGAGCTGCTTTGCAGGGCAAACAGCAGAGCATCCCGGGCTTTTTGATATTCATCCATATGAAAATTCACCTTACCCAAAGCAAAATATTTAAACCCCAGATCAACGGTATTTGTCTTTTCGTCCTGTTCCAGACATTTTTTGATCTGTTCAAGCGCTGCAAAGCCTTTGCCCGCATTCAAAAGAAGGCTTGCCGACCGATAAAGAGATTTAATGTAATTTTTCTTTTCCTGATGCCGAAGTGCCTGTTCTTTTTCAGAAAGATTTACCCAATTGGAACATGCAGTGTTGAACAGAATCAGGGCTGGTTTAGGCTTGTTTTCAATCTGGGAATAGAGCATTCCCTGACGATAAAAATTCGTAACACCGTATGGACGGAGACTCTGGGCTTTTTTAAAATTTTCATGGGCAAGGGCAATACGATCCGCTCGGCTGTTCCCGGCCAGAAAAATCTCCTTATTTTTGGCAGCATACAATGAGTTATAGGCTGTATATGCCAGGGAAGCACGGGAGTAAAAATTATTCGACTCTACTTGCACACATACCTTAAGGACCTTTATGGCCTCATCAAACTGCCGGACCTGCCCCAGTGCAAATGCCACCTTTTCCCGCACTCTCAGATCCATTCCGGCCTGTACAAGCTCGGGTATTTTTTCCTCTGCCGGGTGGTATAGACTGATGATGTCCTCCCACCGGTTTGTCCGGGTCAATTCTTCAATATCTGCGAGTATCCGGTTCCGGCTTTTTTTGAGGTATTGACCCGCTTGAATGCCAAACAATTCATTCCCATCAAACAAATCATCTGTTGGCGCTATTGATGTTTGAACCCGTGTTTCATTTTCAGGTTTTTGAATAATTCTTGCGGCTGCTTCCAGTGTGACCATAATTGTCTCCTTTTATGTTTACAGACAATTACGGCATTAAATTAAAAATTTTTAAAAATCACTAAAAAAAATTCTTCTCATTTAAAGAATTCACAATAGAATGTAAATGTTCGTAAAACTTATGCCCAGTCTCTTCTATATCCTGTTCAGCTTTTGCCTTATTTGTCCAGGCATGGTCAAACCCATTGCGATATTTAACAAGTTCTTTTGATAAATTATTCAGGCTTTCAATGATGCCATCATGTTCCATGTCTTTGTAAAGCTGCTCAAGTCTTTGCATTATTATCAAATCATTCCCCGAAAAATCCCACTCTTTCTCATCAAGCTGTAACATTAGAACAAAAATTTCAGCCTTTTTCCGTTGTTTTCTGCCTTCTTGATTATGAATTTTCGCCTTGGTTTTCATCCGAATCAACCCAAAAGAACCCAGCATTTCCCGCATGACCGTATATGCCTGCATAAAAAGTTTATGGTCAAGCAGAAGACGTACAATTTCTAACTGCAGTTTAAAATAATTATGATCATACCTTCCCGTAAATGTTTTATCAGAGACCAATGAAACAAATTTATCTTTAACAAGACCAAAAAGAATCTTACCAGTTACTGAAGCGTTTATTTCTTTTTTATTGACGATATCAAGGGCATTCGATGCTTTTTTGGCAATATTATGGATATCAACATTTTTTAATGCTTCAGTAAGGTCTGCAAATGCATTCACAAGCTCGGGGTCGTCAAATTCATGTAGATTGCTGCCTTTCTCTTTTTGAGCCACTTTCCCAAGTTTTCCAGGGTCAGCATCTTCAACAAGGCGGGAGACAGCATCAGCCCACTCATTAATAATATAAAAATCTTTCACATCCACAATAGGAGAAAATTCTTTATTGCTTTCGTAAGCACCATAATAAACAGCCCTGATTTGAATATTTTTTGCCTTCTGAAGAAAATTCAACGCTGTAGAAAATACGATAGGTACTATTCTAAACCCATGTGTCAAATCCACAGTTAATTCATCACCATGATCAATATGCATGAGAATCTCTTCAAACCATACCCAGTGATTTTCCGGAGCAAGTTCCTCTGTAATATTGATCTCATAAATTTCATGGATTCCCAGTTTTGACAGTTCCTGTTTCAGTAAATCATAATGTTTGTCTTTTGATGTTTTCGTCATAACCAGAAATATTTTATCAAAATAATCAGGTCCTGTGAGTTGAAGTTCTGCAAACTGAACATACTGTGATCTATCGGCCTGTTTGTTTTCAATATGATATACTGCTGGGGTATAATCGCCAGCTCCAAGAAAGCTGATATAAATACGTCTCATTTTTTTTCCCTTAAAATTCTGTCATCAATTAACCGCCACCAAAATCAAAAAAATACTATACTCCTGAGATACTATTTTTTTTCTATGTTCAGTTTTTATTTTAGAAGAAGGATATAACGACTGGTAACACCCAAAATTTTTTTCTCCTGCATGGCACTGACTGTAATCGCGTTAAAACGTTCCGAGGACAATGGCGCCTGCATAATATGGGTCAATTCCCATCCTGCCGCCTCCAGTATTTTATAATAATCCGTTAACAGGATTGAGTTTTGCGTCTCTTCTTTTAAAGCAGGACAACTTTGAAAATCACGCCAGTCAGAATTGATTAAAGCAAGCCTGGTGGTTTTCCTGGTGCTTTGTTTTAAAAAATTAAAAAAATTTTCCAGAAAGTGCAGGTATTCAAGGCGGGGCAGCCTTGCAATGCTGTTTTCCCCGTAGCTTGCGGCCTTTTTCTGGAAATAGGGGGGATCAAAGATAATCAGGTCTGGCTTTTCCCTGCCCGCCAGGATCGTATCTTCCCAGTTTTTCATCGTTATCTCCCAGTGATAGGGTTCAATTTCAGGCCGGGTGTCTGCCCTATCTTCCATATCCAGGCTCCAGCATCTTCTGCCTAAAGCCAGGCAAGTATCTGCTGTTACACCGCCGCCTGCCATGGGGTCAAAAACCAAATCATCGGGATTGGAAAAATAAAAAAGGATATGTCCGATCATTTGAGCAGGAATACGTCCTGGCCAGTCATCTCCAAAACGCGGATCACAATCATTGAAATTCCATAAATCCCATGTGCGCAACCCCCAACCTAAACGTTTAAAACGTGTTCGATCATTCTGCCCCTTTAAAACCAGGGACCATAGCATGGGTTCGCTCCAGCCATGCTTGGCAGCCACCTGGGGAATAGTTAAACCTTGGGATAAATCAGTATTTGGGGATTTTGCCATAATTGGCATTTGCCCCAAATGGCTCCGGATAACATCTCTGGTCTCTCCTAATCGCATTGCAATTCTTTCTTGAGGGATTCCCAACCGGTTCATCCGCCAGATTTTTAGGTCAAGCTTAATTTGTCGAACCGCTCTTAGATCTGCAATATAATTGTCAATTGTCTGCCGGGATCTGCCAATGAGTTTGCCAATTGAAGAAGAGGTTAATCTGGGATTATTTTGAAAAGCGCGTCGAGCTGTAGATCTGGTTTCATTTTCAGTGAGCTGTTTTGGGCCAATTGCCATTTTAGCGGCATAAAGCAAAGGATCAATTCCTTTTAAATCTTTAATAATCACTTGTATATCAGTTAACCCAACTTCTTTATGAGCGTTCCATCTATGCACGCCGTCCAATATCCGGTATTTCCCTTTTTTTTGGGGATGAATTTGAACTTCAATCGGGTCAAATTTAAAGCCATCCCTTAAATTTTCCGCAAAAATACTGACACGCTTATGATCAATTTTTTCTCTTGGATAGATAGACTCATCCAACGTGACATCTGATGTGGCGACTCTTTCGTTAACTTCTTCGCGCATAGGCATTTAAATTAACCTGATCCTGATTTGTCTTTCCCATACAGCTTCTGCAACTTCCCATTCAATTAATCGCATTGATCATCTCCCTATTAGGCTTGAATGAATATATAGTTCTCAGATTTTGCTTTGATAATTGGAATTAATTATTTCTTCTCATACCAATATTCCTGTGGGAGACTTTAGTCAATGAAATTATGACTAATCGAGGCGATGTTTCTGACTTATTTATGAACCCCGTGGAAAAGCTCATGAATTTGGTCTCAATCCTCTCTAATCGAGGCGGTGTTTCTGACCCTGTGATTGCTATCCGGTCAAGCTGCCGAATGAAGTCTCAATCCTCTCTAATCGAGGCGGTGTTTCTGACAATGTTATGTATGCTATTTTTGCTACTGAACAAGGTCTCAATCCTCTCTAATCGAGGCGGTGTTTCTGACATTGACAAGGATCGCAAGATTAATCAGAGCCTTTGGTCTCAATCCTCTCTAATCGAGGCGGTGTTTCTGACTCCCACAGGGTTGGAGAAACTCACCGGGAGATACTGTCTCAATCCTCTCTAATCGAGGCGGTATTTCTGACCTAACAATGACAACAAATAATACAATATGGGCCATTGTCTCAATCCTCTCTAATCGAGGCGGTATTTCTGACGGAGTTTCGCGCCTCTGATTCAGAGTTGGGGTTTTGTCTCAATCCTCTCTAATCGAGGCGGTATTTCTGACATGGATTAATACCGCTGCCTAAATGGGAGAATTGAGTCTCAATCCTCTCTAATCGAGGCGGTATTTCTGACTGATCGGATTAAGGAACTCCGTGATGGACTAACAGGTCTCAATCCTCTCTAATCGAGGCGGTATTTCTGACTAAGATGAAAGAGAGTAATTGCAAACTTGCAACATGGTCTCAATCCTCTCTAATCGAGGCGGTATTTCTGACAAATATCACCAAGATAGCTAATGCAGTCGGACAATTGTCTCAATCCTCTCTAATCGAGGCGGTATTTCTGACGCAAAGATGATTGCTGAGTTGAAGTCCGCCGCTGCTGAGTCTCAATCCTCTCTAATCGAGGCGGTATTTCTGACTAAATAATACCCATTAATAAACCTTCTAAAAAAAAGGTCTCAATCCTCTCTAATCGAGGCGGTATTTCTGACAAAATTTTACATAAAACCGAAACGCGATATGTATAGTCTCAATCCTCTCTAATCGAGGCGGTATTTCTGACTATTTTATTTGTAGGTAAAAATGTTGCACCTATTTGTCTCAATCCTCTCTAATCGAGGCGGTATTTCTGACGGCACAAATCCGCCGATACTTTCATCAATGTACTAGGTCTCAATCCTCTCTAATCGAGGCGGTATTTCTGACTCAGAGATAATAGATGGCGAAAGGCTTTGCTATTCTGGTCTCAATCCTCTCTAATCGAGGCGGTATTTCTGACTTGAGCGTCAAGGAAGTCGAGGAGTTAAATAGTAAGTCTCAATCCTCTCTAATCGAGGCGGTATTTCTGACTAAGCAAGGAAAAATTAAAACGCTCATGGAAAGAGGTCTCAATCCTCTCTAATCGAGGCGGTATTTCTGACTAAGATCAAGGTCAGTTTGATAACTGATGCTGAAAGTCTCAATCCTCTCTAATCGAGGCGGTATTTCTGACAATTTGAAATGTGGGGGAAGGGTTAAGTGAAAACAAGTCTCAATCCTCTCTAATCGAGGCGGTATTTCTGACGACTTTCGGGGAATCTTGGGAACGGGAAATACTTTGTCTCAATCCTCTCTAATCGAGGCGGTATTTCTGACACACAAGAAGCAATGCCGATAATCTCGAAAACAAAGTCTCAATCCTCTCTAATCGAGGCGGTATTTCTGACACAACCGAAATAGAAATATTACAAGATTTGTATGAGTCTCAATCCTCTCTAATCGAGGCGGTATTTCTGACACAGAACAGAAACAGGTTCATGTGAAAAGAATAGAGTCTCAATCCTCTCTAATCGAGGCGGTATTTCTGACCTAATGATGGAGGCCTAACCATGGCCGCAAGTGATCTGTCTCAATCCTCTCTAATCGAGGCGGTATTTCTGACTAAGA
>Ga0075120_10001084_pt1 | contig 21969 bp, 15 predicted proteins | sample AntAceMetag02UKL_FD_69792 | JGI IMG/M metagenome (GOLD analysis project Ga0075120, IMG submission 69792) | Saline lake microbial communities from Ace Lake, Antarctica - Antarctic Ace Lake Metagenome 02UKL | ecosystem: Environmental > Aquatic > Non-marine Saline and Alkaline > Saline | place...
ATCCCAGGGAGGTAAATGTAATCCTGTTGTGTCCGGTGTTCCAGTATCAATGCAGGGCGAACCATACACTAAATGATATCCATCCTCGAATAGGGGATCTTGATCGATGTTACCTTCTAGCCAATACACAGTTCCATTGTTGTTTGTAACAATTCCAGCTTCTCCCCCCTGAATATCGGAATATTCTATGGTTATCGAATTTGAATCATTGATGCTGTAGAAGACTATCTCATCAAGTGTATTGGAGTTAAGAATAGTATTAGTCAAATAAGGGTGAGCTTTATTCCAACAGATTATTCCGCCACCATTGCTTTCATTATCTACTATCGAGGAATTAATGATGTGGGGAGATGAGTTTTTTAAGAATAATGCACCCCCAGTAGTACTTTGATTGGTTTCAATTAAGGAGTTAATGATTAATGGATTTGAATTTGATATACAGAATAAAGCTCCTCCAGTACCATATTGAGCTTCATTATCTTTAATGATAGTATTCACAATTTTTGGTGAAGAATTTCTTAAATATAATCCCCCACCTGATCCATATTGCCCGTAACCATTACCACATGATATGTTACTATGAATGGAAGAGTGAGTGATAAGCGGAGATGAATATTCACAATAAATTCCAGCTCCCATACTATTTCCACCCGCGGGACTATCCTGAGCATCTACAAAATTATCATATATTTCAGTATGTGCAATTCGTATTTTTGAAAATTCCTTAATAAAAAAGGCACCACCATATGCATCGCTGTAAGCACTATTATAACATCTTGTTACTTTGCAGTATACAAATTTTGATGAATCGTTTATTGACGATGTTGCGTTAAAATATATTCCAGTCCATCCATCCCAATAAGCACTGTAGTTTTGCTTAGTAAAGAGTATTGAATCATTTTCAGCACCAATAGCTAAAATTCTTCCCTTTACCTTAATCTTGTAATGTCCCTGGAAATCAACAACAGTCCCTGGCTCTACTGAAAGCGTTATTCCTTCATTTATTATAACCGATTCGACAACTTTTACTGTATCCGCATCCCATGTGGTATCCTGATCGAGTACACCACCAGCGACCTGTGCAGTTGTTCCGGTTCCTGATAACGCAACAAGTACAGTGCTCTCATCAGGATCATTATTTGTTATGGTCATGTTGCCCGAATAACTTTGAGTCGTTGTGGGAAGGAATCCAACTAGAATCAGCGTATCGTGATATGCAGGTATTGAAAATGCATTTATTATGTTCGTAAACTGCACGGCATCTTCTTTTTTGACCTTAAAACCTAACGGAGCAGTAATCGAATCAATTTCTAATGGTACTGGACCTAAGTTTGAAATATAAACATCCTCAATGCATGAGATCGTATCTACAGTGCCCAATCCAAAAGAAATTTCAAGTGGATCAACAACGATATCGGGTATTGGATCGGGTTCTCCCTGATACTCATAAGCCCCTATATCAATTATATCAAAAACTCCATCGTAGATACGCGGATTCCCTGCTAAATCCACCGAAGGTAAATGTAATCCAGTTGTATCGGGAGTACCATTATTTATACAACATGAGCTGGATTGTAATGAGAAATCTGCCAGTGTATCTACAAATTGAGGATTCTCATCAATATTTCCTTCCAGCCAATTAACCACGCCGTGAAAATTAGTGAAAATGCCGTCCTCACCGCCTTTAATATCCGAATATGAGACAGTTACGTAGGTTGGTTCACCATACTGATCCCACTCATCAAGATAGATTTCCTGCGGTGAGTTGTTCCATAAAATTGAATTGGTCAGAAACGGATTTGATTCATCAAAGCTGAGAATACCTCCCCCCAAAGCTGAAGAGTTACCATAAATTGTTACATTAGTTAATATGGGATTTGATTCAGAGCCACAATAGAGTCCACCTCCGTAACTTGCCGTGTTATTAATTATGAGTGTGTTCTTAAGGATAGGATCAGAATGGGATGTGCAACTGATGCCACCGCCAGTTTCAGCAGCAGAATTATTCTGAATAATTACGTTTTCCAATATTGGATCAGAATTATTGCAATAGATACCCCCTCCATAATTTCCCTCAGCGGTATTATTAGAAATTATGACATTTGATAAATGAGGATTCGCATCCCAGCAGTAAATACCACCTCCGGAACCACCAGCAAAGTTGTATGAAATGGTAACATCTTCAAGTATTGGTGAGGAGTTAAATGAACAATAAATTCCACCCGCAAAATTTTCGGAATAGTTATCTGTGACTGTTACATTTTTTAGGATAGTGTTTGAAGTGGGGCCAAATGACATTCCCCCTCCCCAGTCAGAATTTCCATGTGTTACTGTAAAGTCCTGAGCGATTACATTACAAATAGATGAGAAAACGAATATCTTGTGCTCATCATTGCCATCCAAGATACTTTCGTCCTCTCCACTTCCCTGAAGTGATAAATAACTGAACCACGTCAGAGGAAATTGTTCTCCGTTTATTGCTGGACCATACATTCCCGGTGCAATAAAAATCGTATGGTGATTAAGACTATCCACATAAATTACTGATTGTGCATAAGAGATAGTTTTTAATGGATTATTCCATGAAAGTCCGTTATTTGCATTACTCCCGCTGGGAGAGACATAAACATCCGAATTTATCTGGGGGAGTATAGATTGAGAGATATCAAAGGTATATTTTTCGATTGGATATGCATAATAATCGGTAGGGTTCATTACAGAAAAAGTATCTACAATGACATTCATCATTTGCCCGGAGCATATATCCTTTCCATAGTCGGAATAGTTTGAAAAGATACTGCACCGGTTGATATTATCAAAATAAATATTCGATCCTGAATTACAATAGATTGCCCCGCCAGCAATGTCCGCAAGATTATTTTTTATAATTACGCCTTCAAGGTTACAGATCGAGTTTTCCCCACAATTTATTCCCCCGCCATATTTATATGCAGAATTGTCTCTAATCAGTGCATTTTGAACGGTTATTTCTGAATCATACGCACAGCAGATTCCTGCGCCATAATAGGCCTGATTGCTACAAATCTGAGCATTAATGAGAACAGGATGAGACTCATCTTTACAATATATTCCCCCTCCCAGACTGAATATCCTTTCTGCAGAATTGTTTGAAATTATCATATCTGCCATATGTGGATTAGAATTTTCGCAATATAAGCCCCCACCATCATAATTTGCTGAGTTCTCAGAAATGATGACATCCGTCAAAACAGGACTTGAATTCTTGAGATATATTCCGCCACCCTTCCAGTCTGAATTGTTATTTGATATTATGACATCAATGATGGCAGGATTTGCGTTGCTGCAATAAATGCCTGCTCCACTCTTCTGATCATAGGTCACATTGTTTGTTATGACCAAATTGGTTAAAGTTGGATAAGCATTATTTTTACAACAAATCCCACCCCCATTAGTGGCAGAACCATATGCAACTGTAAATCCGCTGAATACTGTTGAGGAATCTTCCCCGTTTTCAAATTTAACCACACTTCCATTTACGTTACCCCTAATAATAGTCTGAGATATAAAACTTGTATCTTGAGATGTTAAAAACAATGATCCGACAACAATGTTCTTTCCGTTGAAATTGATATTATCATAGTAGGTTCCTGGTTGAACTAACACAGTGTCAGATTGGGATGCAGCATTTATTCCGGCTTGAATCGTTAGATAATCACCTGGCACATTAATTATTGTACAACCTGCATGGTTGTATACGAGAAAGATCATAAAAAACAGCAATAAGAAAATATTTTTATTCATTTCGACCCCCCGAAATTTTTATCTATTTACACTCTTTACTTAGTTAATAAATATCACAATTCAATTTTTCTGCTTTACTATTCAATATGCAAGTTTTTTATCGTACCTTAATATTATCGATCGACTTCACCACAAAATCTGCGACCGGTTCGAGAAGGTCAGCACCATCTTTACCTGTGAGAACGGCGATTGATAATCCGCATCTGGCATTCGTTGCCATATCCATATCCAGCGTGCTATCTCCGATAACCGCAGCATGCTCGGGCTTTATATTCAGTATCTCACACACATAATGCACCATATCGGGGGCGGGTTTATCATTCGTAATACTGTCCGCACCGGATATCGCATGCACCTGGTCGAGTACATCGAAGGCTTCAAGGATTTTTTCACATCGGACTGCGAGGTCAGAGGTTGCAACTGCGATCTTGATGTCGTGTTCCAATGCATTTTCAAATAATCCTCTTATATCACCCAGCGGATTGGCGATCTCTCTCAAGTCCACAATGCTGTCCACTTCGCCAAAAATGCGGTGTGTCGTCTCGTGAGCTTCAATCTTCTTTAATCCAAACTCTATGAGTTTATGTATTACTTTTTTCTCTGTTGTTGGTCGTGAGTCTGTCAGGATGGCAACATCGAGAATATTTGTTGAGTAAGGATCCGCACCCATTGCCCGAATGATGTCGTCGACTTTTTCCTCAGCTAACTCAAAGTGCTTACCAAGCAGACGTGCTCGTTGTTTGATGATCTCGATCCACATATTCAGGTCGGAAAGTGTGCCGTCCTTATCAAATATCATGAGTTTTATTTGAGCCGGATCAATATATACGGTGCCGTTTTGCAAATGTGCAGCTTTGTGTGCCATTATATCCTTTCTATTGCCTGAAGAACATCTATAAGAGTTATCTCGTCGAGTTTCCGGTTTTTGCCGATCATGCTTGCAAGAAGTGAGAGAAATTGCTCGACTGTCATATCAGCATATTTATCCATGATGAGATAGGAGATGTCAGTGCTGCTTTTTTTGAGAATATCATCAAGTTGGGCTTTTTCACTTTTCTCTTGAGGTTCATCGGATTTTTCATCTGCGGGGGCTTCAGTTTTTTTATTTTTATCTTTTGAGATATTGAATACATCCTTTTCAGAATCACTCATGACAAATGAGCCGATTGCGTCACGGTCCTTCCTTGATTTTGAGCTGATAATTTCTTCAAGATAGGTGATCTTCTTTTCGTAGAACTCATCTTTTTTCTTTTCATTGAGTTTTTTATACATGATGAGCGCCATCGCATATTTTCCCTGCTCTTCATACATTTTAGCCAGAGTCGGGGAGGCAACAACATCCTGAAATTCCATATTAAACCTCAATCCTGTTTTTTATTTTATCAAAGATGCCCTGTCCGATGCCTTTGACGTTCATGATTTCTTCGATAGTGTGAAAAGAGCCATGTTCATTTCTGTAGTCAATAATTGCTTGTGCTTTTTTCTCGCCAATCCCGCTTAGATTTTGCAACAGTTCTACAGATGCGGAATTGATATTGATCTTTTCGTTTGTATCAGCAGAAATTGACGAGTCTGTAGTTTGGGTATCTTCTGCAGCGAATGCATATACTTCTGCCGAATCTCCGATCATTTCAAGATAAGGGAGGAGTTTTGCTAGAGTTTTCTTACCGATCCCTTTAATATTTGTAAGTTCTATCAAAGAATTGAATTCTCCATTTTTTTCGCGATAATCAACAATTGCTTGAGATTTTACAGGTCCAATTCCTGGAAGTTTTGATAAATTTTCAATTTCTGCTTTGTTAATATCAATTTTTTCAATCTTTTCTGTTTCTTTTTCAATTTTCTCTACACCTTCTTGTAATTTTTCTTTCTTTTGTGAAGTTTGTCTTAAATTGTTACCAATAATTAGTATAATTAAAACTACAACAATTAAAACCAATATAATAATGGCTCCTTTTGTCTTTTTGTTAATTTTATTATTCATTTTTTGTTTCCTTCGGTTTTTTGATTTTCATGCTATCCTGAATAATTTCTTTAGTCTCAATACTTTCATTTACATCTTCATTATATACTTTAATTTTCCCCTTTATTTTCTGATAAATATTCTCACCAATTCCTTTCACTTTCATGATTTCTTCAATATTTTCAAAAGAACCATTCTCGTTTCTGTAGTCAATAATTGCTTGTGCTTTTTTCTGCCCGATACCGCTCAAGTTCTGAAGCTGCTTAACCGAAGCGGAGTTAATATTTATCTTTTCGGTCGTTCCAGTAGTAAGCGGCGTGTCCGATGTTGATGTTTCTTCAGCGACAAATGCATATACTTCTGCTGAATCTCCGATCATTTCGAGATAGGGGAGGAGCTTTGCCAGCGTTTTCTTGCCGATCCCTTTAATGTTCACCAGTTCGATAAGAGAAGAAAGAGATTCCTGCTGAGTTCTGTATTCAAACATGGCTTGTGCTTTTGCAGGTCCGATGCCCGGCAATTCTGCAAGTGTTTCAATATCAGCGATGTTGATGTTGATCATCATGGGCTCGCGGGATTTTTCCACGACCTTTTTTATACTGTCTTGAACCATGCTTGTGGAATCGGCATCGAGAACGGAGGAAATATTTTTCACGTTGAGCACGATCAGTCCAATAACAAGAAATACAACAATAAAAATTATGATGTTGCGTTCGTCGGGTGTGAAAAATTTATTCATAGATCAGGTGTGTAAGGACCGTGCCCACGTCTTGCAAACTTTTCGGACTGCATTTATCGGGTGTATCCTCGATTGTATGCCAGTAAGGATACTCCATGTCTATGATGTCGATGGCTTCATAACCGGCTTCAAGAAAGGGGTAATGATCATCATAAATATAGTTTGTCATTTTTGATGAAAAAGCACGTATGTCATTTTTCCTGGCAATATCCCATACTTTTTTCACGAGAGCAGGTGACGATTTTTGTGAAAATGATTCAATCAAAATATCCAGGTCTGCATCTCCGATCATATCTATAACGATCACGAATTCGGGCTCTTTCCCCGAATATTGTTCGACGAAATATTGTGATCCAAGGCACCAGCTTTCATTTTGTCCATAGCTTCCTGCATCCTCGGCATCAAAAAAAATAAGGTCAATACCGTAAACCTCGGGTTCGTTTGCCTGTAATATCGTTGCAAGTTCCATGAGCACAGCAACGCCGGATGCAGCATCGTTCGCACCCGCGATAGGTGTGTTGTGATTTGTGACATCTGCATCCCTGTCTGCCCATGGACGTGTATCCCAGTGCGCTCCGATAAATATCCTTCGTGGTTTTTCCGGGTAGTATGATGCGACAATATTTGTGCATTGATACTGTTCACCGCGAACTTCAATAGGAAATTCCTGCGTGCTTACTGTTGCACCGTGCGAGTTCAGGAAGTCTATAAAATAGTCTTTGCATTGAGCATGACCTTTTGAGCCGGGATTTCTGGGACCGAATTCACATTGTGCTTCAAGGTATTCGAAGGCTTTTTCTCCGTTAAATTCTGGAATTGTGCTGGAGCACCCAGAAAGAAACAATGCACACAACCATATCAAACTCATTATTTTCATAATTTTTTGTTGTAATTTTTTCCAATGCATTCATCAAAAATAGCAACGGATTCGTTGTCAATTTTTCTACTGATGAAAATCCCGCGAATAGATAAGTTGTGTGAAATTTTCAGGAAGATCAGCCAGTGTCAAATTCCGTGGATAAAGCCGCACAGGATTGATATCAATACCTCCACGGCGGGTGTATTTGCAGATCAATGCTAATTTTAGGGGAGCTAAGAAGTTAAACAGATCAAAAAAAATTCTCTCGCAACACTCCTCGTGATATTCGTTGTGGAGTCTATATGAAACTATATATTTCAGCAAAGATTCGGGCTGGATTGTTTTTTTGTTCGGCTGATAATACAAGTACACCGAACCCCAGTCCGGCTGATTTGTCAGAGGACAATTCGATTTGAGAAGATGTGAGCAATAGTAGTATTCCTCTTTCTTTGAAATTCCTGTCTGCAGCAAAGAGGGCTCCGGTTTGTAAACTGAGATCCCGTTCACTTCAAGCTCATCTACACAAGTGAATACTGAGCTGTCTGAAAATATATTTGAGAAGGATGAGTATGTTTCATAATAGAGTTGTAAATTATCTGTTTCGAGAATTTTTTCGAGATCGGTTTTGATTGTAAAGAGCGCTTCATCAAATGAAGAAAACCTCAACATCGCAAAGGAGTTCAGATACAGTTTGAGAGATTTGCTTTCGATAATATTTAGTGAATCAGCCCTGTACTCTATCGTGAGAATGCCTGCTGTTGGCTTTCCATTATTTTGTAGAAAAGAGAATTCGTAGGCATTCCAGATGTCAAATCCGTGAAAAGGGGTGGGCTCTTTACATCCGATCGCATTTCTTCCCTGTGAACGGAGTATCGGTTTGAGGATATTCGCATTATATTTGAGAGATTCTTTATACATTTTCATGTCCTTGTTTAAATTAGGCAAAACTCACATTTATAAAATTTAAACAACATTATTAAAAAAACATTTCAATGTCAAAATGCTTCTCCTGTCGAAATAGAGAAATTCCAATCCTCTTCTCCAAATCCAATATCGATGCGCATGTTAAGCCGATCTTCCATGAAGAATGAATAGCGTAATCCAAAGCCGAGGTCAGATCTGGCATTAGCAATAGAGAAGTTCTTTGGTTTATCAGCTACTTGACCATTTTCAGCAAAAACAACAAATCCCATTCTGTGCAAGAATCCTTTTTCCCAGGGGAAAACACGGTATTCTGCTCTGAATACTGCGATCTGTTTGTCAATATGCAGATTTGGCGTCATCCCGCGCATATGCTTGTCAAGATGGGGCATGCTGTAAAAGGGTGGATTTTTCGAAGTGAGTGAGATATATCCTTGCAGTGCAATAACGTGTTTATCAGAAAAGGAAATATACTCCCGAATATCCATAGTATATTCCCCGAAATTATAATCACTACCGATGACCTTGTTGTAGTTTATAGCGCGAAAACTCAACAGTTCTCCTTTTGTCGGGTAGGATTCCGCATTTCGGCTGTCATAGCTGATCTGCAATCCCAACCCGGAATTAAATCCGCCTTTGCTTCCGGGAATTTCACCTGATATCAGCATCCCGCTTTCCTCCATTTTCGTGATCTCGTAATGGTTGAAGTCGTAAATTAATGAGATGTCCCAATTCCTGGTCAGCTTTCTCTTCACATCAAAAGTACATCCGAATTCAATCGGTGTAAAATCTTCTGCATTTTCTAAGCGGGAGTTATTGCCAATACCATAAAATTTTGAGGGCCATTTTCTAAAGTTAAGTGTTGAATTGAGTGTATAAAGACCATTTTTTAAATGAATTTTCGGTTCAAATTTGATCGTGAATTGTTTCTTTTCACTATATTCCGTGGAGAGATAATAACTATTTTGAGGAATGGATGTATCAAAATGCTTTGGGCGGTGGCGTACATAAACAAGTCCACCTCCGTAAAATCCTGTTTCATTCTCGTAGCCGAAGATAGGATAGCCGGCGAACTCTGATTCTGCAAAAATAATGTTACACAATGGTAATGTAATGAGGACCAGAAGAAAAAATCTTTTCATGATCCGCTTGTTGAGAATGAGTCCGATATATTTCATCTAAATATTCTGTGAGTTCTGAACTCTTGTAAATTTATTGATGAACAACAAACAGCACTATAAAATCTGAATGTCATTATCAATTTAGTCCGTGTCAGCTATCGTCTTATTCTGAATTTCTTGAGTAACCGACGAAATGAAGTCCTTTAGATCGGTCGTTCCGAGATTTCCCTTGAGATGTTTTCTGACGGAGATATTATTATTTTCAATCTCTTTTTTGCCTACTACTATCATATAAGGGATTTTTTGCTTCTCTGCTTCACGGATCTTGTAGCCAACCTTTTCATCCTGAACATCGATATCAGTGCGGATATTCGCATCTCTCAAAGCTTGTAATATTCCTTTTGCATAGTCAATTTGATGTTCACTTATAGGTATGACCTGTACCTGCACCGGCGCTAGCCATACCGGGAAATTACCTGCATAATGCTCGATGAGCACGCCAAAGAAGCGTTCTATAGAGCCAAGCAATGCGCGGTGGATCATATATGGACGATGAGCTTCATTATCCTCCCCAATGTAGGTCATGTCAAAGCGCTCGGGAAGATTGAAGTCAAACTGGATTGTGGTGCACTGCCATGAACGGTCAAGAGCATCTTTGATCTTGATATCAATCTTTGGTCCGTAGAATACACCTTCGCCGGAATCGACTTTGTATTCCAGTCCGGAAATTTCCAAAGCTTCTTTCAGCGATTCTGTTGCTCTTTCCCAGTCAATATCTTCTCCCACATAGTGGTCCGGCTGGGTAGAAAGGAAAATATCATATCTGTTGAAGCCAAAGGATCTCAGGAAGAATAGTGAGAAATCAAGTAGTTTTACCACCTCACTTACAAGCTGGCCGGGAGTACACATAATGTGGGCGTCATCCTGTGTGAAGCCCCGCACTCTCATCAGACCATGCAAGGCACCGGAACGTTCGTACCTATATACCGTACCGAGTTCAGCATATTTGATGGGTAATTCTCGGTAGCTGTGCAGTTTAGATTTGTATATCATAATATGGAAGGGACAGTTCATCGGTTTAATATAATAATCGATCTCGTCGATCTTCATCGGTGCGTACATGCTGTCCTTATAAAAATCAAGATGACCGCTGGTTTCCCACAAAATTGACTTTCCAATATGGGGAGTATAGACGATCTGGTATCCGGCTTTGTAGTGCTCCTTTTTCCAGAAATCTTCTATGACATCTCTCATCACCCCACCTTTTGGATGCCAGTGCACGAGCCCTGCACCTACATTTTCGTAAAAGCCGAACAGGTCGAGTTCCTTGCCGATCTTTCTGTGATCTCTTTTTTCCGCTTCTTCCAACTTTTTAAGATGCTCATCCAGCTCTTTCTGGGTGGGGAATGAGATACCGTAAATTCGCTGCAACATTTTATTTTTTTCATCACCAAGCCAATATGCACCAGAGAATTTTAGTAGTTTAAAATATTTTACTTTGTTTGTAGATTGTAAATGCGGGCCGCGGCAGAGGTCCACAAAATCTCCAAGCACGTAAATTGATAATGCCTCATCTTCGGGTAGATCATTTATGCGTTTAATTTTATAGATTTCACCGAGACTATCAAACAGTTCAAGTGCTTCTTCACGACTCAGAACTTTACGTTCAAAGTAGAAATTTTCGTCGATGATACGCTGCATTTCTTCTTCAATACGCCCAAGATCATCTTCTGTAAAAGGAATTTCTTTATCAAAATCATAGTAGAAACCCTGCTCAATCGCAGGGCCGAATGCGATCTTCACGTCTGGGAAAAGACGCTTAACTGCCTGTGCCAGGATGTGTGAACTGCTGTGCCAATAAACATTTTTACCTTTTTCATCGGAGAATTTGTAAAAGAGAATGGAGCCATCTTCCTCGAGTGGGCGTATCATATCGACCGCCGTGTCGTTGAATTGTGCACAGAGAGCTTCTTTGGCAAGTCCTTTGCTTATTCCTTGAGCGATCTCAAGGGGAGTGATCCCTTTTGGAAATTCCTGTATGGAACCGTCCGGGAATGATATTTTGATATTCATGAGAAATCCTTATACAAATATATTTTGAACTTTTAAAATGTTCAATTGTTCAAAATGCAGTCAAGAAAATCAGACTACAAGAAACGTTAGTACTATTCCGTGTAATACTCTCGATTGGTCAAGAAATGATAATCCGTCCAGGATGATTTTTCATCAGCAGCTTTCTCAATGAGATCTGCTGCACCGGTGACCTGGGCATCAAGATTGTCCGCATAATGAAGAATGAGCGCCTCTTTTGTTTTTGGGAGAACTGCAGCGCCATGTTCCCTTTCTCCGTGATGGCTGAGAAGAAGATGCTGTATTTTCATGAGCAGTTTCTGTGGAAAATTATTAATTTCCTCGCATTTGTCAACAACCATTTTATTGCCGATAACAACGTGTCCAATAAGACGTCCTTCATCAGTAAAATCAATAAATGGTGCAAGCGTATATTCCTTTATCTTGCCGATATCATGTAAAATAGCGCAGGTGATGAGCAGGTCTCTGTCAATGCCGTCATACAAAGTACTGACTGCATCACAGATGGAAGTAACTGTCACTGAATGGTGAAGAAGCCCTCCAACAACATTATGATGCCAGTTCTTGGCAGCGGGTGATTTTGAGAACTTTTCCAGCAATTCCTTATCATCAAAGATAAGATGCAGAAGCTTAGATAAATACTCATTTTTTATCGAATCTATGAAGCCAAAGAGTCTTTCTAAAAGCTTGTCTGTATCTTTTGTGGTTGTTGGAGCAAAATCAGAAATTTGGTATTCGTTTTCTTCTGCTTTTCGTATGTTGCTTATGGAGAGCTGCATATTGTTTTCGAAAGTCGTGACAAGCCCTTTAAGCTTAACAATATCTCCTACGCTGAAAGTGTCCCGAAGTTTTGGTACATTATCCCAGATAAATCCTGTTACCTGACCTGTTCTGTCCACACACATTAAACGTATGAAGAATTTACCATTTCTACTTTTTCTCACGGATTTTTCACTGATCGCAAATAAATCTGTTATTTCGCTGCCCTCTAATGGGTTTAAATCCTGTACAAATATTTCTTTCATACTACTCCTATATATAAGTTTTTTTAACCACGAAAACCATGAAAATAACAAAATGGTTTTAATGTCAAAACAAATATATTATTGTATGATGTATTTGTACATTTTTATGAATTGATTTTATTTTTTTGGGCTACCTTCCTAAATCCTTCCTAACAAGGAAGGACTTGCTGCATTCTTATTGAGAGAAGTCCCATCTCCTTAATAGGAGAAGGGATTTAGGGTTGAGGTTTCTACTCGCATATCTTTCTAATTCTCTTCAGAACACCAGCTACATTATTCAATACTTCTTCGTTCTTTATCCTGAGTATTTTATATCCTTTTTCTATAAAATATTCATCACGTTCTTGATCCCGGATCTTAGTTTTCAGGTGAATTTTTCCATCTATTTCAAGAATTACTTTTTTGCTTGGGTATAAAAAATCCAACACAAATGTATCATATGGAACTTGGCGTCTGAATTTAAGTCCGTTCAATTTTTTTGATTTTAATTTTTCCCATATAATTTCTTCTGCTTCAGTTTGTGATTTTCTAAGATCTTTTGAAACCTGAAAAAGTTCTCTGGAGTATTTTCGAGCCATTGGCTACCTTCCTAAATCCTTCCTAATTAGGAAGGATTTTTTAGTGGCACAGTTGATTTCATTTTCGAGGACATATTATTTTAAACCACATACATGGGATTCGTGAAAAGCCATCCTTTGAGCCCGATGAACACCTCAATCCGATAAAAGCCCTTCTCGGTGATCGGATAGGATACTTTGTTCATATACTCAGTGTGAACCAGATTCCCGTTGTGTATAATTTTTATATGACAATCCTGCTGAAGATAGATAAATAAGTAAAGGTCTTTTTCTTCAAGTGATATCTCTTCGCCAGGCAAAGCAAATTTTTCGGATGATTTTGACTCGATCCCACAGTAAAACATATACGGGTCGGCATGAGTATAGTTCACAATGTATGAATTGCCGTTTTTCAAGTATGCAAGGATTTCCCTGGTTGCATTTTCAGTAGATATAGGTTGCCTTGTTTGGATATTCGTTCTGATCGTTCCAAATAATTTTCTATGAGGAAGAAAGCTGATTGAAATAGGACCTACTGAGTACCTGTTCTCATGAGAATCCACACTTCCGATCCCTGGTTTTTTTAAACCATTACAATTCAATTCATCCCATTTTTTCAATACTTTTTTACCCGGTCTTTTTATTGAAGTATTCGGGAAAAGAATTTTTGGCAGGACGTTCCATGGTATACGTAACCGATCGGTCCATTCCGAGATGTAGTTCCATATTTCAATGCCGTCAAATTCATCAACATTCCATGATGTCCAATTATAGGTGCGCAAAGTTCTCTTTGATCTTCTTTTCTCAAATGGATGAGCAATAAATCCGGTTCCACCCACTTTGCTGGTTTTCTCTACATATTCTTCAGCGCTCATAGAAAGTGGAAAAACTTTATCGACGTTGAAAATAAGGTAATGATTATTTTTTGCTACATCATTCATCTCATATCCGATAAGAACATGTATATTTGATTGTGGAAGAGCAGAGAGATCATTTCTTACTTCCAAAGAACGGTGGTCTGTAATACAAACAAAATCGACATTAAGCTTTTCTGCTGTTTTAACAATATTCACAAGGCTTCCATGGCCGTCAAAGGAGTGCTCTGTATGAACATGAATAACGCCAGTGTATTCAAATATTTCTTTTCCGAAAACTGATTTTTTGATCATTTCCAAACCTGAGAGGTATGGCACGGTTTAGGTGATAGTTGTCAACAATTTTATTCATGTAAATGATGACAGGCAGAAAGAGATACATTTAGAAGACTATGCTCCGACATCAAAAATGGCAGGTACTCCATGTTGGGGAACAGAGGATGCTGACTCTCATCCAGCCACAGACCGATATTTCAAAACTTCAAATAATCTTCCCTGGGCGATCAATATTGCCGAATCATGGAATTATCCCATTAAGATGATCCAACTCACTTATGCATATTTATTTTTTGCTGATTGGGCACAGAGCAGGGGGATTGTGCACACTGATTGGTATGATTCTTCCGTACCGGAAAATATCAATCCTGATAATATTTACTCTCCATAATTTAATATCCACAAAATATATTAAGCCAGGCATTACGTCTGGCTTTTTTATTATGAAATAAAATTGACAATTTTTTTCCAAAAGCTTTCAAATAATTATGGCGGAAAAGAAGAAATTATTACAGAAAAAACTCAACCTTCTTGATGTTTTCAGTATTGCGACCGGAGCAATGATCAGCTCAGGACTTTTTATTCTCCCGGGGCTTGCTTTTGCAAAAGCAGGACCAACAGTAATTGTGGCATATATTCTGGCTGGGATCATCGTGATACCAAGTATGCTTGCACAGATAGAACTCGGAACAGCAATGCCCAAAGCGGGCGGAAGTTATTTCTATATTGAGAGAAGTATGGGACCTGCTGCAGGTACTTTAGGAGGATTCGCAAGCTGGTTCAGTCTGGCACTTAAAAGTGCATTTGCCCTAATTGGTATCGGAGCATTTGCCAATTTGCTGTTTCCGGTGCTTTCAGGAACTCATATAAAAGCAATTGCGATTGGATTCTGTATATTCTTTGCACTGCTGAATATAAAAAGCGTAAAGCACACAAGCAAATTCCAGGTTTTTCTTGTATTGTCATTGCTTGCTATGTTGTTTCTCTATTGTGCAGTTGGTATTACAAAAGTAAATCTACACAATTTTATGCCTTTTTCTCCCAAAGGATTCGGTGCAGTGATCCCGGTCGTGGGTCTTGTTTTTGTATCCTTCGGAGGTTTAACGAAAGTGACAAGCATTGCAGAAGAGATCAAAAAACCAAAGGCGAATCTGAAAATGGGTATGTTGATCGCATTTATTGTGGTGATGTTTTTTTATGTTGTAACAATATTTGTCACTGTGGGTGTGGTTGATGCAAGCAAGCTGGCAGGTTCTCTTACACCAATTTCCCAGGGTGGCGAGATCGTACTCGGACGAGTTGGCATGATCATCCTGTCGATCGCAGCGCTATTTGCATTTTTTTCAACAGCCAACGCAGGTATCCTTTCTGCATCGAGATTTCCTCTAGCTATGAGCAGAGATAGATTAGTTCCCGAGATTTTCGGAAAAATGGGTAAAAAGAATCAAACGCCAATTATCTCAATTATATTTACTGCAACATTTATGATCGTTATGATCGCTTTTTTAAATTTTGAGAATCTGGTCAAAGCAGCATCAACCATGAAGATCATTTTGTTCTTGTACACGAACGTTGCGCTAATAGTTATGAGAGAAAGCCGGATCGATACCTACCAGCCCTCCTTCAGAGCACCTCTATATCCGTGGTTGCAGATTATTGCGATCGTCATATACGCTTTTCTTATTTTTAAGATGGGCGCTGTACCGCTTATCATAACTGCCTTTTTTATCACACTTTGTATTGTCTGGTATGTTTTTTATGTACGCATGAAAGTACAAAGAAAGTCTGCGCTGGTGCATATTGTTGAACGAATCACGAATAAAAAGATATCAAGCAGCACGCTTACAGAAGAGCTGAAGGAAATACTCATCAGGCGGGATAATATTGTTGAAGATAGATTTGATAAATTAGTTAAATCTGCAATTATTCTTGATCTTAAGCGCTCAATAGAAGCAGAAGAATTTTTCAAAATTGTGTCAGAGAAGCTTTCTTCAAGGTTGAACATCCCGTCTCAGGAACTGCATGACCTGTTTGTCGAGCGGGAGCGGCAGTCCTCCACAATTCTCGAACCCGGACTTGCAATTCCACATATTATTGTAACAGGAGAGAAAAAGTTTGATATACTTATCGTGCGCTGCAAGGATGGTATTAATTTTGAAAAAGGTGAATCGCCCGTTCATACAGTGTTTGTTTTTATCGGCTCTATGGATGAACGCAATTTCCACTTACGTGCACTCATGTCCATAGCTCAGATCGTGAAAGAGCATAATTTTGACAAGCGATGGTTCAATGCAAAAAATAGTGAAGAATTGAGAAATATAATTTATCTTTCAACAAGGAAGCGAGAGACTCATGAAGGTAAATAAGGTATTATATCGCGATACGAAGAACGGAAAAATTGCAGGTGTGTGCAGTGGACTTTCCGAATATCTCGATGTGGATGTATCATTGATCCGTTTAATATGGATCATTTTCACTATTTTTGGCGGTGCAGGAATTTTTCTCTATATTCTTGCCGCCTTGATCATTCCCAGAAAACCCGAAAATGAAGTAGAGGTCATTGTGGACGAAGAAGATGATAATCGTCTTACAAGAGATATGGATAATGCGGTTATTTTTGGTGTGTGTGCAGGAATTGCAAAGCATTTTAATATGGATGTGAGTATTGTTCGGATCATTTTTCTGCTGATGGGATTATACTTTGCCTCAGGTATATTTCTCTATATAGTATTGGCACTCATTTTACCAAAGAATTAGAGGGAATGCAACTTATTCGACCGATTTTTTTACTGCTGATAATTTTCTGCCTGTGCAGTATGCTTCATGCAGAAGAATTCTCAATCCTGGATAAAACCAGCATCATCACAATTGAGCTTGAAAAAATACAATATAATCTTGGATATGATCATATCATAACCGGCTCCGAAGAGGTGAGTTATCAAGACTCCATTCTTGCAAAAGGAAAAGATTATTCCTTTGATTATGTACGCGGTGTTGTCTCATTCATAAAGGAGCTCGAGTCCGGGTCAAGAGTTAAAATAACCTTTAAAGTTTTTCCTAAAAGTCTGCTTTATTCCTTTCAACAATTTACGCAACAGGATAATATTTTAGAACAGGGATCAAAGGAGAAGCAAACCTCAATCCCAAAACAAAAATATGATACTTCAACCAATCTGAATATTTCCGGAAGTAAAAGCTTTGCACTTTCTCTGGGCAACCAGCAAGATATGGATCTCGACCAGTCGCTCTATCTGCAGGTGGATGGCGAACTCTCAAAAAATGTGTTTATAAAAGCACAACTGTCTGATAATACTACCCCGATTTCCACAGAAGGGACAACAAAAAAACTTAGCGAGTTTGATAAAATGTTCATTAAGGTATATTCAGGGAATTACAGCTTGCAGTTCGGCGATTTCTTTGCCCGTTTTGATGATACATACTATGCAAATTATAATTTCAAATTAGAAGGTGTTACATTTCAGTGGAACGGACCTCAAAAAGTAAATGGTTCTGCAGCAGTTTCAAACGGAGACTTCAAAAGCTATTCCTTTTACGGTAAGGAAGGGATTCAGGGTCCATACTATTTGCCCGGAAAGAACAGCTCGAACGTGCGAGTGCTTTCCGGCACAGAGAAGATATATCTAAATGGAACCTTGCTTACTCGCGGTAAGGATTATTTCATCGATTTTAACGAGGGCTCCATCACTTTTCAGAACAATAATATTATTACTGAGGAATCCTACATTATTGCGGATTATGAATACACTGCTGAAGAGTATAGAAGTAATTTTTATCTCGGTTCAGGCAATATTGCGCTTTTAGATGATGCAGTAGATATCTCTTTGAAAATTCTCAACAATAATGATGATAAGGATAATCCATTGAATTTAACTCTCACACAGGAAGAGAAAGAGATACTGAAAAACGCCGGCAACGATCCTGATAAAGCACGCATCAGCGGAGTGGATTCTGTCGCAGTCGGGCAGGGGAACTATATTCTGGCAGATTCACATTATGTGTATGTGGGATTCGATTCAACAGGAAATTATCTTGTGAACTTCTCGTATGTTGGGGCTGGGAAGGGCTTGTATAATAAATCAGGATATATTCAATATGAATGGGTTGGCGAGGACGATGGAGAGTATATACCGGAAATACAGCTTCCTTTCCCGGAAAAACGGACAAATGTCGATCTCAGAGCAAAGCTTGCAATCGGTAATTTTGAATTCATCTCAGAAGGAATGTTCACCAATTTTGATCAAAACAGCTTCTCCGCGATCGATGATGAACATAATAACGGCTTTGCTCATTACCACTCTTTAAATCTAAATTTGCCTATCTTCTCAAAAGGAAAGGTGCAGACCTCTGCATATTATCAGGCACATGATAAATATTTCTATTCTCTTGCCAGGATAGAATCTGCGGAAACACAGTACAAAACCTCTGATTTCGCCAAGGCAGATACAGTTGAAGTTTCGGAATATGGTGGTCATATTGAGCTCTCCTTCCCGAAATGGCTCATAAACAAATTGCGCTTTTATGATAAGAACATGCGGGATATTGCTCATCAGCAGACATTTTCAAATACCTTTTCCTATATACAGAATCCATCTCTCTTTTTCCTGCCCTCGATCAATTATACCTTTTCCCGGATTCGTGAAAAAAACGAGTCTACTCCGGGCACTACACAGGAAAAACTCGTTCAAAGAATACATTCCCTGGACGGGAGTTATAAAATTGGTTTCATGATGGTGAATGCGGGTTTCTCAGACAGGAAATTTACCAATGAAGGAGCACTGGATTTCGGTTTCAGTAATGTAAAATATTTTTATGGACTCTCAACAGCGCTCTGGAATACAGAAGTCAATCTTGAGTATGAGCAGGAGTTTGTGGACAGTCTGAAGATCGGCTGGTTTGATTTTAAGAAAGCTCATCTGTATAAAATAGGGGTAAATTATCATGAAGGCACGACAAATTTCAAAGCAGATTTTTCTCATAGATCAAATCACTATCTTACCGGGGAGAGCAACAGTAATTTTGATCTCCTTAACTCCCAGCTTTCATTTAATCTCATGAACAACAGTATTTCAAATCGTGTGAATTACAAGATAGGGAATCTCGAACTGTATCCCAAAGTGAAGGAGCTCATTTATGTAGGAGACGGAGAAGGTTTGTATGATAGTCTTGGTTTTTATCAGGAAGATGGAGACTACGATTATGAGATCACAATTGTCGGAACACCGCAGCCGATCACTGAGCTTCAAATGAACTGGAATGTGCAGATCAATCCGGCGAGGGCGATCACCTTAAAAGATAAGGGTTTAAATGAAATTTTGGATAAACTTATTTTTACTTCAGATATTGCAATACAGGAAAAATCCACTACCCCACATAAACTCGATCTCTACCTGCTCAAACCCAGCGCTCTGATGAATAAACAATATACGGACTACGGGTACCAGCGGTATAAGGAACAGCTCTGGTATAACATCGTGAAAAACAGGATCGTAACCCGGTTGCTTTACGAAAAGGTAAAAAAAATAGATAACCAGTACGAGAATGATTTTGATGAACTGGATCAGGATACCTACACTGCTGCGATGAACTTTTATAATGTGCAACACTGGAATTTTGAGAATGAAGTATCCTATACAGATGTAATCTCAAATTATCAAACCAAGGATTTTCTGCACTCCGAAGTATGGGGAGTTTCTACTGATATTGCATATAAATTCAGTTATAATATGATCGTTTCGTCTGAGCTTGCTCTGGATGTTGAAAAGGGCGCGAAACTCGACGGCATAGACGATTATAAAATAACTTCCTATACGATCGAGCCAGAGTTTACTTATAATGCCGGTTCGAAATACCACGTTACCGCACAGGTTCATTTACAGCAGAACAAACGGGAAGGATCCGATTACTTTGCGAATATCCTTTTCAGCAAACGCGCAGGTTTGAATACAAGATTAACGCTGCAGTTTGACTATAAATTCAGTAAATATGTAACCGGATTTCTCAAGTATTATTTGGAAAAATATCCGCAATCTGACGCACGGTATCAACTCAAGATGGAAGTAAGAGCGGATTTTTAAAAAATTTATTATTTGTTCATTCATACTATCAATGAATAAAAAACAGAAGGATAAAATTCTAGATTAACATGAAAAATACGAAGTATATGATAACAAAGCCAACGCTACTTTTAGACGAGGAAAAGTGCGGAAAAAACATAAAAGCTATGTTTTTAAAAGCACAACAAAATAGAGTAAGTTTCCGACCACACTTTAAAACACATCAATCATTAGAGATCGGCAGGTGGTTCAAAGGACTCGCTGTGGATAAAATAACAGTTTCCTCACTTAAAATGGCACAGTATTTCTCTGAGGAATGGAATGACATAACCGTGGCTTTCCCCGTGAATATTTTGGAAATAGCTACCATTAATCAACTGGCAGAAAAAATACATCTCAATCTATTAATAGAGTCTACAAATACTATTGACTTTTTGAAGAAAAATCTGAAACATAAAGTCGGTTTTTTTATTAAGATAGATGTGGGCTATCACAGGGCAGGAATACTTCCAACAGATATTGATATGATAAGCAATATTTTAGCGCAAGCAGGAGAAGGTGATAAGCTTATCTTTAAAGGATTTCTTACACATGCAGGACATGCTTATACTTGCAGAATGCCTGAAGAAATAATTGATGTACATAAAAAAAGCGAGGAACAATTAATTATCTTGAAAGAAAGATATAAAGCAAAATATCCCGATTTTATTCTATCGATCGGGGATACTCCTACTTGCAGCGTGGTCGAGGACTTTTCCAGTATCGATGAGATACGACCCGGCAATTTTGTCTTTTATGATCTTTCCCAATATCAAATCGGTTCTTGTACCATAGATCAGATTGCGGTTGCGATGGCGTGCCCCATTGTTGCCATCCATGAAACGAGAAACGAAATAGTTATATATGGCGGGGGAGTGCACTTTTCCAAGGAAAGATTAGAGGATGAAAAATACGGAACAATTTATGGAAAAGTAGTTGAGAAAAAAGGAAATATTTGGGGAAATTTAATTCCCGATATGTACCTTAAGAGTCTATCCCAAGAACACGGCATTGTTGCAGTACCAAAGTCGAGGATCTCGAATTATAAGATAGGGGATGTGCTGTTCATTCTGCCAGTGCATTCCTGCATGACTGCCAACCTAATGAAAGAGTATGTCACGACAGACGGGAGAGTGATTGAGAGGATATGAGAAGAATATTTTTGTTGACGAGGAATTTAAATTAAAGAATTTTGATGATGTGATGCATGATAAAAAATATTAATTACGAAGAAGATGTTATGATATTAAAAAATCTTATTAGCAAATTCTTGTTTGCCGATATATTATTTGCTGTTTGGACATTTTAGACTAAAGGAAAAAGGAGTATTAAATGAATGAAATGGTTAGTTTCCAACCGACGAAGAAATTGTTTATCGATATCCTAACTAGAGATATTCATATACGTGATTGTATCCTCGAGTTGTTAGATAATTCAGTTGATTCTTATACACGGAACAACATCAATGATAAGAGAGAGATTCGATTAAACTTCAACAAAAATGAATTAAGCATTTTTGATAATTGTGGTGGTATCGATAAGAAGAAACTAAAGGAAGATGTATTTCGATTTGGCACTGAAGATTTTTTAAATAATGTACCTACTATTGGATTATATGGCATTGGTCTAAAAAGATCGATTTTTAA
>Ga0075120_10001085_pt1 | contig 21956 bp, 13 predicted proteins | sample AntAceMetag02UKL_FD_69792 | JGI IMG/M metagenome (GOLD analysis project Ga0075120, IMG submission 69792) | Saline lake microbial communities from Ace Lake, Antarctica - Antarctic Ace Lake Metagenome 02UKL | ecosystem: Environmental > Aquatic > Non-marine Saline and Alkaline > Saline | place...
AAATGTATTAAAAATTTATATATTTCAGGCTATAAATCTTTGCCGAAAGTTTTTTATACTTTTTAAACTCAAGAGTAAATAAAAAGATAAAATTGTAAGGCTGCAAATGGTTCCGATTAATATTTCAGATATAAAGGTAGAGAAGATCAGAGAAAAAATAAAAACTGATCCTTTGTATAAAGATCTTCGGCTCTCGCATGATAGCAATGTTGTTGACCGTTTGTGTGACACTTACCTTCACCAGGATCGAGACAAGGCTTTAATTAAAGGCACTGTTTTAGAGATGGTTGCGGCAGGACGTATACCAGAGGTGCCAGGATGAGAGGATTTTTAATTAATAGGAATTTAAAGGTGACAGATATTTGGAGATCTAAGGTTGAAAGTGAAGATCGGCATGTTATGGATGTTTCTCAGACTTCAGAGCGTGAATAGTTTTTATATTAAGGGTTGATCTATTTGCATTCCCAAAAACGCAAAATATTGTGTCTATCATAATGCAAAAAGTCCAAGATTGTTAATAATAATACGGGCCTTTAAAACCGACTTTTAGGGGATTTCATTATGGACATAATCAGGAAATGTCCAAAAGCTGAATATGGTATGTAGCCATTGTTGGGAAATGATAAATATTAATGGAATCGAACTTACAAAAATAAAGGGGAACATTACCGACAGTGATGAATGAAATTTTCCACATACTCCCTGATAATATTTTGTTGAATTTAGAAATCATTGATTTTCTTAAGCCTTACCGTCCTATAAGCCTGGAAATGTAAGATTATAGGTCACTGATGTCATGATATTTATTTATGAATTGAAACGAAACATCTGGTGATCAGTGACTATACATTAGGTTGGTTCCCGTAATTGCCTATAATGATAATATCTGTTTGTTTTTCATATTATTTCGGAACGATATTTTAATGTTGATTTGTGAATGATTGCTATGTAGGTTAACATTGTTTATTAGAGTGGAAAGGTATTCTGGGATTATTTATCCTTGGTTTTATGAATTCTGTATTAGGCAATGAATTTATAGGATATGGATATATGCAGACGGGAATTTAATGATTGAAGACAATAAGCATACAGGATCTGGTGATTATGACACTGCTATAAATGTCATTGGGGGCCTAAAAGATTGCAATGTGATTTATAAAGCAATCGAAGCCCACTTTGCTAATGATGATAATATTACAGAATTGATATCTGGTAGAAATGAATTCAATCTCAGAACTGAGCGAAGCAGAGAGCGGGTTCAAAGAGCTGTTAAAAGGTCCTTTTTACGGTTTGAAAATCAAAATCATTGTGATTTGGTTTATAGTATTTTCATGGATGATATTCCCCTGCCAGAAAGAGAAGTGATCTTATTTTGGCAGTTTGTCTTATCAAATCGCTTATTTCGTGAGATTTCCTTACATGTCTATGTAAAATCATATTTTACAGGGAAAGTGAATTTTCCGAAAGATGATGTCATTGCATATCTAAAAGAGTTCCTATCTCAAAATAAAAAATTAAATCTTAAATGGTCTGAAAGTACTATAAACACTTTGTCTACCAAGTACCTTAATCTCATGACCAAACTTAATTTTCTTGAGGGTGCTCGAAAAAAATCTTTCAAGCACATCAAGGTTTCAACTGAATTGTTGGTGATATTTCTTTATTTTGCAAGGTTATTTGCTCCTGATAATAACAATGTTTTGGTTAATGAGATATTGCCTCTTTCACTCGTAGCAAAAGAAGATATCCTGGAAAGATTGAAAAAACTCTCATTGAAAGGTTTTTTCAATATGAATTTCAATGGTGTTGAATTAAATATTGAATTAACCCATAGCTATAAAGGGATCTGCGGTGCCTTATATAACAGACCATAAGCAAAAATTTGATGATCTTAAGTTTGCTATCGAAAATCAGGATACGCTGAAAAAACAAGCTAATGGTGGAAACAGTATCCTTTTTTCTTATCAACCGAATGAAGAGTATCTTTATATTGAAAAAGCAAAAGAGCTGTATCAAGCGAAGGCTGACTTTATTGATATCAGTGAATTGTTTGTAAAATTTATTGATGGGGATGGGTGGGACTCATTCAAAGAGTATTACCAAGGATTTCAAAGCGGTCCTCATAAAGTTTTCCTATCCAAAGATGATCCTGCAATTGATTTGTTTGATTTTATTATCAATGAAATTAAATCAGCCGGTGAAAATGACAAAATACCTTTTCTTGTAAGAACGGGCTGTCTTTTCGGGACTGGTATAGATAATGTAAATATAATGGAACATAAAACTGTAATGACTCTTAAGCATCCTTTAGTTATCTTCTATCCTTCAATTATTGAAGATGACAATCTGCTTTTTTTGAATTTTAAACTTGCATCCAAATACCGTTGCACGCTGGTAAAATAAGGGGCCGGATATGTCCAAGATAAATGAAATTTTAACTTTAGATTTAAAAGAAGATATCAAGAACGTTATTGATCTTGAAGATTTTTCAGAACTGGAAATTCAGCAGGAATTAGAATCTTATATCGTCACTGAGGGTATAGGTAGCCATCTCTATAATTTTACCAATCAGTTTACATCAAATATTAAAGAGACTGGTGTATGGATTTCCGGTTTTTATGGCTCTGGTAAATCCTATTTTGGGAAAATGTTGGGATATGTCATCGATAACCCTATCATCAATGGCACTCCAGCCCGAGAACGGTTTATACCCCGTCTTAAAGGCGTTTCTGATGAAAGTTTGATTGAAAATGCAATCCGAAATTTAGATTCCATAAACAGTCGAGTCATTTTTTTGGATGTGGCAAAGCAAAATACAGATAGTGGTTTAGCCTTCACCCTGTTTGCGAACTTATTAAAAAGCCTTGGTTTCAGAGATGATATTTATGGATATATGGAATTTGATCTCTATATCGATGGAAAATATGATGAGTTTAAACATAAGGCAAATGAACTTGAAGGAAAAGAATGGGATGAATTAAAAAAAAGTAACAGGCTTGTTGCAAAAGCAATGCGTAATATTTTTGCTGCAATTGGCTACAGTAATGAAGAATACAATGATACGCATAAGGTATTCAGTGATGCTATCAGTAATTTTTCTGCCAGTAAATTTAAAGCTGAACTTGAAAAATATTTAAAATATAAAACGGATGAAACACTTGTCTTTATATTTGATGAGGCCAGCGAGGCGATCAGTCAGAAAAAGTTTGCTCTTCTTGATCTGGAGGGTATCAGTGAGGCATTGTCGAGTATTAGCGGTAAAGTATGGACGATTGCTATTGCACAAGAAAAACTGGATGATGTTATCAATAATACAAATGTGAATCGTAGTCAACTCACCAAAGTCACAGACCGATTTAAAACAAAGATCCACCTTGAATCAACTGAAGTGGATGTCATTATCCGTAGCCGTTTGTTACAGAAAAAAGACTCAAGTTTTAAACAATTGGTAGAATATTACAAAAAAAATGAAGGTCTTGTTTCTGACGCCACAAATTTAAAATCATTATTTCCGACAAAAACAAATTCCGCTGAAGAATTTGCAACTTACTATCCTTTTCATAAATATCAGTTTGATATCCTTCAAAAATTTCTTTTCAATTCAAATGCCTTGGTGGCTACTCAAATTGCTGCCCGTGGTATGATTATTACCACTTTTGATGTCCTCAAGAACCAGATGCGGGATCATGGGCTGTTTGATTTCACTCCGGGTTATGCCATCTGTTCTGAAGCTCAAACGGCACCTCCAACAGGACTTGTAAACAAATATGATACTGCCCGTAAAATTATTCAAGAGAAAAATTCAGAAATAGAAGGGGAAAAATTACTTAAGACTATCCATCTTCTTTCTGACTCTGAAGTTATTTTACCAACAGTTGAAAGTATTACTAAAAGTTATATCAAAGATCTTAGCTCTTACTATGATATCAAACCAAAAATCGAAGAAGCGCTTAACCTACTGGTCGAGGGAAAGGTTCTTTTACTGTCCAACAATAACTACAAGATTACTTCTGATCTTGAGGGCAAGCTCTTAGAAGAAATGAAAGGCTTTGATGTCGAGCTGTTCATCAAAAAACGATCTTTGATTAATTACATCAAAGATTATAAATTCTTTAATCCTATAGCAACATTTACCGATGGCATTGATTCATTTAAATTCAGTGTATTGTCTGACCAGGATGATGAATTGTGCAGCTCGGGTAATAAAGATTTGAGAATAACGGTCTATGGTTTGTTTAACATCAGTGAAGATAGACAGGATTTTATAGAATCGATTAAGATGGATACTCAGTATAATAAAAAACTGATGACCTTGATTCCTGACAACAGTGAGTTTTCCCAGATCGATAAGCTGATCGGCGAGATAAAACGTTACACAAATATGGAAGATAAGTATTCCAATGAATCAGATCCTATCAAACGGCAGGTTATTCGGGAATTTGCCATCATTCGTGAAGAAAAAGAAAAGAATTTGCGGATGAAAATTGAAAAAGCATATAAAAATGCCTCGTTAATATATATGTTTGATGAGCTTCTTCTTAATCCTGACACCTTCAAAGGAACCATCAATGAAACTCAGAAAAAGCTAATAAAAAACATATATACCAAAAGACTTTCAACGCAGTTATCAGAAGGTTTAGTGCCTAAAATATTTAGTAATCATAAAGAAAAGCTGGGGAAATTTTTTTCTGGTGCTGAGTTTAAATTTTTTGATGATCATGGAAATTTTACCGGTGATCATCTCAAGGTTGTAGAAGAGATTAATGCCAAAATTAAATCAAATTTTGTTGATGGTAAGTCTTTGGAGTCTGACCTTTCCGGATCTCCTTGGGGGTATTCTTTTGGAACAATTGTTGTGACATTAGCGGCTCTTTTCAGGTCTGGAAAGCTCAGCGTTAAGTATAATGGACAAGATCCTAAGTTTTCTTATAAAGACAAGTCTGTTCACGAAGCATTTATCAATGCTACAAAATTCAAATCAGCAAAATTCAAATCAATAATTAAAGGACTTTCTGCAAACCAAAAGAATCAAACAGTTCAATTGCTGTTGGATCTGGAAATTGAAAAACATACCAATCGTAAAATAGACTGGAGCACAAATGATTTTGACCTGGCTGATGCCATCAAGTTCATGGCAGAGCATTTCATCGGTGCGTTGACAACACTGAACGATACAGTTGATAATTTTGATTCTTTATTTCCTAATGTGGCAGCACAAAAAACAGTACTGCTTAAATATTCAAGCAAAGTGACAGAAGGTAACTACATTGAAAAAGTAGAAGACCTTCTTGCTAACAGAGATGCTTATAAAACTTCAATTCAAACAATTCTTAAAGCTCAAAAATTTATCAAGAAAAATTTCCCAAAAGTAAAAGAGTTTAAACGGTTTATAGAAGCTGTAATTGCTGAATTGAAAAAGGCTGACCGGGTTGATATCAACAGTCAAGATGCTAATGATGAATTTTTAAGTCTTTACAAGCTGGATATGGTTCAAAATTTTGCCCTGTTACAACAACAGGCTCAATTTGTAAAAGACAGTTATTTTACGTTGATTAAAAATGCTGCGTCAGGAATGACCCATGAGTATCAATTGTTTCAGGGAAAGGTGGATGGAGTAATAAAAAAGTTAAAACAAAATTATCCATCGGAACTAAATATTCAAAATAAGAAAAAATTGGGTGCTTTGAAGCAGTATTGCTCTGACAGGATCATTGACGAGCCCTGTCTTGAATTTTCTATCAGCTGTAAAAAATGCGGGTATTCTCTTTCAGATATTTTAAATTATATCGACTTGGTCCCGAGCAAAAATAATGTTTTGATAATGATACAAAGTAATTTTATTACTGAAGCACCAGACCCGGGGGGAGATCCCGATGATGACGGGAAACCACCAAAATTGCCCCGGAAAATCAAATTTCAGGTTCCCGGGAGAAATATGACTGTAAAGGAATATAAATATCTGCTGACAATGCAATTAACCGCTTTGGAAGCAGCACAACCTGATGAGGAAATTGAACTGGAAATTGAAACTCTATAACCAGGATATAATTTTATGAAACTTGCAGAACATGTGGATAAGCTTCGTACGCAAATTGAGAACGCTTTTGATAAGCAATTTGCTCGACTTGGTGTTGGTCTGACCAAACAAATTGAATTGGAAAAAATTCCCAAAGAACTTCACGCCAAGAGATATCATTTTGATGAAATGCTGGAAAGTCATAAGGGTGAAACAGGTAGTTATGAGAATGCCCGTGAAAAATTAATCGATGAACTCACGTTTACCCTCTTTAACCGAATAGCTGCTGTTAAAGTAATGGAATCTGCAAGCCTGTTTCCTCCGATAATTGCAAAACAGCCTGAACATGGGGATCGATCCTTTGGACATAAAGCCTGGTTGGAAATAAGGCCAGATATGCGTGATGAGGAACTTGACGGTATTCGGGAATACATTAAAGATGCTTTTACGGAATTAGGCCAAACTCTGCCATTATATAGCAAGGAATATCCCTATGCTCTTTTACCCGACGTAATTAGTCTCAATGAAATCATAGATGCATTCAATGAAGTGGAAAAAGATTCTCAGCTTGAAGATGCGATCTGGCAGAGTGATGATATCCTTGGGTGGCTCTATGAGAGTTATAATAATGCTAAAAAGTCTGTATTTAAAGAAAGCAAAGCTAAAACTGAATATGATAAAGTGTCACTTCAATCGCAGGTCTATACACCTCGATGGGTGGTGCAGTTCCTGGTTGATAACTCGCTTGGTAAGCTCTACTTGGAAATGTATCCTGAATCTGAAATCAAGAAAAGATACAAGATTGCCAATGCGCCAAAGACACAGGAACGTAAACCCAAACCCATACATGAAATAAAATTGATTGATCCCTCCGCAGGCTCTGGAAATTTTCTGCTCTATGCTTTTGACCTTTTTTATGAACTTTACATGGATCAGATTGAAAACTATGGTGCTGGCTATGATGAAGATGATATTCCAAATCTTATCATCGAAAAGAATTTGCATGGTATTGACCTGGATGACCGTGCGATTCAGTTGGCCCAGCTCGGTCTCTACATCAAGGCTCGCAAGAAACGTCGCACTATAGGTAATCTGAAATTCAATGTGGTCTCTTCAGACTTTTTTTTGCCGGATTATGAAGAAGCTCGACATATATTCGAAGATGGTAATCGGCTTGATCAAAATCAAAAAGAGTTGATTGAGGAAATTTGGGAAGATCTGCAATATGCTTATAAATTTGGTTCACTTATAAGACTGGATGAAAAGCTGAAAGCCAAATTAAAAACCCTTGAATTTGAGCAAAATGGCAAGCAAATGCAGTTTTTTTCTGATGAAGAACTCGGTAATAAACCTAAATCAGTTCAGCTTGAATTATTTACCGCAGCGGATATTGAACAACAAAAAAAATTCATAAAAACATTCTTCGTAAATCTCAAAATGGCTCTGGCACAGTATGCAAAAGCTCAGGGGAATACTTTTCTTACAAATAAAACACGTGATGCCATAACCTTTTTGGAGGTACTTACAGCTGAGTATGATGTGGCGATAGCCAACCCGCCCTATACCGACAGCGCAGATTTTGGAAAAGAGCTGAAATTGTTTGTAGAAGCTAACTATAAGATACCGTTTAAGTTTCATACGAACCTTTATGCGACCTTTATTAAGCGATGTTATGATTTTACTTTTAAGGACGGTAAAATTGCGATGATTCATCCACGAACTTTTATGTTTATAAAAACGTTTGAGGGTGTACGAAAATTCATTCTTGAGAAAACGCATATTAATGTATTTGTCGATTACAGCTTGAGCAATTTGTTCGGTTCAATTATGGTAGATCCTGCGTTCTATGTTCTGGAGAAAAGGGTGTCTGAAGAAGGGGGTGCTTGGTTTGTATCTCTTGACCAATACACACGAACACCGAATGAAAAATACAAAAAAGATTTTTGTCTCCAATCATTAGATGATTATATCGCAGGTATAAAAAATGAACACAATTATTCTATCCCTCAATCCAAACTGAAAATCATTAAATCTTGGCCGTTTATCTATTGGATTTCCGATGAGTTCCGGGATAAGTTTAAAAGTGTATCAATCGACAAATTCTTCAAAGTCTCCCAAGGGATGTCTGTTTCAAATGGTGAGAGATTTCTCAGATTTAATTGGGAATTAGATTCTGGTGACATTTTTGAAGGAAATAAAGCTACAAATTGTAAGTGGGCTCGGTTTCCTAAAGGAGGACCATTTAAAAAATGGTCTGGTAATTTATGGCTATGTGTAAATTGGAAAAATGATGGTGCTGAACTCAAATCATTTAAAAAAGCGGTGTTAAGAAACCAGCAATATTATTTTGTTGAAGGAATAACATATAGTAGTAGTGGTTCGAAAGGCACAACTTTTAGAACACTGCCTAATAGTGCCGTAATTAGTGGTGGCGGGCCTGGAATTCATCGAACTGACGAAAAATATTCTAACCTGTATTGTTTGGGATATTTAAATTCAAAATTTGTTTCATATATAGTCAATTGCTTAAACCCAACTGTTAATACAACTCAAGGAGACTTGAATAGAATTCCTTTGTTAGATGTTGGCCAGAGTGCGATTGGTAACATTGAATGCTTAGTTAAGCAAAACATTGATATATCCAACAGAGTGATGAGTTATTCAATCTGTGAAGAGAATTATTCTACATCTCCGTTGTTCTTCCTCCAAAATGACTTCAAAGTATCGATCAAATCATTTTTCTCGCACGAAAACTGTTTGATAGCTCAAAGTCTAATTAATGAAGCTATAATTGATAAGGAAATCTTGACGAATGTAATATTACCGGATTTCGACAAGACCATGGTATTGGACAAAGAAGGTGAAAACATCGGCGGGCTGCCGGTACTGGAAGAAGCCCGAGAGGCGTATCTGGCTGAGACAGAAGCCACCAAAGGATTTCCTCTGGATATTATTCGGAATTTTATTGAGTCACTACCGACCAGTGAATTCACGCCTGAAGAGCGTGAGGTCATTGAGAGTGGATTTTCTTCGCTTTACCAGAGCAACAACGATCTGGAAGAGTTCTGCATTCGCCATCAGGTGAACCTCATCAATGTCTGGTATTGGTTCAAACAAAGCAATGTGATCCCTAAACAACGGATGAATACATTGGCAATGGAATTTTTAGCAGACATTATTCGTGAAATTCTGATGGAAGATGAAGATGGTATTATCCCGCTGGTTGCTAATGCTGGTGAAAAGGTTCTTCTTGATCGGATTGAAGATAAATTTTTAGAAAAAGGTTTTTCAACTGCACAGTTTTCCAGTTTCGATACTGTGTTGGGAAGACCTCTCAACGATTATATTAATAAGTATTTTTTTGCAGCGCTCTCAGACCATCTCAACCGTTTTATGTATTTGCCCAAGACACCATTCATTTGGCACCTTTCCAGTGGCATAGAACAGGGTTTTGATTGTTATATCATCATTTACAAATGGAGTCGGGATAAATTAATGCGGATCAGATCGGTCTATATTGAGCACCGTGAACGAGCGCTAATCAATCAACAAACTGATCTTGCAGATAACAACAGTGCAGAGGCTCAGAGTAAAAAAGATAAAATTTTTAAGCAGCTCCAGGAAATTGAAGAATTTAAGATAAAGATCGATGAACTCCTAACTGAAGGCTATGATCCGATTCTTGATGATGGGGTTGGTAAAAATATCGCACCGCTTCAGCAAAAGAAAATGATTCCCTATGAAGTGCTCAATAAAGGGCAGCTTAAAAAATACTTAAACGCTGATTGGTAAAGGTTTAGATTATGATTGATACCTGGCTGAAAAACGATCTTAACTTGATATATAAAAAATATCCTGTGGCTGTGTTTATTGATGAATCGGGCGATGCTGAATTTTTTTTGAAATCAATGAAGGATGAATACACCATTCATAAGGCAAATTCAGATATCGAAGAACTTCATATTAAATATTTGATTGAACGTGACCAGCCATCATCACAAAAATATCTGATTTATACTCGTAGGGTTAAAGGTAAACTTAAATTTATTCGGGAATATTGCGAAATCAATGGATGCCTTGAAATCCGATATCTACAAAATTACATCAAAGATAAAGTTCACCAGACTTTAAATTTGAATATCAATCTCCCGAACGATGAACTAATTGCTGCGGCAAAAATCAGTGTGGGTAAAAGTCAAACCTACTGGATGGATTTGAGTCATAAAGGTGCTTCAGAGATATTTGATTTAAAAAAAGAATTGCTTCCATTTCTTAACGATCCTGAAACATATTCAAAAGAAAAATATGATGCTCAGTTGAGAGAAACGTTTTATCGTAAAATCAATGATCTGCTGAAACAGGAATATATTTCCAAACCTGCTAAGACCTTAGCCAGTGAAGTTATAAAGGCGATGCTGGATGGACTTGCCACTGGATCATGTGATAAAACACTTGAAAGTGTTTATTGTGCATGGCTTGATTCAGTAAGTTATAAACAATCTTTTTCCGGTTATCTCAATGATTATAAAGTGTCGGAGAATGTAGATACTTGGAAAGTTAATCCATCTCATCCATTCAGAACAGTTGATGAACAGTGGTTAACTGTAGTTGGAGGCAGTATTAATAGTAAGGAGTCACTGTCAAACTACATTGCAAAAATTTCTCAACGGAATCAAAACAAACAAGCGCAATCGTTGGGAGTTACCTTCTGGGGTGATGTAAAAATACTGCTTAAATTTGATGCAAAAGATATTGCATATCTCAGTTCATTTTCTGAGTGCATAGAGTTTTATACAAAGCATTTTTACAAGCTTGATACCGCTATTCGGAATCTTTACGCTGAGTTCATCCATAAAAAGGATCTGCTTGAACCGTTTCAGGAGCATTATAAACAGATTTTATCCATCTTCCTTGATAAGTGGTTTAAATATTTTGATGGCTACGAGGAAGGCCAGACAGGCGTGCTTCAAGGGATCATTGATGACAATAATGTAAAAACTGCCGTTATTGTGGGTGATGGAATAACCTATGAAATTGCTTGCAAGATCTCTCAAAAAGCAAACGGTAATTACAAGCTCATCCAAGATATTATACTTGCTGATATGCCTTCCGAAACAGAAAATAATATGAGCCGGATCTATATGGCGAATGGTGTTACTGAAAAGGTTCAAAGTAATCGAGAAAAATATTTGAGAGATCAGAATACGGACAAATCGGTTGATTTCATTAAATTAGATGATTTAAATGATGATGCAAATCCTTCACAGTATTTGATCTGCACATATAAAGATATTGATGCTATGGGAGAAAAGTTACAACATAAGGCCCTAAAATATTTCCCAGAAAGTATCGATTATTTTGCTGAAAAAATTTCTCTGCTCCTTAGTGCTGGATATTCAAAAGTATATTTGATTGCTGATCATGGCTTTGTTTTAACAGGCTTACTGAGTGAAGCAGATAAAATCACAACTTCACTTGATGGAAGTTCTGCAAAAGCGGAAAGATATATCCGATCTGTTAAACAGCAGGTATCCTTAACTGATGGGTATATTGAAGTTGAGAGGAAATATGATACGTTTAACTATCTTTATTTTTCAAAAACAATGAGCCCATTTAAAACCCCAGGAGTTTATGGGTTCTCCCATGGCGGTGTTTCTCCTCAAGAGCTTATAACACCATTTTTTTGTTGGGAACAGTCTGGTGGCCCGTCTCAGGCTCTTAAGGTGTCAATTCAAAACAAAGAGGATTTAAAAAATGTTTCAGGTGAAATTTATCAGGTGAAAATTCAATCCGGTAAAGGATCTGATCTTTTTTCGATAAACAGAAAAGTTTTTTTCATATTTTTTAGTAATAAGGTTCAAATAAACAAAAGTGATATATTTACAATCCAAAAAGAGCAGATTATTGCAAAAGAATATACGTTTGACGGGAATACTGAAATTGAAATCCAATTATTGGATGCTAATACAAAAGAACAGCTTGATAGAGCCGTGATTAAGAAAAATAAAGATCGTGATTTGGGCGGGTTAATATAACAAAAGGTAGGTTGTTATGGCAGTATTGAATGATTTGGATATAAAGCTTCTGGAGCATTTCAGGGGGTATGTTGTTAAAAAGGATCTTGTTTTATCAGTTAAAGTGGGAGCCAATGTACCTGTATTCGTTCTTGAATATCTGATTGCCAATTCCTGTTCAACCGATGATGATGAACAGATACGAAAAGGGATGGAAAATGTAAAAAAGATTCTTTCAGAACATTATGTAAATCCTGAGGAAAGCTCATTAATCCATTCCAAGATAAGGGAAAAAGGTCGCTACAAAATCATCGATAAAATATCTGTAGAGCTGGATTCAAAAAAGGATATTTATTGGGCAAAACTTCAGAACAGCAATATTAAAAATGGCAATATCGATGACAACCTTGTAAGGCAGCATGAAAAAATGTTGATGGGTGGTATCTGGGCAATTATTGATATTGAGTATGACCCTGATATCAAAATCGGACAGAATATATTCCCGTTTGTTGTAACGGAAATTAAGCCGATTCAGCTATCAAGTTTTGATAACAGCAAGATTATCAATAAACGTAAGGAGTTCACGAAAGAAGAATGGCTCGATGTGCTATTACGTAGTTGTGGCTATGAGCCAAGCGCTGAAGATGTTACTGACCGTGTAAAAATGCTTCTGTTGTCACGTTTATTGCCAATGGTAGAGTCAAATTTCAATTTTGTTGAACTTGGGCCTCGTTCTACAGGTAAATCCTTTGTGTTTAAAGAGTTGACGCCGTATGCGGTATTAATATCAGGTGGGCAAGGAACAGTTGCCAAGCTTTTCGTTCATGGATCGTCTGGAAAAGTTGGAGCAGTTGGTCAATGGGATGCAATTTGCTTTGATGAAGCAACTGATAGAATATTCAAAGACAGAGCCGCTATTCCATTGATGAAAGATTACATGGAATCCGGTTCATTCTCCCGGGCAGGTGCTGGAGGAGAAATTACAGGAGTTGCATCAATTATTCTGAACGGTAATATTAATCAGCCTGTTGAAACAGTTTTGCAAACGTCTCATCTGTTCAGCCCTCTATCCGATGAAGTCAATAATGACACCGCCTTTCTTGATCGTATTCATTTTTATCTTCCGGGATGGGAATTAATAAAATTTGCACCCAAGCATTTTACATCTAATTTTGGATTCAGTACCGATTTTTTTTCAGAAGCCTTAAAGTCTTTCAGGCGGGTCAATTATACGGATGCCATTGAAGAATATTTCTCTTTGGGAGCACATTTAAAACAACGTGATACAAAACCGGTTAAAAAAACAGTTTCAGGTTTCATTAAACTTCTACATCCAGATGGAGTCTATACGAAAGATGATATTCGGGAGTACCTTGATATTGCGCTTGAGATGCGAAGGCGTGTTAAAGAACAGTTGAAGCGTATCGGTGGGATGGAATTCTGGGATACCAATTTTTCTTATATCGATAAAGATACACAGGAAGAACATTTTGTAGGTCTTCCTGAGGAAAAGGGGTCACAGCTCATTGAAAATACTCCTCTTCCACCTGGTGTCTGTTATACAAGCACCAGTGACGGTGAGAATATAGCCCTTGTTCGGATTGAAACAATTACAGTTCCAGGATCTGGAAAATTAAATATTACGGGTGTCAGTAATATAACAGTTAAAGAAAATATAAAAAATACTTACCAGTATATAAAAGCGAATGAAAAAACGATCTTAAGTGATAGGCATTCACTTAAAAATTATGATATTACTATACAAGTCAGTAACCTACTTGGTGCAGCAATTTCATCTGGGATTGGATCTGCTGTATACATCACCATTGTTTCAGCAATATACAAAAAGAATTTGAAAGCAGGCTTAGCTGTACTTGGCAATATCTCGGTAGGTGGTGCTATTGAAAGAGCCACGAACTTTCCAGATAAAGTAACAATGCTTTCTGAAAATGGGGCTAAAGTTGTGATTGTACCAATGGACAATCTGGCAGAATTAGCAAATATTCCTACGTCTGTCCTTGGTGATACTGATGTGCCTTTTTATCAAAATAATCAACTGCTGATGCAGAAAGCGATTTTGCTCGACTAATTTTGAGTGGTTTGTACTTATTGGGGGTTGGAATACTATCTAAAGGAGAACTGAAATATGAATGCTGATACTTTTTTTTGCCATTTGTCTTCAAGTAGTATTGCAAAAATGATTGTAAAGTCTCAAGCACCAATTTGTTACTCTGCTCCTGGCGTTCAAAAAGTAGTGGCTGAAGCAATGGTTAAGGCTGCAAAAAACATAGGCCCTGATTTAATTACCGTGTGGATTGATTTTGATGAGCGTGTAATGCGAATGGGGTATGGTGATATTGAGGCTGTCAAAATACTGCACGAAGAAGGAATTACTGTCCGCCATGCAGCTGGACTGCGAAGTTCCTTTATTATTGCAGATGGTGAAGGGTACGCCTTCACACCAACACCTCTTTATTTAGAAGCAGAACCGGGAAATGATATTAGAAATGCTCTACGCCTGACAAGAGAACAAATTGCCGAAGCATTGGCCCGATTATCACCAGCTGCTAAGGTCATTGCGGTCGCAATGGCTCAAGATCCTGAGGAAGAAACAAAGATTTCAAGCCTCCCGGAAGAAAGTAATTTCGTTCCGGTGGATACTATAAAATTTGAAGAGGTGGATCGTAGCTTGAAAGAGGCCCCTCCTGTCAAATTTGATGTTGCCCGACAAGTCCGAGTTTTTGAACCATATCTTCAATATGTAGAGTTGAGTTTGACAGGTGCTGCAATCCAGCGTCAGCGATTGGCCATACCACCGAATATACAAAAACTTGGGGGTAGTCAGAATTTAGAAGGTCGACTGCGGACGACTTTTGATCTTATTGAAAAACGAGGAAAACTTTCGTCAAAACCCTTGGAAGATGATTTGAATGAAATCCGTAAGCATTTTACACCATCTTTGGGGAAAACACATGGTAGAGTTGTTCTTAAGGGTGCAAAGCCTCACTTGGTGGAACGATTGGCTGAATTCCGTACAAAACTTGAAGATCATCAGAAAACAGTAGCTGAAAGTTTACAAAAGCATCTTAATGATTCAAGAACGCAAATAATTGATTATTATCTTAAACGAGTGATCGACACGCCACCGGATGCATTACTTGGCCAGTCTCTTAGTGGTAACAAACCATCGGAGGAAGATGCATGGCGATGGCTTGAGGGTGAGCTGACTCGGGTTTTTCCCATGGCTGAAGCACTCATTTCTAAAATGTCCTTGGGAGAACGATACAAAGATGTGACGTTTGAAACATTGAACCAAAAAGATTTTTTAGAATCAGTAAAAACAGCATTCCCTATGGTGAATTGGGAAAAGGCGTATAATGAATTCCAAGCAGCAGGAGAAGGTGAAAAATAATCTCAGGTTCCCCGGATCTCCCGTAGAACTTTTTAGAGTGCGATGTGTTACAGAAAAGAGGATATTCAATATGTACAATAAATTAGAACAACCAATTCTCGATTAAGGGTGTAAGCTGTTGACTAAAAAAGATGAATTCAATTTTATAAATTTAAAGCGAAATGTGCTTGAAGAAAACGAGCTTCAAGAAATTGTCTAAGGTAGGTCTATTAGATCAATGGGATTGTATAAGGGAAAAATTGATTGAGAAGGTTCAATGCAATGAGAATTCTTTTGTGAAAAAGGGAAGCAAAAAATAATTATTCAGAATCAAGGGGTAAGACATGGCAAATCTTATTAATGATAGAGCAATAGATCAATTAGTTAAATTGTATTCTGGCCGCTTTCGTTCAGATGAAGGCAAAGATTGGTTTCAAAAAAAAATAAGAAAATGGTTATTCAAACAAATTGATTGTCGAACTAAAATTACTCAAATTGAGGAGGACCACCCAAGTTGGTTGAAAGAAGAAATCCAAAAAGGGTCGGATATTTATCGATTCCATGTTTCCGAAAAGGTCAGTGAGAGGCTAAAATATTTCGCGCAATGGATACGTTCACTTGAAAGAGCGCAAAGAAGTGGAGACACATTTGATTTCTCTGATGAAGCAAGAGGCCTTTTAGTCAAGTTAAACAAAAGCAGTGTTGATCAAGGTTTAATTTTCGCTCGATCATGGTTTAATAAACTTCATGAAAAAAGATCGCTAAACAAAGACATATTTTCAAAGAAAGAGATTAAACTTCCAAATGGTAAAAAGTGGAAGCGTATTACCTCTTTATCTGAACTTCATCAAATAGGTGAGTCTCTCCATAATTGTTTAAGAGCTGATTGGGATGAGACCGGTGGAATGTATGATGACTCGTTTCTTGATCAAGAGATGGAGTTTTGGGGGCTTTTTGATGAAGTCAACCCAATAGCGGCATTACGGATAGATTGTGATAAACAAGTCGCCTGTGAATTTGAGGGAAAGAAAGGTAACTCCCCAAATAAAGAAATGATAAAAGATCTTATTGATCTTAAGCTAAAATCTAAATTTACTACAGAAGAAGAGTATTTCATTCCCTTTGGCTTGATTGATGGGAAATATTTTGGAGAGATTAAGCCGCAGATAACATTTAAAGAATTAAATATTTATTTTTATCAGAATACAAAAGTTTTTATTTATTCAAATGATCATAAAAAACTATGCGCTTTGAATTTATTGGATTGTGATAATTTAGAAGATGTTATTTATTTTGAATCTTATTTTGAACCTTACGAATTATCTGAATCAATTTCATTTTTAACTCTGATCGGTCAATGCCTGGCTAAATTAAAAAGCAGATTCCCAAAAGAAAATCTTGATTGGGAACTTACTGATATAATAGACACTAAAAGGAAAAAGGACCAATTTGTTTATTGGAAAGATGATTATAAAATTTTGACTTCCAATAAGGAAAAATACGTGGTTTCAAGACATGGAATATCAAAGAAGTCAGAAAGCCCGGACTGGTTCATTTTATATGAACCGGAAAATGGTTATGTATTGCGCGGAAAAAAATTTGAATTGCTTCAAGAAATTGAAAATTCTTTCGCCCCAATTAAGTTTTGGAAGTCTATCGATAATAAAGCGAGTAAAGTATCACTTCTTTCGGATATCTACCAGGATGAAAACGGCAAACCAATTTTGACATCAGCTCCTACTCCTACAGGGTGGGTAAATAAAAATAAGGGCTGGGAGATTGAACAAAAGGAGGATATTGAAAATGGTAAATATCATATAAAAATAAGAACTGTGCTTGACTTAAGAATCTCTGATTCTTCACACGAAGATTCTTATATTAGAAACCAGATAGCAAAGAAAAAACAATCCTATGCATATCAATATGTTGCGTTTCTGAATGGTGAACCTGAAGCCGCTGGAGTATTAAGGTATAGATCTCAAAGGCAAACCGAATTTTACTTGGCGGTACCTGGAAGGCAATCCCAAGTATTAGCGAGTTTATTAAATCTATTTTTGAATGAAAGCTATTTTAAAATAGAGTTTCCTGATGATGTATCAGATATTTATAATTCGATGATCAGTGAAGGAAAATATAAATACAAACCAATTATTAGTCAAAATGTCATCGATGAATTTTGTAGTTGGACTCGGCTATATAATAAAATTATCATGTTCTCTGAAAACGGATCATTAGTCTGGAGATCGACAGAGAAGAATTCAATGTTACATAAACCTGAGTTTTTTACAAATCACAATGAGACCATTGTGGTCTTTGCTGTCAAACTATCAAATTCAATTGGGCTTCGATTTAGTGATGAATGGAAAGATATATTCGAGGAATATGGATATTTTCTAAATAAAAAAGGAATTCCAATAAAAGCGCCATATCCAGAGATAAGGCAAATGGCAATTGGGGAATTGGGAAACGGGGCAACAGCATACAGGGATATTGCGGAAGGCCTATTTTACTGGAGTATCGACTGTGAATATAGTGGGATTGGTTATACTCTTGGATGTGATGAAAATAGTCTTATTTGTTTTTTGAATTCTGATAGCGACAAACCATTAAGTGAGATGACTTATCACATTAAAACGTTGATACACGCATTATTAGATAAGTTTAATAAAACGATGAGTCGATTAGATTTAGGCTTGGTTGGGTTACAAAAGCTGACAACTGGTCACAGCCCAGAAGAAAATGACTTAAATCCATTATCAAAAAATATCATACCGATAAATTCTCAATATAACTGTTGTTGGAAACGCCATGGAACAACTTGGCAAGTTAATTTAGATGCTAATAAAATAGCTGAAGTTAAAGATGAAAATATACATATTGATCTTAATTATTGCCCAGAAGATTTAGTATTATCTATATTTTCAACTATGAAACAAGCATTGAAAAAAACGTTCTATAACGAAGGCGACCTTTCAATAGGTCATATTTCTTGGGAGGAACAGTTTCCAGAAGTAAAAAATGAATTGGAAGACTTGGACGAATGGGACGATGACGAAGAGGGATGGGATTGAGGGGCTTTGTCTATTTATGTTCGATGAGTGCGCTACATTAAATGATGTACACAAGCTCATATCGAGAAAAAAAATTATCCATCAAGACAATCTATTATATCCTTGAAGATGCCAGTTCTACCCAATTCGATCTATTTAAAGAATTGATACCATCCTTTTCATTTACACTGCCAATCTGTTGACCAGTTAGGCCTTGATGATCATAAATATGGGAACACGCTTGCCTGAAACTGTCATTTCTAAGAGTCAGAGAGTAGATAGAAATATTTGTATTGAATTCTGTAACCAACTCATTCAATAAGTTGGTTGCTCTGGAAATATTTTCCTCTATGCCAGAATCCGAAGCATCAAGAAGAAAGAAGTTCTGATAGTACTGTTTTGGGGCTAATATGCTGATATTTACCTTCCATGGAACATCAATCTCTTTAATTTGCCTTTCGACAATCACCCGATATTCCACAAGGTTTTTCAAACCTTCAACGAGTGCATATAACGGTGAGTCACCACTATCCCACGGCTTTAATTCAATAAATTCAACGGAATCCCTACTATGCCTAACCACAAGATCAATTGATTCTTTGCCACCACCAACAGGAACCTGATTAAAAAAATTGTCTTTATTGGACACAACTATAAAACGTTCAAGAGCTTCTTCCGGACGGTAAGGAGTTTTATCCTCTTTCAATGTAAATCTATTTTTTTTGTGGAAGTGAAGAAGTTTTTCACCTCGTGGTCTGTTCTCCGGTTGATTGGTGATTTCTTGAATCGTCGTATGTAATTCTTTCGGGGTAAATGGCAATTTGCCTGTTTTTAAATATTCCATCCACAACCTTTTGTGATCTATCCTCCACCGGCTTAATGGTGATTTTCTAAAATGATCAAGCACCTGTTTCATAACACTTTTACTCATATAGACCACCATTCTCCATCATTTTGGATTTTGACGTTTGTAAAATATTCCTGGTAAATATTTGGTTCAAATGTGTGAATGGGAACCAGCTTATCAGGTTTAATAGCTTTTGCAAATCTTTGTAAATCAATTATTGGAGCATGACCAGAAGTGTGGCAATGGCATAAAAATATTTTATTTTTAATCATCCAATCATTGAACCAATTAAGCCTTTTTTCTTTCAAGTAGCCAGGCCATAATGAATAAATCAGAGAGGCATTCGCCAGGCAATCAGCTTTTTCTAAATCTCTTACCATGGATGGCCTGAATAACAGTACTGATCTCTCAGATGATTCCTTTAACTGTTCAGGATATATCCTGCTTGATGAGAATGACTTTGCAAACTCAAATAATTTTCTATCTCTGATAATTTTTTTCTGGCGCCATGGTAAAAATACCTTGAGCTGTTTCCATCCTGGTTGTGGTAAATTTGGATTTTCAATTGCCCTCATTATTGAGGCAGTGTACATGTCCACGATAAATAGCCACTTAGTTTTCCTACAGGCTTTATAAATTGTGACCAGGCGGTCAATATTTTGGGCAGCGGCCCAGATGAGAGCAATTCCTTTCGTATCCTTAATGAGATGTATAAATCGGTTTTCCAGCTCATCCTCTGAAGGATATCTAGTTTTACTACTCACTCGGGATAATGTTGTCCCTTCCATCAACAGAACATCAATCTTTTCAGGCGGATTTGCAACCAGTCTGTCCAGTAGTTTTTGTTTGCGGCCGTGACCTCGAAAATCACCGGAATAAAACAATCGTTTACCATCTGCTTCAATCAGTACAGCGTAAGCATCATAAGCAGAGTGGTCTACAAGGTGTGGTGTGATAGTAAAAGGACCAAGGGAGATGGGTTTTTGATCTTCTAATATATTATAATTATCTAATGACAGGTTGTTTGTGGGAAAGAAGAAGTTGGAGGCATTTATTATTTTCCTGGCTCCGTCTCCAATCAAAATGGGAATATCCTGGGTGACAGCAGAGAGTAACCCATAATGGTCTAAATGCGCGTGGGAAACAATGATACCAAGAAGTGATTCATCATAATTTTTGATGCCTGAAATTTCAGGGATAGTGGCCTCGCCAATGGGACAATCAAGAGGAATTCCAATGTCAAGAATGATCCGTTGTCCCTGTGATTCCATCTCAATACAAGTCCCACCAATTTCTTTTGTGCCACGATGGATACAAATTTTCATAGAAATACATCCTTACTGTGACAAGTCGATCTGTGGTCAAGCTTCTTGAGCAGTCTCTCGGATAAAAAAAGAATTTGCTAATCTACTCTTTTCATAGTGGAGATATCGGTATTAATAACCAAAGCCAAAGTTTTCTGGAGCATCTGCGACACTGCCTTGGTTAAAAGGGAGAATGCCGTGTACTTTTAAAAATCCATGAGTATCAAGTGTCAGAGAATTCACATCAATCATTTTATGGTTTAAAGAAAATTGCCAACCATATAATAATATTCTTGGCCCCTTGTAATGGCATCCAACATTTCCCATTTCTTGAATATGTGGAATTATACGTTTTTCTATCCATTTAACATTCATTCCATTTTCGATCACATATCGACGAACTAATTTTGACATATTTTGGATGAATTCTCCATTATGAACCATATCTGTTATAAAACGGGCGATTCCTTTCCTTTTGTATCCATATTGATCAACTCCACCAGACAATCCTTCCCCACCATTTGTTTTATTTAGCAAAGGGCCTTTCCCAAGATCTTTTCGACCAATCGTGTTTATTAGGACCGTTTCAAGAGCTAATGCTTTTGATTCTTCTAAATAGTTTTCGACTATTTTTATTTCTACACCATTTTCAAAATCAAGTTTTCGTATCATATCAAGTTTGGGATTCCGGGTATTAGTTTTCTTTGCTTCATTCATGTGCATTGAAGAACGATAATTTTTACCCTTACCTATGTAGAATGGGATCCCGGTATTTAGATTCACGTATTTATAGACATAGAAATCTTTTTTTATATTTTGGCTTTTATGCATTCCCGTATTAAAACTTTTCGATTGTGTATTAGATTTTATATTAAGACTTCTTTTGTCAAATATTTTTGTATTCTTCATTTTAGATCATCCTTTAAAATTTACTATCAATCCAAAAGACTAAATGGCGCAACCACTAAAGGTCGAAAATAATAGAAGACTGCCACTAAAACAACGGTCATTACTTTCCTGTACAGTTTTTTTTAATTTTTTTATATATGATGTAATTGAGGACTTCATGGACACTGAATGTATTGTCATCCTCTTCAAAAAAATCATTTTCCATGAAGAGCTTCTAAAATCTCATATTCTAAAATAATTTTATTTTCGGAAATGTAATTTTTTACAATATCTATACCACCCTTATCAATGCCATGGTTACCCTTTATGGTCGAGTCGCAATAAAATTCATAATAGGTGTTATCGCTAAACAATAAAAAAATTTGTGATTTTGGGTTTTTGAAGTCAGATCCCTTGACAACTATTCCTTTTATCGTTTTGCCAAC
>Ga0075120_10001089_pt1 | contig 21919 bp, 28 predicted proteins | sample AntAceMetag02UKL_FD_69792 | JGI IMG/M metagenome (GOLD analysis project Ga0075120, IMG submission 69792) | Saline lake microbial communities from Ace Lake, Antarctica - Antarctic Ace Lake Metagenome 02UKL | ecosystem: Environmental > Aquatic > Non-marine Saline and Alkaline > Saline | place...
GAGCTTAGTTCTTTCGAGAATTCAAAGATTATGTAATATTCAAAAAAGTACGAGTACTGGTTTTTTGACCCCTTCGAGGGGTCTTCATCAAACCACGTCCTATGGGCGTGGTAGGTGATTGCCATAACCACGATCCTGGAACCCAAGAGAAACCGTCATTCTTGGAGCGGATGGAGCAATACGATATTTTCTCGAGGCACATTAATTAGATATGTGGGACTTCCGGGACGTCCATAATCAAGCAAATAACTTCCTGAAGCCTTTTTACCAGTTGGAGTTCAGGGTGCATTTAATTTAAAGGGTCGAAAAGGGCCTGGGGTCAAATTGATTCTTGATTAAAATGAAGACGCTGAAGAGAATAAAGGAAATTTAACATTAGCAATAAGGCTATGAAATTCATCGGAGTAGATGGATGGGGACTTCCGGGACGTCCATAAACAAGTAAATAACTCGACAAATAGCTTTATAAAGGCCGCCAATATGACAGGGGCCATAGTTTCTTATCAGCAAGAAGATTCGACAAAACTCCAATGCAAAATCTATCTTAAAAAACTTCTTCCTTCCCCGAAACAAAGAGAACGATTTAATAAAAAGTGGAAAGACTTTCTTGAATCTGATCCGTGCAACAAAGATCTATTTGACCTTAAAGGAGACCGGTTAAAATATCAATCAGAGCAGCTTATCCCTTCTAAACCTGATAATCGCCGCACTCCCCTTTTGCTTGTTTTGGGAAACCCTGCCAGCCATTCTGTCAAAGAAGGCATGTTTTTTTCATTTGAAGGAAATAAAAAAGAGCATCGTTTCTGGAAACATATTTTAAAGCCTGCAGGTGTACTGGATTTTCCATATGATGAAAGCCACTGTTTACTGCCAAGGAGGTATCGGCATGGTGAGCGATAAATTGCAGAACGAACCCGAACCCGCCGAGTTCCTCCTCTACCAGACCGAGGATGGACAGACGCGGCTGGAAGTGCTTCTACAAGAGGACACCGTCTGGCTTACCCAGAAGCGGATGGCGGAACTGTTTCAGAAGAACGTGCGCACGATCAAAGAACATATCCAAAACATTTTTGATGAGGGCGAGCTGACACCGGAATCAGTTATCCGGAATTTCCGGATAACTGCCGATGATGGGAAACGCTACAACAAATATCTTGACCTGTCGACGAAATGTTATAATATATGTGACATAGATAGGCTGCATAGACTATGAATGACGCTCAAAATATAACACGAGGCCGGTTGGGAAAGATTGAGGCCGCGTTTCTCGCCAAAGCAGGTGCACATCCCACCTTCAGCCTTGCCTTGGCGCGGCAGATATTGGGGCATGCAAAGGGTGCCCCGACGCCTCAGTTTCTTGAGCGGCTTCAAAGTAAAGGCTGGATAAGGCGCATCCGCAGAGGGCGGTTCGCCGTTATTCCACTCTCTTCCGGCGAAGACCGTTCGCCGCAGCTGCATGAGTTTGTGGTCGCCATGGAGCTGGTTTCTCCGGCAGTGATCGCCTACTGGTCGGCCCTCAACCATCACGGCATGACGGAACAACTTCCCCGCACGGTCTTCGTGGCAACCGATCATCCCGTGCGCCGCCAACCGGGCGATGTACTGGGAGTGACCTACAAGATCGTTTCGCTAAAACCGAACAAGCTTTTCGGCGTCATGAAAGAATGGATAGACCAGATTCCTTTCAGTGTCACCGACCGGGAAAAAACGATTGTTGACGGCCTGGACCTTCCTCATTACGTAGGCGGAGTAAGCGAGATTACCAAGGCATTGACGGGTTCCTGGAAGATGCTGGACGAGAAAAAGCTGAGAAAGTACACCGTCAAAATCGGTAACTCCGCTGTCGCAAAGCGTCTGGGATTTATAATGGAAGCGCTGGGAGTGGGAGACGTCGAAACGCTACGCACAGAGGTACCTCGTGCCCCTGGTTTTTCCGCCCTTGACCCGACCCTGCCAAAGCACGGGAAATACAACAGAAGGTGGGGTCTGCTGGTAAACGCGGAGATATAAAAATGATTACAAACGCGGAACTGCATCGTGTGGCGGAAAAGGAAGGGCTCCGGTTTGATCAGGCTGAAAAAGACTACGTCATCCTCTGGCTTCTGTCAGGATTGGCGCATTCAGGGGCCAAAGACTACGGCTGGGTGTTCAAGGGTGGGACATTGTTTAAAGCATTGCTATTACAGGGGTTACCGGTTTTCCGAGGACATTGATTTCAGTTGCAGGCATAGCGGAGACAATCTGGAGGCATCGCTTTGCCTGCTCGATATGGTTGCCTTATGGGTTTTTCATGAATCAGGCGTTCGCTTGTCCATGCGGAAGCCTGTGACGGTGCCGGGCGATTTTCAGATCGAGATTCCCATGGAATACAACAGAGGCGGAGCGCGACGGCAGGGATTGCCGCAGGTAAAAGTTCATCTTACCTTTGATGAGCCTATTCTTGATGAAGCGGTTGATTGCTCAGTTACGCCGGAGTATTCAGACCTTTCGGCATTCGGGATCACGGCTTATTCCAAAAGAGAAATCGTGGCGGAAAAGCTGAGATCACTGCTTCAGCAGCAGAAAAAGTGGCCGCGTCCGAGAGATTTGTATGATCTCTGGTATATCCTGTGCAAAACAAGAGAGCGTTTTTCATGGCAAGAACTAAAACCTCTTTTTGATGAGAAGTGCCGTATTCGGGAGGTGCAGCCTGATATTACAAGCTTGACTTCGGACATGCTGCGCGAGTGGAACGAAAATGCCTGGTTAAACCGGTTGGGGCCAATGCTGAAAGACGTGCCGGATTTTGATCGCCTGTGGAAGGAATGGGTCAAGACCTTTCACAAGCTGATAGAGGATACGAAATGAGGACGTCCTACATGAAGACTCGATACGAATAATGAATCCAGATTTCCATCATCAGACAGCCCGCCTAAGACTCGACGAACGCAACCACGTCGAAAAGCCATTTCTTGATCAGCTTGCAGGATTGAGCTGGGAGATTATCGACCTGGACAACAAACAGCACCCTGGCGACACCTTCGCGAGACTTTCACCGGGGTGGTAATGCTGCCAGTGCTACGCGAGCAGCTCAGGATTATCAACGATTGGCTGGAAGACGACTAAGTCGAGGAAGTGGTCAAGCAGCTCACCGCCGGCTTTCCCGGCACCGGCCTGATCGAGAATAATTGTCATGTCCTGAACTTGTTGCTGGGAATGGGGTCAAACCTTGATCATTGATTATATTAGCTTAAATTTGCAAAAAAATAGGGAACGGTCTTGAGCGTGAACGGAGTGGCTTCAATTTTAACTTAAGGAATGAAATTAGGGTCAACCGGAAGTAATGTGGAATAATTTTTACAACAATGCCATCCCGAGGTGAGATCAAAAGCGAAAAAATTCTGGTCAAGGATATATTCTCTAACATGTGGTTTCGTATTCCGGAATATCAAAGGCCTTACGTATGGGGTGCTGATGAAATCGGCGAACTCCTTGACGATTTGAAGTTTGCACTGACGGAAAAACCTGATTTTGAATACTTTCTCGGGTCTTTCGTGTTCCAGTCCAAGGTCGCCCAGCCTGAAAAGGGACAGGAATTCAATGAAAACGATCTGCTTGATGGCCAACAGAGGATGACAACTTTACTCCTGCTGTTTGCAGTAATCCGCGACCTCGCCAGCGACCCCGACGCCAAGGATGATTTCAGAGGTGCATCTACCAAAAGGCAAGCAAATACAAGAAGATACCTGAACGGACGCGACTCGTGTTTGGCATTCGAGAAGCGGTTCAAATATTCATCGAGTCATTTATCAAAAATGAGGGAGGGACAGAACTTAGTGACGAACTTGCAAAATTAGGCAAAAAAAACGAGGATGTATCAGTCCAGAACATAGCCAAGGCTGTCATGGTGATGTTGAATCTGCTTCAGGAATATGAGGACAAGATTTATGACCCCAAGGAGAAAGATAAGGCTACGGGCCAGAAAAAACCTGTGCTGCTAAAGAAAGGCCGAGAAACTTTCCAACTGATAGAACGCTATTTAAACCACTACCGTACCATCCTCGGCGGTCAGAACTATGATGAGACCGGCCTAGTAGCTTTGAGTTTGATAACCTTGTAAAGGTAATGTTGACAGGGTTGCCTGCGACGGACTGGGTGCCGCCGTTCCTACGCTATTTCGACAAATTTGAGTACGAGCGTATGATAGAGTTTCTAAAGCAACTGGACAATAAATTTTCGTCTGACTGGATCGGACAATACTCTCCAACAGACCGCATAGAGGCAATGAACCGGGTCATCAAGGTGATCGATGACGCTGGTACTGTAGATGATATATTAAATTCCGGGTGCTTCGACATTGATAAAGATTCTTTTCTTCGTGTTCTGGATGGTTCCGTGTACGGAAAGCGCTTTGCTCGTTATATTCTTTTAAAGCTTGATTATCTCTACCACGATCATGCCCTACGCATGCACTTTGAGACACTATCTGTCGAACACATCCTGCCACAGAAGCCAAACAGCACGAGCCAATGGGTGAAGGATTTCAGTGACGATGAGCGTACCGAGTGGGACTCACAAGCTCGGAAATCTAGTGCTCATCACCCGGCGTAAAAACTCATCTCAAGGGCGATTGGACTACCAGGATAAAAAGAAGCGCTACTTTGAGAAATGCATCGATACGTGTCCGAACTCACTGAGAGTTCTGCACCAGAATGACAAATGGACGCTCGAGGAACTTAAACAAAACTATGAAACCGTATTGAAGGGACTTCGTGAACACTATGGTATCGATGTACCCACGGTTTAGGGCTGCTTTAGAGAACGATGTTTTATGCGGAATAGGTTAATATCGCTACAAAGCAAAAAAGATTTGATAGGTGTCTTGTCCATCATTTATCTTTCATATACCCACAACTATCTGATGTCGAAGCTTCGGAGGGTTTGGGATCAAAACCAACAGAGTACTGAGTAACCTTAAGATTGCGTTTCCAACTTGGCCATTGTTCAACCTTCACACGGGCATCTCTGGTTGAATCCCAAAAGGTCTTGTTTTCGCTATTGGTCTTTTTTTTGATGAACATCATTTCCTCCCATTAAGTTATCGATTTCTCCTGAAACATAGGTTTCTCTGTCAATATATGAAATTGGGGAGAGCGGTACTCTGACAAAAGCAGTATCTCTATCCCATTTTATAAGCTTGCCATCCTCTTCCCTTTTTATCTTTTTCCCTCTGCTTAGATCCATTGAGAAAAGATCTAAGAACCGTTTTGGACCAATGCCAATAAATGGTTCAAAACAGACCTTGTCATTTTTTTGTCCGGACTCACCTTCATGGGCAAGGAATATTGCATCAGAATGAAGGTCCATTGCAAGGCTTTTTGGATATGGCTCAACAAAAACGACTCGCGATATTCCCGATGCTACAATATGCTTAGCACAATTATGGTCTTACATCCAGTCCTAATAACGGTTTTGGACAGTCATTGAGACCGGTGCCGGAACATCCAGCCCGCCAGCGGCAGTGTAACACCGGCCATCAGTATGAGCGGCCAGAGGTGGGGCCAGATCATGCTCACGTCGGCGCCTTCCAGGAATATCTCGCGTAGGGAGATGATGATATGGCGTAAGGGATTTAATAAGGTTCCGATCTGGAGCCAGCGGGGCATATTTTCGATGGGGGTGGCGAATCCGGAAAGGATGACCGACGGCATCATGAAGACAAAGGAACCGAGGAGGGCCTGCTGCATGGTCATGGACAGGGACGACACCAGCAACCCGACGCCCACTATGGTGATGATGAAACACCCCAGGGCCAGGACAAGAGTCGGAACGGTTCCGCGAAACGGCACACCGAACCAATAAACCGCACCAGCCGCGAACAACAGTGCATCAATGATGCCGAATAACATGCCGGGCAGGGATTTGCCGATGAGAATTTCTCCAGGGTTGAACGGAGCGACCAAAAGCTGGTCGAAAGTGCCGAACTCGCGCTCCCGCGCCACCGAAAGGCTGGTCAGAATCATGACCACCACCATGCTGACAATGCCGCCCAAGGCAGATACAATGAACCATCTGCTTTGAAGATTGGCGTTGAACCAGGCCCGGTCCACCAGGACCACGCCGGGGCCGTCCATGCTGACCACCCCGTTTTTGACAAGATCCTGATTGTACTGTTCGACAATGCTTCCGATATACCCCAGGGCGATCAGGGCCACATTGGAATTGCGGCCGTCCACGATCACCTGGAGAGTCGTCGGCCGGCCGTTGTGAAGATTACGGCCGAATTCGGGCCCGATGTGGATGACCAGACGAGCTTTTTCGCGGTTGATCATAAAGGCAATCTCTTTTTCGGTCAAAAGAGTCTTGGTCAGCTCAAAATTTTCAGATCCTTCAAACCGGGACAGAAGCTGCCGGGACTCGACGGTTCGAGACTCGTCCAATACCGCATAGCGGACATTTTTAAGATCATAGGTTGCCGCATACCCGAACACGAAAAACTGGAATAACGGCGGGCCGATAATCACAAAGCGACTTTTGGGGTCCTTCAGAATCATGATAAATTCTTTAATCGTCAATGCGATGATGCGGCGTAAGAAATCCATTAGCCCTCCAGACGCTTGGTGATTTTACGAAAAGCCATGCTGATAAATAAAACAGCCATACCGAAAAGGGCCAAGGCATTGGGCAACAGCACCGGCCAGACGTCGCCGGCCATGAAAAGGGTGTGGCTGATGTCCACAAAATACCGCGCCGGAACCACATAGCTTAGAATTTGAATGAATCGGGGAGTACTTTCCAGGTCAAAAATAAGCCCGGAGAGAAAAAGTGCAGGCAGAAACCCCGCCATAATAGAAATCTGTGCGGCCACAAATTGGACTCGTACGGCAGCTGATATCAACAGCCCGAAGCCCAGCGAAGCCAGCATGAAAAGCGCACTCAAGATAAAGAGGGCGACGATGGAGCCGCGAAACGGCACATGAAACAGCGTGGTGCCGACCACCACGGACAGACCCATGCCCAGCATACCCAGGATAAAATAAGGAAGCACTTTGCCCAGTAAAAGATCAACTCTGCGAATCGGCGTGACCAGAATGGCCTCCATGGTCCCTCGCTCCCATTCTCGGGCCACCACCAATGCGGTCAACAGGATTCCGATAAGGGTCATGATCAAAGTAATGAGACCCGGCACCAGAAAATTGCGGCTAACGGCAGCCTCGTTGAACCATATCCGTTGGGATATTTTTACGGCAGGGCCGGCCACCGGTTCGCCCCGGGCCTGACGCAGCTCGGTCCATGTCTGAAGCACCCCGCGCGCATACCCCTGAATCAGACGCGCCCGATTGGCATCCATACCGTTGACAATCACCTGAACCGGCGACTGGTTCCGTTGGTACAAACTGGACGAAAAATCGGCTTGCAGATGAACAATACCATCAACACGCCTTTGATTCAGCCATTCCGTTGCTTCGGCCATGGATGTCAAATGATTGGTTTTGAAATACGGTGACAAATCGAATCTGGCCGATACCTCCCGGGCCGCCGGGCCGTTGTCGTCGAGCACGACGGCGATGGGCACGTTTTCGGCATCCAGGGTGACCCCGTATCCGAAAATAAAGAGAAGCACCAAAGGTAAAACAATGGCCAGCGCAATGCTGCTGGGATCGCGCAGGATCTGAAGCACTTCCTTGCGGAGAATCCCCCGCATGCGCATAAAGAAAAGGGTGCGCGGCGTCATTTTCTCCCTCTGCTGTTTTCAATTCTATTCGGTCCGTCGGAAGGTACAATGGTTCCCTCTGCAAGGGCAATAAACGCATCTTCAATGGTCGGTTCCGGGTTTTCTTTTGAACGGGCCAGGGCCCGGATTTCAGAAGGCGTGCCCATGGCGAGGCTTTCTCCTAAAGACATGATCAACATCCGGTCACAGTATTCGGATTCTTCCATAAAATGTGTTGTCACCACAACGGTCACCCCCTGTTCGGCAAAACCGTTGATCCTGAGCCAGAACTCGCGGCGGGCCAACGGATCTACACCCGATGTGGGCTCGTCCAGAAATAGAATATCCGGCTCGTGCAACAGCGACGCGGCCATGGCCAGGCGCTGCTTGTAACCGCCAGGCAGTTGACCGGCGGCCTTTTCGCGCCATTTGCCGAGTCCGAATTCCGTAAACGCCCAATCCATACGCTGCCGCAGGCGATCCCGGCCAAGACCATAGGCCTTCCCGAAAAAGCGCAGATTTTCCTGTACGCTGAGCTGGCCGTAAAGGGAAAACTGCTGGGCCATGTATCCCAAATGGGAGCGGGCCATAGACGGGGAGTGCCGTAAATTATGACCGGCCACGCTAATCTGGCCGCCGCTGACCTCCAACAATCCGCACAACATCCGGAAGGTGGTGCTTTTCCCGGCGCCGTTGGGACCGAGCAGACCGAAAATCTCGCCGCGCCGCACCTCGAAAGTGAGTCCTTTGACCGCCTCGAACTCACCAAAAAATTTCTGAAGATCCTTGGTCCGAACCACCACTTCTTCATCCCGGATTGTCTTGCCGGAAGTTTCGTCGACAGAATTGATTTGAAAGCGGCTCTCTTTGTGGGGAATCAGGGTCATAAAGGCATCTTCAAAGGTCGGGGGGGTGGTCTTGATGGTTGCCGTCCATTTTTCCGGCAAAGCCTCGGCCACAGCTTGGGTGCCGTAAACATCGGTCACCACGCGCACCTTCCCGGATCGGATGGTGGCATCGATAATATGCGCTTTGCCCACAAGATGCGTGTGTATCTGACGAGGCTTGATGTCCGGCCAAGGATCAACGAGCGCTACTTTTTGTCCCACCCGCTCTTTGAACTCTCTGGGCGTTCCTTGGGCAAGCTTCTCGCCGTCATGCAGCACCACCACATAATCGCATCGCTCCGCCTCGTCCAGATAGGCTGTTGAAAGCAGCACCCCGATGCCGTCTCTTTCCACCAGTTCATAAACGATTTTCCACAGCTCCCGACGCGAGATGGGATCCACACCTACGGTGGGCTCGTCCAGCAACAGCATCTCCGGCGACTTGATGAGCGAGCAGGCCAGCCCCAGCTTCTGTTTCATTCCTCCGGAAAGCGCACCGGCCATGCGCCGGGTATAGGGTTCCAGGCCGGTCATCTGAAGCAGGCGGTGATACCGATCTTTTCGCTCGGAAGACGGCACCCCCTGAAGATCCGCATAAAGATTCATGTTTTCCCCCACGGTCAGATCCTGATACAGGCCGAATTTCTGAGGCATATATCCGACGCGACTCTGAATCTCTATGGTATCGACCATGCTGTCAAGGCCCAGAACGGTAACAGTGCCGCCAGTGGGGACGATCAGGCCCGCTGCCGTACGGATCAAGGTGGTTTTCCCGGCCCCGTCCGCTCCCACAAGTCCGGTTACCTGTCCGCTCAGGGCATTCAGCGAAACGTCGCGCAGGGCCTGAACCGCAGGCCCCTTTTTGGAGGAAAACTCCTTTGTTAAGTTCCGGACTGCCAGAACCACATCCGTGTCGGCCGGGGTCTTCGCATGTGACTGAGCAGTCATATGGCCGGCTATCCTTGGTCCGGTTTGGCGGAATTTTGGGCCGGAGCGCCGTTGCCCCCGGATGCGTCGGACCGAACGGTATTTTCCACAATTACTGTAACCGGCATTCCCAGCCGAAGCAGGTCTTGGGAATCATGAACAAAAACCCTCACCTCGTACACCAGCTTTGTTCGCAGATCCTCTGTTTCCACGGTTTTCGGGGTAAATTCGGCCACAGGAGAAATAAAGCCGATCCAGCCTTCAAAACTTTGATCCGGGAACGAATCGCTCAAGATCTTTGCCTTCATGCCGAGATTGATCCGGCCGAGATTCGGCTCCGGCACATAGGCCCGTACCCACTTGGGATCGGTCAACGCCAGAGTAACAACCGGCTGATTTGGACTCGCCATTTCTCCGGGCTCCAGAATCCGGTTCCGAATGATACCCGGCGACGGTGATATCAACGTCATATCCGCAAGCCTTATCTTTAATAATGAAAGCGATGCCTTGAGTGCCTCCAGCGTGTTTTTGGTCGCGGCAATGTCTTCCTTTCGAGGGCCTTCCAGTGCAAGATTTAGCGCCTTTTCTTTGACTTTGAGCTGGGCCTGATCCACATCCAACCGGGCCCGGGCATTGTCCAGGGCCTGCTGGCTTGTAGCCCCGACCCCTGACGTTTTACTGATGCGCTCGAAATTCAGCATCGAATTCCGAACTGTGGCTTTTACCGCCGCCACCTCGGCGCGCGCCTGCTCGATCTCCTGCGGTCGGGTCCCGGCTTCGAGTCGCTTGACCACCTCCTGTTGGGCGGCAATTTGGGCCTCGGCCTCTTGGATCCGGGCTTCCAGTCGATTGGTCTGCAGTATCGCCAGAACCTGGCCTGACGTAACGCGATCGCCTTCTTCCACCAAAACCTGAGCAATGCGCTCCTGCTCATTAAACGCAAGGTTCGCGTCGCGGATATCGATATTTCCGTAGATCTTAAGCTCGGTGGCGGACGGATTGTTTTTCATTTTTATAAACCACCGGCCACCTAGAACCCCGACCGATATAAAAATAACCGCTAATATGACAATTTTGACAAATCGCTTCATTGTATTGATGCTCCACCCTACAGGTATGGATCTCCCGGGTGTAAATCACGGCTGTTGGCAATATGAAAATCCATGTTCGTCTGCGCTACGTATTTAGCTTTGGGGAAAAGGTGTCAGGTGTCAGGGTCGAGAAACTTGAAGATCTGAAACCTGAACACTGACACCTTACGATTGTACTCAATAACCAACAATCTTGATTTACACCCGGATCTCCTTGGACTAATTCCCTTTTGTTCCTTTGTGCTTTATTGGTTTATCGGATCATCTATCCAAAAATTTCAAAATCCATTGAATTAGTCAATCGTTTATTTTATTATTGCCCTCACCTTGCAGGGTAAACACATTTGATTTCGATACAGCGTAACGACGGCGTGTTTCTCTTTGCAACCGACTGATTGTTTGAAGGGCTTTAGCACGCGTTAGCCCGAGTCGAATAAAATTAATAATAGAAAAATCAATGGGATAATTAAGCAACGAATTGTTCTTGATAACTCCTGCGCGACTCGGGCTTATGGGTGCTTAAGCACAAGTTTCAGTCGGTTGCAAAGAGAAACACGCCGTCGTGGAGCGTTCTCTCTGTATTGGGATTCAAATGCGTTTGCCCTTTCTCACAGCGCCTTTTCACTTGACTCAACAACTTGAATCTCTTAAGGTTTCAATTAATCTGGATGTTGCTTCCAAAAAAAGAACGTTACACTTTGAGACCTTTGAAAAATGTTCAATTTTGTTCAAGGCCAAGGAAGGCGAAAATTTTAACCACAGGTATACATTGAGTATTTTGAGGATTAAAGTTTGAGTCTGACGCAGGAATTGAGCAAAAGGGGGCGTTTTGCAAAGGTCTCACTTTGAGACAGCACTATGACCATAAGACGCTTCCTCATTTTTGCACCCATACTTCTCATTATCGTCTTGCTCCAGTCATATTTCTGGGTACCCACCTACGAAGAGCAAACCAAAGGAAATCCCGAACGCCTCAATGAGTATATTGCCGGGTCCATTGGTGATGCCAGCCTGCTGAATCCCATTCTCTCGGCGGATTCGGCAAGCAGCAGCGTCGAAAACATGGTGTTCGAAGGCCTCATCGACAGGGATGAACAGTTACACTTCAGAGGGCGTCTGGCAACATCATGGGAGGTGTTCGAGGAAGCCTATTTTTATGTCAACCCATCCGCAGACGTACCGGGATTGGGTAAGCCAAACCCGGAAACCCTGGTAGATTTTATCAAAAAAACAAAGCAAAAGAATCAAACAGAAAATAGAGATCTCAAAGATTCTCTGGGATGCATCACGGACATTTCTGTTCTTGCGCCCAAAACATCTTGGGTTACGAAACCGTTCAAATATCCAACCACCGGAACACAAAAAAATATTAAAATCCGCATCCAAGCGCCTGCCAGGATAAAACTCATTCTCAATCGGGTAGACCCGGATTTTTTCCAAAACCTTTTACAGCTGTTGGGTAAAAATTACTTTGAATCCTTTAACGGCAAAGCATATCTGATGTCTGATCCCCAGCTCGAAAAGGAAAGAATAGCCGAATATGCCGGTGAGCTGTTACCGGCTGTTGAGCATAATCCGGTTCTTTTGTTTCATTTAAGACCCGGAGTAAGGTTCCATGACGGCCATCTATTTGATGCTGCTGATGTCAAATTTACCTATGAATCGATTATGAATCCGAAAAATCTTTCCCCTCGTATTGCCGATTATGAGCCGGTTAAATCTGTTATCGTTAGGGATCCGTTAACCGTAAAAATCATTTACAAGCGACTCTATTCTCCGGCCATGGGAACCTGGGGCATGGGAATCCTCCCCGAGCATTTGCTCAATCATAACGCCCTTGAAAAGGAAGCTCACCGTCTCGGGAAAGACCCGAACAAGTTTTCCATGCGCCAGAGCAGCTTCAACCGAAATCCCATCGGGTGCGGACCGTTCCGGTTTCAGGAGTGGAAATCGGATCAGTACATTATCCTGAATCGTTTTGACGACTACTGGGAAGGACCGCCCAATTATAAAAAATATGTTTTTCGTGTGATACCGGATCGGCTGACCCAGGAAATGGAATTTTATGCCGGCACCATCGACAGCTACGATGTTCAGCCCCATCAGGTAAAGCGGCTGGAAAAAGACCCAAGGTTCCAGACCTTTTCCGGAACGGCCTTGGGCTACACCTATATCGGCTACAACATCCGGCGCAAGCCCTTTGATGATCCCAGAGTACGAAGGGCGCTGGGAATGGCAATTGATATGGACAAGATTATCAACTATGTGCTTTATGGTCAGGGAGAGCGAATCACCGGTCCTTTTGTCAAACAGACCGATTATTATAACCACACTATCAAACCGGTTCCTTATGATCCAGAGGGCGCGTTAACCCTGTTAGCTTCAGCCGGCTGGAAACCCGATAAACAGGGATGGCTGACAAAAGACGGCAGTAAGCTCCAATTCACCCTCATTACCAATAACGGCAACGATCTCCGTAAAGCCATACTGGCAATTGCCCAGGACGCATGGAAGCAGATCGGAATCGATGTGCATACGGATCTTCTAGAGTGGTCTGTATTCATCCAGGAACGGGTGAACAAGGCAGATTTTGATGCCCTGATCCTGGGCTGGCAAATGGGAATAGACCCGGATTTGTATCAGATATGGCATTCAAGCCAGACAAATCCGTATCAGCTCAATTTTGTGAGTTTCAAAAACAAAGAAGCCGACGATCTCATCATAAAGATCCGGCAGGAATATGATCACAACCGTCAGGTCCAATACTGCCGAATGCTTCATGAAATTATTGCAAGAGAACAGCCGTACACCTTTCTTTATGTGGGAAAATGGACGGCCGTTTTAGACAAACGGATCGTGTTAAAGACTCTCGATGATGCCGGACACATACGCTATAAAAAGATAACCCCCACGAAAACCGGAAGTTATAGTTTTTATTTTAACAAATGGATAAAGCTTCCGGAGACCCCCAGCTTTATGGATGAGGGATAGACCATGATATCATTTATCGGGCGCAGTGTTATCCAAAAGATCATTACTCTGTTTTTCGTTTCAATCGTATCTTTTTTGATCATTCATATTGCTCCCGGCAAGCCAAGCCAGGTGGATCCCATGAATCCCAAGTTCACGCCTGAAATGATGGAACGATTTCAAAAAGAGTTTCATCTGGACAAGCCGCTTCATGTTCAATATTTTTATTTTTACAGGGATCTTTTTACCGGGGAAACCGTTTCCTGGAAGGATAATCAATCGGTCCTTAAAAAAATATGGGAACGATTCTTAAACAGTCTGCCCCTGTTTGTTGTGGGTACAATTATTACCTGGACCCTTTCTTTTCCCATCGGCATCAGATCGGCCATTTATAGGGGTCAGTTTTATGATCGGAGTGCCACATTTTTATCGTATCTTCTGATTTCCATTCCCGGTTTCTTTTTTGCTTACGTCCTGATTATTTTCGTGGTGAACCAATTCCATGTTCCGGTTATCGGCATGGAAACTTTCGGAATCGGAGACGGTGCTTCTCTGCCATCCATATTCATGGACAGGATCTGGCATTTGCTTCTCCCTTCCGTGCTGGGCGCTACCGGAGGAATTGCAGTCCTTTCCCGGTATGTCCGAAGTCAGATGCTCGAAGTGGAAGGCCAGGATTATATTCGTACGGCCCGGGCCAAAGGACTTCCACCGGAACAGGTCCACTATAAGCATGCTCTGCGAAATGCCCTGCTTCCTTTTGTAACCATGTTCGGACTTATTTTACCGGGGCTGATCGGGGGCTCGGTGATCATCGAATCGATATTCTCCTGGCCGGGCATGGGACGGATGGCCTATGAAGCGATTCTGGCCAGAGATTACCCGGTTATTCTGACGGTTAATTTTGTTTCAGCTGTCCTGGTACTAGCCGGCACTTTTATTTCAGATCTTCTTTACTTAGTTGTCGATCCAAGGATACGTCTGTAATGAACATAGAAGAAAAAGGGTTTAATGAAGATTTTCAATTGGAAACGCCTCTGGCGCCCAAGCAGACCCGGCTCCAGGAATTCTGGCGTCTTTTCAGGCAAAACCGGCTGGCCATTCTGGGACTCTTTATTTTCATCCTTTTTTTCTGCTGTGCAATTTCAGGTCTCTTCATGACTTCCGGACCGGACCCTTTTTTCGATCCTGCCATGATCCGTCTTCAAGAAAAGCTGCGCCCGCCCCTTGCAAAACCCAATCTTGATTCGTTGCGGCGTGAAGAGATCCCCCCCCTGGGGTTTTACCTGATGGGAACCGATGATCTGGGACGGGATGTTTTTGCAAGAATGCTCCAAGGCGCCTGGGTCTCCCTGACCGTTGGTTTTGTAGCGGTCGGGATATCCGTACTCATCGGGATATTCATGGGCGGAATAGCAGGATATTTTGGGCAACACCATATCAGGGTTGATCATGTTCTATTGACGTTTCTTTTGATTTCGGGGGCAGCCCTGGTATTGGCCAATTTTATCTGTTTGGGTGCAGCGCTTTTATGTCTCTCTCTGGCATACATTTTCTATTCTTTCTTTACCCAAAACAGGTCCAAGGAAAAAACGTTGCCGTTTTGGGCGAAAGTTTTCCGTAAAAACGCTGTTTCCGTGGACACGCTGATCATGCGAATCGTGGATATTATGCTCTGTTTCCCGAGTTTTTTTCTAATTCTAACGGTGGTAGCGCTTCTGCCTGCAAGTATATATAATATTATGATTGTTATCGGATTGACCAGCTGGATGGGAACCACGCGTTTTGTCAGGGCTGAATTTCTCTCTTTAAGAGAACAGGATTTCGTGGCGGCGGTAAAGACGCTTGGCGCCGGCGACTTCAGGATCATTTTTCGTCACATGATGCCCAATGCCGTTGCGCCGGTCCTGGTCTCCGCCACCATTGGTATCGCTACAGCCATTTTAACGGAAGCCGGCTTGAGCTTTCTGGGATTCGGAGTGCCGCCCCCCCACGCCACTTGGGGGAACATTTTTTCAGATGGCAAAAATTTCATCTTTGATGCCCCCTGGCTGACCTTCATACCGGGCATGGCAATTCTTATTGTGGTGCTCTCTTTTAACCTTTTTGGTGAAGGTCTTAGAGATGTTTTGAATCCCAGACTCAGGGAAAGACACTGAATTGTCAATTGTTGATTTAAGATTGAAAATTGACACCTCTATCAATTACAAAGCCGGCTCAATTTGACATAACACACCAGAACTTATTGAGAAGTTACAATGACGAATGACAACACTCTGATTTCTGTTCAGGACTTAAAAGTGTATTTTCGAACCGGCCACGAGTGCGCCCGCGCCGTAGATGGTATCAGCTTCGAGGTTCGGGAAAAAGAGACCGTCTGTCTTGTCGGCGAATCCGGATGTGGAAAGACGGTTTCCGCACTCAGCATACTCGGTCTCATCCAGACCCCTCCCGGTGAAATAGCCGGGGGTCGAATTCTGTTCCAGGGTAAAAACCTGCTGGAACTGGCCGAAGAAGATATGCAGAAAATTCGCGGAAATCATATCGCCATGGTATTCCAGGAACCGCTGACATCCCTGAATCCTGTTTTTACCATAGAAGATCAGATCAGCGAAGCGATCAGTATCCATAAACACATAGGGGCCGTAGAATTGCAGGACCGCTGTATTCAGCTATTGAGAGACGTGGGCATCCCCTCCCCTGTGCAGCGACTTAAAGATTATCCCCATCAGCTCAGCGGCGGGCAGAGACAACGGGTCATGATTGCCATGGCTCTGGCATGTGATCCGGATCTGATTATCGCCGATGAACCCACCACCGCCCTGGATGTGACCGTGCAGGCTCAAATTTTACAACTGCTTAAATCCATTCAGGAAACACGATCCATGTCCGTACTATATATTACCCATGATCTCGGCGTAGTCGCGAATATTGCCGACCGGGTTTATGTGATGTATTCCGGTATCATCACGGAACAGGGGAATACGGCTCAGATTTTTCATGATGCCCGGCACCCGTATACCCAGGGGCTCCTTGCGTCGCTTCCCAGCCGATCAAAACGGGGGAAAAGGCTTTACAGCATCCCCGGAACGGTGCCCAACCCGGCCCACAGGCCCGAAGGCTGTCCCTTTCATCCCAGGTGTCCTCATGCCATCCCGACCTGTGGCAGAGAACATCCCAAGATGTGTGATTACAGCCAGGCACACCTGGCCCGCTGCCCGGTATTGTTTAAAAATAAAAATAGTCATAACCCGGACAAACCTGAACCAAAAAGCATTGAAAATTGAAGAATGACAATCTCTTGGATTGAAGAATTAAAAATTTATATCTATATGTTATCAGGTTTTTCTCTTAAATATTCAACAGACAATTTCTTTGGTCGCTTAGCTCCATCATCTTAATATTGATAATTATAAAGAACTGGAAGAATTCCTTAAATATTCAATTTTCAATCGAAAATATTCAATTATTCACAATAAAGAAATTGTGTTGTTTAGAATTTTTTGACATTACATACACAAAATTTATCATTAAGAAACGAACTAAATGGAATCCAAGAATAAAAACAAAAAGATTGTCCTGCGTGTACAAAACCTGAAAAAATATTTTCCCATACGCAGAGGCTTTTTTCAGAAAATAGCCGGATGGGTTAAAGCCGTTGATGACGTAAGCTTTGAAATCGAACAGGGAAAAACACTGGGTCTGGTAGGAGAGAGCGGCTGCGGAAAAACAACCGTTGCCAGACTCATTCTAAAACTTTTGGAGCCGGATCACGGAAAAATCATTTTTCGAGGAACGAATATCTGCAAATTGACCGAAAAAGATATGAAGCCCCTTCGAAAAGATATTCAAATTGTTTTTCAGGACCCCTTCGGCTCATTAAATCCCCGAATGACCGCCGGATTGTCCATTGAGGAAGGACTGCGAATTCTGGGTATTAAAAGGGGCGAAAAGCGTGAAGAGCGCCTTGAACAACTTCTCAAAATGGTGGGCATGTCTCCGGACACCGCGGATCGATATCCCCATGAATTCAGCGGCGGACAGCGCCAGCGCATCTGCATCGCACGTGCCCTGAGCGTGAACCCCTCACTGGTTGTATGCGATGAACCCATCTCGGCTCTGGATGTATCCATACAGGCCCAGATCATCAACCTTTTAAAAGATCTTCAGGATCGCCTGGGGTTAAGCTATCTTTTTATCTCTCATGATCTCAATGTGGTGAGTTATTTGTGCAGTACGATTTCTGTCATGTACAGAGGCCGGATCATGGAGTCCGCACCCGCCGAGGAGCTTTTTAAGAACCCTTGTCATCCCTATACCTTGTCACTGATTTCGGCCATTCCCGATCCTGTGCCGGGTAGAAGACGTAAAATAGAAATCGTAGAACCGGATCTTTCTGATTCTCTGATGACCTCTAAAGGATGCCGTTTTCAGGGAAGGTGCCCCATGGAGGAACCCCGTTGTCTGAAAGAAAACATCGGTTTTGAAAAAGTTGGAGAAAAACACTTTGTAAGATGCTGGAAGGCTGCAAAAAAATAAAATCTAAAAATCTAAATGCAGGACTACTGACATAGTGTAGATTCAGATTCAACATATTTTAATGAAGAATCCACACCTTGAAGGCATATAAAAGATGAACGTCGAACATTCGATGTTTACCCGCCTTCGGCGGCGCCAAAGGCGACCAGGGTTCGATGTTCAAATTGTTGCATCTGAAATTACGACTAAACCTTCATACCACGTTGAAATTACATGTGCAGGTCAGGAGTTCCGAAATGTTACAAGGAGGCGTTAACATGGAACCTGTATTGCTGGATAAAGACGGCCCCGTGGCGTATCTTACCTTAAATCGGCCTGAGAAACGGAATGCACTCTCTTTGGAATTGATGACAACTCTGCTGGATAAGCTAAAAATTATAGAACAAGATCAGGATATCCGTGTAGTTGTCATCAGGGGAAACGGCCCGGCGTTTTGTGCAGGGCATGATCTTAAGGAAATGGTCGGGAAAGAGCTGGAAATCCGGCATTTTCACAAGATTTTTTCAGTATGCGCAGAAATGATGCAAACGCTTTTCAAACTGCCGCAGCCGGTCATTGCTCAGGTCCACGGCATCGCAACGGCAGCGGGATGCCAGCTGGTTGCCGCCTGCGATCTTGCCATTGCCGAAACCGGGGCTCGGTTTGCCACGCCGGGGGTAAAAATAGGTCTTTTCTGTTCCACCCCTTCGGTTCCTTTGGTTCGGGTTGTGGGACGACGAAGGGCTTTGGAAATGCTCTTGACGGGTCGTTTTATTTCCGCAGAGGAAGCGGAACGGTTCGGACTCATAAACAGAATCGTTGCTCCGAACAAGCTTGTGGAACAGACCGGAAAGTGGGCCATGGAAATCGCTCAACACAGCCGGTATACGCTCGCTTTTGGAAAGCGAACTTTTTATAACCAGGCGGACCTGGATACCCCGTCGGCTTACAATTATGCCACCCATGCAATTGTCATGAACTGCCTGGCTGAAGATGCACAGGAAGGTATGTCGGCTTTTCTGGAAAAAAGGAAGCCCGAGTGGAAGAATCGTTGAAACGCTTCAGAGAGACCCGACGTTACCGGACTCAGCCCAAAATAATTTTGAACATCAATGAAGATCAAAAAAACAAAGGGAACAGCTTACTTCCTGTTCCCTTTCGAAAATGAAATATATAATAAATGTTAGCGTTTTGAAAACTGGAACCGTGCCCGCGCACCCTTCTGGCCGTATTTCTTTCTTTCTTTGACCCTGGCATCACGCCGAATGCAGCCTGCTCTTTTCAACGCTTTCCTAAGCTCAGGGTTCGCCAATAACAGCGCCTTGGTAATTCCATGCCGAATGGCACCGGCTTGCCCTGAAAAGCCTCCACCGGTAACATGGGCTTTTACATCAAATGATCCAAGAGTATTTGTTAAAACCAGCGGCTGTTTTATAATTGTTTTTACCACCTCAACCTTGAAATAATCATCCATGGGGCTATCATTTATGGTGATTTCGCCGTTCCCCGGCATTATCCAGGTTCTAGCAATGGCGGTCTTTCGTTTCCCCGTAGCATAATACACGTTTTCTTTTTCCATACAATTCCCCGATAATTAATGAAAATTAATTTGCGCTTCTAAAAATCAAGCGTCTCAGGTTGCTGAGCCTCATGAGGATGCTGATTCCCTGAATAAACCTTCAACTTTTTGAAAAGCTTTCTTCCCAATCTGTTCTTCGGCAGCATACCCTTGACCGCAAAACGGATAAGATCTTCAGGCCTTTTTTCCAAAAGTTTCTGAGCGGTAATCGTCTTGAGACCCCCAATGTAACCACTGTGCCGATAATATTCTTTCTGTTGCCATTTTCTTCCGGTCATGACAACCTTATCCGCATTAACAACCACCACCCAGTCACCGGTGTCCACATGAGGGGTGTAAAGAGGGTTGTGTTTTCCCCGCAGGCGGGCAGCTATGGTACTGGCAAGTCTCCCCAGAACCTTGTCTTGAGCATCAACAACACACCATTTGCCCTTGTTGTCGGTATTTTTTGCACTATATGTATATTTTTTCACTATGATTTTCTCCTTTGGACATAGAAACTATTATGTGTAAATAAAAATTGTGCCTATGTCAAGAAAAAATTGTATTGGTAAATTGACACAAACAATTATATCTAATATAAATTGAGTATCAGTCAATATGTAATGGAGATGTTTCCGTGGAGCATTTGGAAATCGAAGTAAAATTTTATTTGTCGGATATGGACTCCACACGTGACCGGATTCTTGAGCTCGGTGCGGTGTCCATGGGACGGGTTTTTGAAACAAATTTACGCTTTGACGATGCCGATAATCGTCTGATTGAAAAAAAATCTCTTCTGCGACTCCGCCGGGATACAAAAACAATCCTTACTTTTAAATCCGAGCCTCCTTTCAAAAACGATCAATTCAAGATATTAAATGAACTGGAAGTTGAAGTCAGCGATTTTACCACCATGAAACATATTCTGGAATCGTTGGGGTTCCGGGAAGAACAGGTGTACGAGAAATGGCGTGAAACTTTTAGGTTAAACAGTACCAACCTCTGCCTGGATACGATGCCCTATGGCGACTTTCTCGAAATCGAGGGTCAAAAGGAAGATATTAAGGAATTAGCATATCGAATCGGCCTTAAGTGGCAAAAAAGGATTCTTTTTAATTACCTCGCAATATTTGACGTCATCAAGCAAAAATTAAACCTGCCGTTTTATGATGTCACATTCAGCAATTTTATAAATATCAGGTTCGACCTTGCGGAATATCTTGATCTTATTGAGGTTAATCCTCATTGATGGCGTCGTAAAAAGTCCAATTTTTGCGTTGCGCTGCATTACTTAAAGCCGTACAAGTTAAAAGTGCCTAAAGTGCCTAAAGTTATGGTGTCACTTCGCTCCGATGTTTTTATATAATTGGCAGAATTCCTTAACTTTAGCTCACTTTAAACTTTAGTTCACTTCAGACTCTTGCAGCGATTCTTCAGGCAGAGCCATCTATCTCTGACTTGGCCCAAAGAACTAGGTTTTCAATGTAAAAATAAAACCATGATTTCTGTTTTGACATTAAACCTGCGTTTTGGGTTGGCAGACGACGGACCCAATAACTGGCAATACCGCAAAAAGGTCTTTCCTCACCTTTTTGAAAAATATCGCCCAGATTTTATCGGTTTTCAGGAAGCCAATGATTTCCAGACAGATTTTCTGAATGGGATGCTGACGGAATACGACTTTATCGGCAAGCGCAGCCCTTCACCGTCCTTCTGGCAAGATAATATTATTTTTTATAAAAAAACCTGGACTTGCATCTATCGAGATCATTTCTTTCTGAGTCCAACACCCTCCATACCGAGCCGTTTTCGGAAAAGCCTCTGGCCAAGGCAATGTACCATGGGTATGTTCAAAAACGGCAGCAACATGATTATATGTGTTAATACTCATCTTGACTTTGATCCCTTGGTCCAAATCAAGAGCGCCAAACTGATTATGGATCGGTTATTGCGTTTCCCGAGGGACGTACCCGTAATTATCGTTGGTGATTTTAACACCACTCCTTTCAGTGCCTGCTATAACATTTTCACCGGCCATGGGCAGAAATTGGAGGAAAAGGAATGTTATTTTAAGAACGCGTTTAAAAAACCCTATCCAGGGACCCATCATGGATTTACAGGGAGTTTAAACGGAGATTATATTGACTGGATTCTTTATCGCGGAAAAATTTTCAAACAAGATTGCAGGGTCATCAGGAATACAATTGACGGTCTGTATCCCTCAGATCATTTTCCGCTTTATGCCACATTCAAGTTAATTGGCTAACTATTC
>Ga0075120_10001092_pt1 | contig 21884 bp, 26 predicted proteins | sample AntAceMetag02UKL_FD_69792 | JGI IMG/M metagenome (GOLD analysis project Ga0075120, IMG submission 69792) | Saline lake microbial communities from Ace Lake, Antarctica - Antarctic Ace Lake Metagenome 02UKL | ecosystem: Environmental > Aquatic > Non-marine Saline and Alkaline > Saline | place...
ACTATGAACGATAAGCCGGATGATGAAAGACGACAACAGATCATTGATCTGTTGCAGGGAAATATGAATGCCGAGTTCAAGGCAACGTTGCAGTATGTCTGCCATCGTATATCGGTTTATAAAAGAGACAGTGTTCTGGGCGAATCGTTTAAGTCTGCTGCTCTCGATGAGATGGCCCATATCCTGTATTTCTCGGATATGATTGATAAATTAGGTGGAGAGCCCAATTTTACTGAGTGGCCGATTCATTCAGGTTCATCAATTAAGGAGATGCTTGAGGCCGATATTGCGCTGGAGCAGGATGCCCGCGCACGCTACGGCGCGCAGCTTGATACCCTGCAGGACCAGCCGCAACTGCATGCACTCATAGAATCGGTGCTTTCAGATGAAGAGGAGCATGAAGAGGAATTCAGCGCCTATCTTACGCGACATCTCAATGTCAACAATAAAAAATAAAGCGGCGCAGATTCGGTGCGTCTTGCGGGATACGGTTACATTTTTTTCCGGAGTTTTTATACTATGACACGCACGACTGTTGTATGCAAAGCACGCAGCATGACCCGGAAGATGCCGGTGGAATTCTGTGTTCCTAATCCGGTACATCCTGCCTGCAAGCAGTGTAATTCACCCAAAATCGCTCAAATGAAACCTGAGGATCAGGTGCGGCTCAGGAGCCAGGATGCAAAGGCTTCAAAAGGCGACAAATTACTGCTTGAAGATTCCAGCGGGTTTGAACCCGATGAAGACGATTTTGATGAGCTTAAAGAGGATTGACCCGCACGGTCCGCGATTGATAGCTGCTTGCCTGAAGCGCACAGTGCCCGGCATGCCCGGATATGAGAACTTCCTGACCTATCATCGCACGGGGTTTAATGCAGAATTCTGAAAGGGAATGACAGGAATGCCGGATACTTTTTTTGTTGCCGATGTGCACCTCGGTCTTGACAACACACAACGGCAGCAGACATTTGTTGATTTTCTCACGCATGTGCGGTCCTGCTCCGGGGACCTGTATATCCTCGGAGATTTTTTTGACTTTTGGGCCAACAACCGGCCGATGCGCCTTGCCATGCAACCGGTTCTTGAGGGTCTGCAGCACCTCACCGCCAGCGGATCTACGGTTGGCTTTGTGTTTGGCAATCGCGATTTTCTCGCGAGGGCCGCAGGTCTGAAGCCTTTCGGTATAACTCATCTTGGAGAACAGGCCGACATCACCCTTGGGGACCTGCGGGTACATATTACGCATGGCTACAGCCTCTGCCAGAATGATACTTCCTTTCTGGTTTATAAAAAATATATCTGGCCGGTTTGGGGACTGCTGGACATGTTGCTGCCCGGATGGTTTGGAAATTATATTGTACGCAGGTTTGTTCTAAAAGAGAAGACCGGTGTAAGCGATCCGGATAAGATCCAGTTCCAGTTTACGCGTTCCGTGATAGATGCCCATTTTCAGCGTGGTGTCGATGCCGTTATTTGCGGGCATACCCACGATGAGCAAACATTCAGCGTAGGTTCGAAACAATTTTTTTCGCTTGATTGCTGGCAAGATATGGTTGGGCCCTACCTTGTGTATCGTGAGGGGAAATTTATCCGCGACACCTTTACCAGTGCTGCATAAGTTCTGTATGTCCTTATATTGATGGCATTTTCATGCTGAGTGAATTTCTCGACAATCCGAGTTTGCTGCATTTTGATTTGCTGCGTTCCTGTGCCGGTCTTGCGCATGCGGTTTCTACACGCATAGATCCATCAGAAACTGAAACCATGTTTGATCTTGCCTGGGTCCCGGGTGATGCGCCTGAGCCGGTGCGCTTAAGGTTGCGCATCGTTGCCGCTGCGCTTAAGGTTGATCCGGATAGTGTGTGCTGCGCCCACCAGGTGCATGGCACCAGTGCGTACTGCATTGATGAGCTGTCGACAACTGAGCCCGGAGCCCCCTGCTGTGTGTGCGGAGAATGTGACGCCCTCATAACAGATCGTCCCGGCATCACCCTTGTGATTCGGGTTGCCGATTGCGTGCCGATTTTGCTCTATGATCCCGTGCGTAATGTCGTGGCTGTGGTGCACGCGGGTTGGAAGGGCACCCTGGCCGACATAGCGGGCAAGAGTGTTGCATGCATGCGTATGCGCTACGGCTGCAGGGTTCGGGATATTCTGGCCGGCATCGGGCCTTCAATCGGCCCGTGTTGTTTTGAGGTCGGTAGTGATGTTGCCGAACAGTTCAGGGACGCGCCCTTTGGGGGAGATTGTGTGCAGACAGACGGCACGACTGCCAGGATCGATTTGCCGGAAGCAAATCGGACTGCATTGCTGCGCAGCGGTATGTTGCCGGGTAATGTTGAAATGGCGGGGTACTGCACGGCCTGCAGGTTAGATATCTTCTTTTCGCACCGGGGTGAAAAGGGAGACACTGGGCGTTTTGGACTTTTTGCCGGACTGCGCGCCAGATAGCCGTGCATTTTTTCGTGGTTTGATTTGCAGGATAGTATCATGCTGCTCAAAGCGTTTTTCGCTATTCGGATAATCAAGGGTGTAGTGCAGTCCGCGGCTTTCCTTGCGCCGCAGGGCGCTTGTGATGATCAGTCCGGCTACGGTCGCGATGTTGCGCAGCTCAATTAAATCCGAGGTAATAGTAAAGTTCCAGTAATAGTCCGTTATTTCCTGCTGCAGCAGGCGGATCCTGCGTTGGGCTCGTTCTAAGCGCTTGGTTGAGCGCACAATCCCGACATAATTCCACATCAACATCCGGATTTCATCCCAGTTATGTTTGATGACAACTGCCTCATCATTGTCGTGAGCGTTACCCGGATCCCAAGCCGGGATTGATCTGCGCGGGAGCGAAAAATTCGCGGCCTGCGCGGATGAGGCCTCGGCTGCGCGGTGAGAGAACACGATGGCTTCAAGCAGTGAATTGCTTGCAAGGCGGTTTGCGCCGTGCAGGCCCGTGCAGGATACTTCACCGACGGCAAAAAGTCCGGGTATGGTGCTTTGAGCCGAGGTGTCTGTTACAACTCCTCCACAGAGATAGTGCGCCGCCGGGACAACTGGAATTGGGTCAACAGCAATGTCGATGCCGTATTGTGCGCATTTTGCATATATATTAGGGAAGCGTTTTTGTATGAAGTTGCGCTGTCGGTGGCTTATGTCAAGGTACACACAGTCCTGGCCGCTGCGTTTAAGTTCGGCATCAATGGCGCGGGCCACAATGTCGCGCGGAGCTAAATCTTTCAGGGGGTGGTGCTTGGCGGTCATGAATGCCTTGCCGCTTTGTGTGCGCAGAATGCCTCCTTCTCCCCGCAGGGCCTCGGAGATGAGAAAGTTCTTGGCTTCAGCGTGATACATGCAGGTCGGGTGAAACTGGATAAACTCCATGTTCGCTATGCGGGCACCGGCACGGTAGGCCAGCGCGATGCCGTCGCCGGTCGAAATATCGGGGTTGCTGGTATACAGGTAGGTTTTACCGGCTCCACCGGTTGCCAGCAGAGTCACCCGGGAGATGAACCTGTGGATCTGTTCCTTCTTGCAGTCCAGTACGTAGGCGCCATAGCACTGGTTGGTTCCCTTTGCATGCTCTCCAAGCTTTTTTGCAGTTATGAGCTCAACCGCGATGTGGTTTTCATAGATTGTGATATTGGGTGATTTTGCAACTTTTTTTAGCAGTACGCGCTCAATTTCTTTTCCGGTAAGGTCCGCGGCGTGTAGAATACGGCGATGTGAGTGGCCGCCTTCACGTCCGAGGTCAAATTCTTTTGTGTGTTTGTCGGTTCGGCGGCTGAACGGTACGCCCCAATCAATCAGGTCATGAATACGGTCCATGCCTTCACGCACAACCAGGCTGACAACATCCGGGCGGCACAGTCCTGCACCGGCCATGAGGGTGTCGGTGATGTGGAGGTCAGGGGAATCATCTTTGTCTATGACCGCGGCGATGCCGCCCTGGGCATAGTTCGTATTTGATTCTTTTTTGTCTTTCTTGGTGACAATTGCGACACTGCCGAATTGGCTTACTTTAAGCGCGTAGGTGAGTCCGGCGATCCCGCTGCCCAGGATAAGAAAATCAGCTTTTATCTCCATATCGTTCCTGCTGTCCTTGTAGTTATCACATCCGTTACTTGTACTCATAAGCGAAATACGCTACACTGCTTCGCTTGTACATATTGTTATCCAACTATTTTTATACTATCAGGGTAGCTAAAAAACAAGCGTAAAAAGGCCCCCATGATTATACTTGGTATTGAAACCTCTTGTGATGACACGGCCGCAGCTGTGCTGCGCGACGGGCATGAAATTATGTCTAATGTCATTTCATCCCAGGAGGCCTATCATGCAAAATACGGGGGTATTGTTCCTGAAATCGCCTCACGCCGACATCAGGAAAATATAATTCCTGTTGTCAGCGAAGCGCTTGAACGCGCAGGGGTAACGCTGGATGATATTGACGGCATCGCTGTGACCAAGGGGCCGGGGCTTGCCGGTTCACTGCTGGTCGGGCTCAATGTTGCAAAGGCCATTGCCTACAGCCGCACGTTGCCGCTGATCGGGATCAACCACCTTGAGGGGCATTTACTGGCACCGAATCTGGCAGGGAAGGTGCCCATGCCCAATGTGACGCTGGTGGTCTCGGGCGGGCATACCAACCTGTATCATGTACAGGGTATCGGTAGCTATAGCCTGCTTGGAGGTACCCGCGATGATGCAGCCGGCGAGGCATTTGACAAGGTCGCCAAAATGCTCAACCTTGGGTACCCCGGTGGTGTGGTAATTGATCGCCTGGCAGCCGAAGGTGATCCGGAAGCGATCCGGTTCCCGCGGCCCATGCTCAAAGATGAGAATCATGAATTCAGTTTCAGCGGACTCAAAACCGCGGTGCGCAATTATATTGTTGCCCAGGGGTTGGACACTATCACTGCAGAGCATCTGCGCAATCTGGCTGCGTCCTTTCAGGAAGCGGTTGTTGAGATTTTGGTAAAAAAAACTATCAGGGCTGCGCGTCAACTCGGTGTTAACGCTCTGGCTGTCTGCGGGGGTGTGGCTTGCAATTCACGCTTGCGCGCTCATATGCAGGAGCAGGGCAGTGCAGCAGGCCTTGAGGTGCATTTGCCGCCGCCGCTACTGTGTACCGACAATGCAGCCATGATAGCGCTGGCCGGGTTTCACCGTATCTCAAGCGGCGAGGTATCCTCGTTCCCTTTTGATCTTAATGCGAGCTCACGTCTTCCTTTGTAAGTGGCTGTTGAAAAACGTTCATCTGCTGTGGTGTGCTACGCCGGCGTACGGAAAAGTACGCCTCATTCTTCTCGATATCTCACGCCTTGCATCTGCGCATTTTTGAACAGCCCTTTAGAACCTTGCGGTGTCCACATACTGATTTAAATTACTTATGAGATTTGGTTCCGTGAAAATTTCTTGAATTTCCAGCGCAAACACGGTATGTGTTGTCCCGGCTGAAACCACTAACTTAATTTATATGAGTGAGTTTAATCATGGCATCTGACGTACAAGAGCTTTCAATTAACTATACTGAAGAAGATATTTTGATTGTTCGCGAGCTTGATAAAGAGGTTTTGACCAAGGGCGCGTGGTCGACCATTATGTATCGCTATCAGGACTGGGATCGCGCCAAGGAGGCCTATGGCCCTGAGAAATATACCATCCGCCGATATCAAAAGTCAGACGGTGAATACCGGCAGAGGAGTAAATTTAATATTTCCAATAGGAAGCAGGCCGGCAAAATAATTGAAGCGCTTACCAAGTGGGTTGAACTTCCTGAACAGGAGTAAATGGCCACTTAAATGCACTTATCCTGCGCGTACGTGCCTTGAACGTACGCGAAAGTATCATTTCAAACTGAATCCCCCCGGTTTTTTATATGTTATTCCCCTTGTAGCAGTACTTGATATGGGTCTTTAATAATTCCATATCAATCATAATACAACCTAATACAATTAAATATTCTAAAATATTATTTTTGAGACTTAAATATGCTCAAAAATTTATTAATATTATTATTTATTTGCTAAAGTTATTATATCCTAGTACGATAACTATAATACATTTAAAACTTATTTAATACATCTAAATAACACTATATAGTATTTAGTACCAGTTGAAACACCATATCTTGTAGTTTCACATTTTTTAGGGGGTCGACATGGCATACGCGGATCACAGCAGATGTACGGTCAATGAGGCGGAACTTACTATTCTTGAACTCGGTGCACGTATGCGTCAGCGTATGGAGGAAGTCAGCAGAATTGATGCTGAGTTTAAAAACGGTCCTCTGGCGGCCCTAATGAATGCGGATATGAATGATAAGCTTGAGCTTATCAAGTCGCGATGTAATGCAATGATAGAAAAAAAACGGCGTGATATGGATTCGCTGCAATACATGATTGACAGCATAAGCGTCGACTCAATTCCGACTCCGAACGTGATGAGTCATCTTGAATCGCTTGTTATGTAACTGGATGTATGGGCGGGTTATAGCGTAACAGTTTTTCTTTAGTAGTGAATACATTCGCACGGACAGTATGTGTTAAGCCGTGCTCAGGATAGGCATGATGGAACTGTACAGCGTAAAAGAGGCGTGTACCTATCTCAAGGTTAGCATTCACACACTTAATAAGTGGCGCTGTGAAAAGAAGGGGCCGCCCTATATCAAGATGGGCCGCTATGTTAAATATAACAGGGAGTCACTGGACCGCTTTTTGAACAACCATGAAATAGATCCAACCGCGCAGGATTGATGAACAGCGCAGAAGGGTGATCAAAGAGATACAAGGGGGCGGCTGCCTCTTTTTTTATATCACGACGGAGAACACGCACGGCTCCTTAAGTATATGTATGAACGTAGGGTGGACTCGCAAAGCGTGTCCACCTTTTTTTATTAATCAGTGGACATGTTGTGCACGCTCAACCTGCAATGTATGGTTAAGGAGCATAGCAACGTAACCATCTCGTGCAGCTCTTTGTTGGCAGGTTATGCGTTTTTAGTCTTCCACAATGCGTACGCATCCAGATCATTTTTTATCAGTTTTAAGCAGACCGCTACGACCACAGCATCATCAAGAGTGCCTATAAGCGGTATAAAATCAGGAATCAGGTCTACCGACGCTATAACATAGAGCAGGGCTGTAAGAATGCCTGCAACAGACTCCCACGGTATTTCCTGGTAGTTTCCCTGGTCATAGTCTTGTATAAGTGAGATGAGAAGTTCAACATCAAATAAAAGCCCGCCAAGCGGTCCGTCAGGCTGAAATTTTTCCTCTATTTCTTTTTGTTTGCTGAGAACTTTTTGAAGGTCTTCTTTTTTAATTTTTTTTGCACCCTCATGTAATGCATCTTCAGTTTGTTTTTCTGTGGACTGTGTCATTTTTTTTCGCCCTTTCAACTATAGGTCATACATAGCACTATGTTTTGCGCAATGAATTCTTAAGTGAAGAAACACTTACAAACATGAGTAAGAACGTAGGCATATACCAGGCAAGATAATTCAGGTGCGTGTGCAGCACACTGTGTGATTTGAAAATAATAAACCATGATAGGGGGGCCAGGATACTTACCCAGCTGGTAATGGTTAACGCAACGAGCGCCGAATTCTTTGCAGTAATGAAAACGATGGCAGAGACGGCAGCAAAAATTAATAACAGGCTCCCAAAAGAAAGGTTAAAATCTTTATATCTTGTTGAAATACTAAATGCCTTGCCACCTAGATAGGTTTTTAATACCGTTGTCACAGATACATTTTGGGTGTCTTTTACCCTTTGAGCTACTTCTTTCTTGATATATTCTTCTTTGGGGTACGTTCTATAAAGAAATCTTTGCTGAATATGTTCCAGACCTTTCTGTATACTGCCGTCTACCTGTGCTATCTGTAGAGAGAGAATTACTGCACAAGCCAGTATACCCAGTATTCTTGCAAAAGAAGCGCTAAGAAAGCGTTGGATAAACAAGCGTGGTTTCCATTTCTGCCAGAGGGCATAAAAAAACAGGGGTATTGTCATCATAACCATTGTCGTACTGATAAACTCATAGCCTGTAAAAAGGCATTTAACGAGCATAGCTAAAGCACTGGTAACGATCCATACAGGTAAGGAAAGTTTTCCCCCTTTATACTCCCTGTGTAATAAAACAAGCGGAACTAAAAATGGCACATATATTATGCCGAACATCCAGAACAGATGACCTCCGGATACGGTTAGCCATGGAGACAGCATGATCATCAGCAATGTCGCTAACGCAGAAAAGAGACCAAAAACATCAAGTACCCAGAGCAGAAAAACACTGAGTATGCTTGCGGAAAGAATAGCTGTTAGTAATCTAAAAAGCTTTACATTTGTTTGAGCAGTTAAACTAAGACAACGATCCAGAATACTAAAAATTATTCCCTGCATAGCTGGATTTGACTTATATGGTCGATAGTGTTGAATAGGAATATTATTGTAATAAATCTCATATTGATAGTTGAAAAGTTGCTTGCCTTCAGGCAGTTTTATTTCTCTTCCAACCAGCCCTCCTGTTGAAAAAATTCCGTTTTGCCTTGATTTTGCCAAGCGCCCTATGATTGCGACCTCTGTGCCATCCGCAAAATGGTTGAACCAGCTATTAGCCACTGCTTTCCACGTATTGCCGTAAAAGCCTAATGTTAAGAATATCAGGGTAGAGACACATACTACAGCTTGTTTCGTTCGTTGGGCATTCATATGCTGCAAGTCCGAATTATATAATTGATGTTTTTATCGTATTAAAACGCTGAATCTAAGTTGCGTGACATTATGCGTGTTTCGTGGACAACGGTAATAGTTTTTCATTGATCCTATGGGCCATAGTTTTATCTCCGGGAAGATACTGATATTTTTTAATTAGTGATTGAATTTGCCCCTGCTTAAGCACCCTTTTTATTTTAAAGACACTCAAGGTATCAACCCTGTCTTTTGGTTCTGGAAATTTTAGGAGAACATGGTAGTGTGGCCGATTCCAAAAATTATGAATGAGTATTGTGCAATTGCATGGTGATTTTTTTATCGTACATTTTTATAACGGTTTTTTATTTTCACCCTTCAACCTCGAAGTTCCTCAGTATTTTTAATATATGTTCTTTATGGTTTAACGCAACTAAAAGATCTGCCAAGGTCGCTACTGCTTCCACCCTGCATGTGATTATTCTTTTTGACCGGCCTCTTTATCCGTTTCTGGTTGGGGTTGATAGACCGTTATCGGCGTGCCAACTACATCAGCATAGAAAACGATAATGTCCGCAGGAACATCTCCAGGATTAAAACCATAGTGCCATGTGTTCACTACCTCAATAAGTGTGTCACCCGCTTTCAGATCAAGGGTTTGCCCGTCTAAGGTTTTAACTGTGAGGCGTCCGCTTATAAGGACGGCGGCATTTATCACCGGATGACGATGAGTTCTCAACGTGGTCTTTGGAGGAATGCTGATCCGCAAGAGAGTGATTTGAGGCTGTCCCTTTGGATACTGAGGCAAAAGCGCTCCGTTCCAGCTATGGGTATCTTTGTCCAGCTCCTTGACAACTATAGATGAAGAGCTTGTCTCTGAATGAGCCTGTACTGTCGAACAACCGGACAGGATTAAAAGCATAGGGACTAAAATTGCGATGATTTTAAATACTGGTTTTCTCATAGATAGCTCTCATTTGTTGGTTAACGTGCTGGATGCCTGCTGCTGTCAGAGTAAAAAACGGGATATGATCAGCCCCAGCGGTATGTCGGCCGCTATTGTGTAGTACGTAAGTATCTGGAATAACTTCCCCCCCTATCTTATCAGTTTGTTTTAATGGCCATACTTTCAACAAGGTGCCACTCAAAATCTGATGCACCAGCAGCAGTTTCCTCTCGGGTAATTTTTTCCGGGTCAAGAAACACCTTTGCACGATCGAGATCCTCGACTTCAAGAACAAAGAAAGCCATGTTTGGGTCTTCCAGGCAACGCCACACATGCTTGAGATGCAGGCCGGCCTCTTTTTGAGCGTGTGCGTCAGCATTCATGTTGGCTTTTTATCTGGAATACTCGGTGAAGCGAACCCTGCAATGCATATAGGTCATGATTTCCTCCTTATGTTTGTCTCAGGATAAAAGATTTGTAACTTTTTTTCAGTGCTCTGTAAACCTTTTCCTGCCCCGGGCGTCTAAGTTAGTAAAGGACGCTTAAAGGAGGATACTATGGAAAATATATTAAAACGTTCGTGTTTAACAGTAATCCTGGTCTTGGTTTGTGCAAGCTGTTCCAATCGTGCTTGTGCCCAGGAACAGGAGAATGATCAGAGCAACAGTCTGGTAGGACGAATTTCTCATATTGAAGGGCAGTTGCTGCGCTATGTTCCTGATGATGACGACTGGGTGCTTACAGAGAAAGACACCCCGTTTGGAGAATATGATCTTTTGTTTTCATCAGAGGACGGAAAAGTTGAGATCATCATGCCGAACAATACCCTTGTGCGCATCGGCGGAGATACCCAGGTTCAACTGATCGAGCTTACCAATGAGGCCACTGAAATTGATGTTTCATCCGGTACTGCCCGGCTGTACAACAGGAGTTCTTCTACAGAGATCAAGGTCACTACGCCGTTTGGCGATGTGGTCATGCCGCCACAGACACGTTGCGATATATCTGTGCATGATACTCAGACTGAACTTATGTCGATTAAAGGATCCGTGGAATTTATTCAGTCGGACAGTAATGCCCCGCAGGAAGTGATTGCCGGATCATCCTCCCTTATTGCCACCTCAGATCAGGTCAGTGCATCAGCTCACAGTGTCAGTCTGGAATGGGACGGGTGGAATGTGGACCGGGATGTTCAGTGGACGCAGCGTATGCAGGCACGCGGAGAATCTAATAAATATCTCCCGGAAAGCCTTCAGGCCGATGCGTCTGAACTTGATACAAACGGAAGCTGGGAACGGGTTAACTATGAAGGCAGATATAATTATTTTTGGAGGCCCAGCTATGTGAGTGCGGGCTGGACGCCGTTTTCATCCGGCCGCTGGATTGCCTGGCATGGGGAACAGACCTGGGTTCCCTATGATTCCTTTGGGTATGTGACCCATCATTACGGTAACTGGGTTTATGCCAGCAGCCGCTGGTATTGGGCACCTCCGGTCAGTGGCCTGATGGTCAGCGCAGGCCTTCCGTTGCTGAATATCGGTGTGGGCTGGTATCCGGGCCGGGTGGCATGGCTCAGTTCAAGCATCAGCATCGGCTGGTTTCCTTTGGCTCCTTATGAAACGTATTACAGTGGCAGGTACTGGGGACCCAGATCACGGGTACGGCATTATAACAATTACTATCGTTGCGACGGTCGTCGTTACAGGCATTACAAACATGCCCGGTTCATTGATCATCGCCGTTTTCATGGTTCGAAAAATTATAGGCATGCAGGGCTTCGTAAGATGAAACATGGGGAAAAATTTAGAGGATCTGCTCGTATCCCTGAAAAGATGAGGAGAAATTTTAAAACGAAGAATAATCACCGCTACGCATCCAACATACCCAAATATCGGGGAAAGGTTGAAAAGATCGATGAGCGCAGGATTAAACGGCTCAGACAAGCATCGGGGAGCAAGGTAAACAAGAATCCATTTAAACGCAGGGTTGCCAAAACGGCCTTCAATAATCGCAAAGCAGGTAAAACGATAGTTAAAAATACGCCAAGGAAGGTTGTAAAGAATAATAAACAGGTTCAAAAGAGATTGAATGCGGTAAATAAAAATTTGCCAAAAATCCGGCAGGGTAATAAACAGAAAACAAACCGGCTCGTTAAAGCAAATACTGGAAAGCGCAAAGAGAGTTTAAATAAGGCACGTCGATCCTTAGAGCAGTCATCTAAAAAGATGGCGCAAAACCGGCAAAAGGTTCAAAAGTCTGCTCAGGGATCACGGGGAACGGTCAGTCAGAAGTTTAGTGCTAAACGGCAGAATAAACCCAACAGGAACATTGTTGTGAAAAATACTAACTCCGGTACGAGGTCACTGTCACAACGCTCAGGGAAGACGCATATGGCAAAGCGTTCAAATAATACCGGCAGGATGAGCAATTCATATGGTCGGTCCGGAAGTCAGCAAAGATCGCGGCAAAACAGTACGGGAAGAATGCAAAGCTATTCAGCACGGGGCAGGCGGTAGTAGGAACGCTTGAACCCTAATGTATTATGGAGTATAAACAAAACAAGTACAGGGGGCTAATTTTTCAGTACAGCACACGGACACTCCCGGGGAACTTTTTATGCATGAGCAGGATCTGATTGCTAAAGTCCGTGAACAGGATAAAGATGCGCTTGATGAACTGTTCAGCCGTTATATGCAGAAGGCTTTCGCGATGGCGTTTAACCTGTGTTCGGGTGATCGTGAACAGGCCCGGGATCTGACCCAGGACGCATTGTTGAAAGCGGTTCGCAATATTGAAAAATTCAGGGGCGAGGCATTATTTTCAACCTGGTTGTACCGTATTATTTATACGACCTATCTGGACGACAGAAAACAGCTTGCCAGGTGGGCAAATATTTTTTCTCCCTGGCGATGGGCAAAGCAGAAAGGCGAACCGGATAAGGAAATTTTAGAGGAACCGCCTGATAGTGATGTTAAAAAAAATCCCTTGAATGTTCTGCAGGGAAAACATCTGGACAGTGAACTCCAAAACGCCTTAAAGGCATTGCCGGAGAAACAGCGCGTCGTTTTTCAGTGCAAGGTACTTAATGATATGACCATTAAAGAGATCGCAACTATCCTGAATAGTGCAGAAGGGACGGTAAAATCCCATCTGTTTCGTGCCACGCAGCATTTACAAAAAACCTTAGTTGGTTGGACATATGCAGGAGATGAAAAATGAATACTTGTTCTGATCATAGAGAAACATTGTTTCTGGATGTGCACGAAGAACTCACTCCGGCAGAACGCAGAATCTGGGAAAAACACCTCGCAGGTTGCGAGGATTGTCAGCGTGAGAAACAAAGACTTCTTTCCCTCATTCAGAAGGCAAAAGAGACGTGCTCTTCACCCGCGCTGTCATCAGAAGATGAACAATTCCTGTCCAGCCGGGTTAAGCGTATATTAAGGAAGGAAAAGCCGGATGCTGTTTATAAACGGCTGGGCTGGAGGATTGCGCCGGCTTTTGGGGCTTGTGTGATCGTTCTTTTTGCAGGCTGGTTCAGTTTGAATGATTTCAGGGGTTCTGATAAGCTTAGCGTTAACTCCGGCAAGGTTCCTGAAGAACAGATCATAATTAATAATGAAGAGCTGCTTGATAATATGGAGCTGCTGCAGGAAATGGAATCGTTAGAACAGCTGGTCAATTTACTGGACAAACAAAACCAGAAGACTTCTCTATTTGAAAGAGAGAGTGATGCAGACCATGTCCGCGTATATGTTTAAAAATAAGTATTTTTTGAAGAAATTAAAACTCGTATTCCTGATCGTCATCGGGCTGACGCTGGTTTTTGCATCGCCGTGCTGGGCTCAATCGTACGGGAAGACAAATAATCAGGAAATTCGTCGTGAGCGCAAGAATACACATAAGAATCGGTGGAAAGCACACAAAAATAAATCTAACAAATCGCAGGTACGTCAAAAATCATCATATGACAATAATCAGCGACGCAGAAATAAAGCAAGAGAGTTTGAAAAGCTGACCCCTCAAAAACAGAATGAACTGCGCAACAAGATGGATAGATTTAAAAGTCTTCCGCCTGAAGAACGCACGCTTTACGAAAAACGGTATAAACAACTGCAGCAGCTTCCTCCTGATCAAAGAAATGATATCCGGAATAAGTTACGGAAAATGGATCGGTTGTCCCCCGATGAAAAAGAAGAAATCCGCAAAAAGTTTAAGTAAAGCGGAGATACTGAATATTTTTTTAAAAATTGTAGTCGCGGTGTCATTTTGAAAGAGCAGAGCGACTGAGAAATCTTTTATAAACAGTCTGGGACGTAGGGTGGACTCGCAAAGCGTGTCCACCAATGTTTGCATAATCGGTGGACGTGCTGTGCAAGTCCACCCTACACTATGCTGTTAGCAGCTGTTCAAAATTGTCCAGAGGCAAGGCGAGCGAAATCGTGAGGAATGAGGCGTGCTTTTCTGTACGCTGCAGTGATGAATGATGAGCGCACCGCAGCACAGGGGCGTTTTTTAACAACCTGATAGAGAGATGCTGATTTAACTCGGAGATACATTATGAAAAAGGCTATCGTAATTCTCAATGGCGGTATTCATTCGACAACGGTCCTGGCAACCGCAAAAAGCCGTGAGTTTGAATTGTATGCCTTGAGTTTTGATTATGGGCAGAAAAACAGGGTCAAACTGGATGCCGCCATAAAGATCGCGGAGAAGTTTGAGGTTAAGGAGCACAAAATCATCAAGATCGATCTCAGCGGAATTCTGCCGGAAGACCGCAGGGATGATCCCTATGTTCCGGCACGAAACAACCTGTATCTTTCCTTTGCCCTGTCCTGGGCTGAAGTCATTAAAGCCGGTGACCTGTTTATCGGTATTAACTCCATTGAATATGGCGATAGCCCCGATTGTCGCCCGGCTTTTGTCCACACGTTTGAAAAGCTTGCCAATGTGTCCATCAAAAAGGAAGGCAAGATCAGAAAAGTCAATGTCTGGTCGCCCTGCATGAACAAATCCACCGCTGAAATAATCCAAAAAGGAATTGAACTGGGTGTGGATTACAGCATGACCTATCCGGGCTGTGAAGAGATGACAGAGGACGGAATCAGTTGCGGGGAATGTTTTTTTTGTGAAAACAGAAAAGGCGGATTCGTAGACGCAAACATTCCCGACCCGACAAAGTATAAAAAGTAAGCCATAGGGGGCAGGTCTGCACTTTTGAAATATCCGGATAAAAAACCGGAGTCGTGCTTGCCAGGAGTCTAGACCTGACTCCTCATATCATAAAAAAAGCTGGCAGGGTATTAACCCTACCAGCTTTTTTGCTGTAACTTTTTATGCGTTGAAGCTTACACAGGAGTTACTTTGTTTGCACAAGGGCCTTTTTGACCCTGGCCAACTTCAAACTCCACTTCCTGACCATCATTGAGTGTCGCATAGCCGCCACCAGCCTGGATTTCTGAATGATGAACAAACAGATCCTTGCCGCCATCTTCGGGTGTGATGAAACCAAAACCTTTATCGGCGTTAAACCATTTCACTGTACCTTTAGCCATTGTCCTGTACTCCTACTATTGGTGAATTATATTTAATTTATTTTCGAGTTCACCAGTTCGAAAATAAAACGATACGTTGCAAAAAATGCACATAACGCTGGAGCTGAGACGCGTGTAACTTGAAACGCGTCGATTCCTTAAGCGATTTGCCAAATAATGATTCGTGCATTTTTATAAGGATTTTTAACTAATATCCCACTTTCATTAAAATAGCAAATTTTTATTTTTCATGATTTGAATACTATCAGTCTATCGTTAATTTCACAATGCGTAAAATTGTAATGGTTTGCAATAAAATCTATTGTTTCCCGGCGATAAATGAACACATGAGTAGGGTCATTTTTGTAATACCAGTTTTTGAAATCTATAGTGTCATCATACAAGTGAGTCATGCAAATCAGTGCTGCATTTGAGTTCAGCATTGTATGCAGCAACTTAAATTCCACATCTGGTGTATGGAAATGTTCTATTACTTCGCAGCATACAATATAGTCATATGTTGCATTGAGCAGTGCAACGTTGTTAGAAAAAAAAGGATCAAATTGCTGAATAGTGTATGCGTTGTCTTGAAGCATTTTTGATATTACCGGTGCTGTTCCACTACCGAAATCAAGTCCGCTATGATTTGCTTTAAAATTTGTTAGAACATACTTTGTAATTGGAGATACAAACTTTTGATACCCAGGATCATTGACATCGTTATTATGCTCGTTATATCTTCTTTGCTCTGCCGTTATGTCTAAATAATCTTTTTTGTTTCTGTATATGCCTGAACAGTTGCTGCATGTAAAAAATTCAGCGCCATACAATGGCTTTCCTTGCTGTTTGCAGAGAGGGCAATTCATAACTTATTACGATAGTAAAGTTTAACGAATGGCGTAGCCCACGTATGACATGCCGGGTTAGGGCTATACAGTTTCATAGTTTTATTTTTGAAAAGTTCTTTTGATGCAAACTTTAATTTGAATGCCTTGTTTTTACCATCATTTTATAGTTGTTGTGCTTTTATAAAATTGTGCTAACTATTTTATAGTACGTATAGATAGCATATATCTCTAAAGAGCATTGCGTAAAGAAAAATTACTAGCAGCATATTGATTGCGTTTGTAAATAAACTGGTGTTTCTAATGTCGTTTTGTACTGATATGTTTAACTGACAGAAACATTAACAGAATTTTTATTGGGGATGAATTTAGCATGTTTCAGGAAAGTGAAATTATAACGCTGCTGATGGGCCTTATGGGCCTCGTGGTATTTTTACGTTTTTTCAAGGATAGCGATATTCCCGGCTTGAAATACTTAAAGGCCGGGTGTGCCATGATGGTATGTGCATATATCTTTACTATTGTTGAGGGGCTGGTATTTGAATCATTTTTTAACCTTTTGGAGCATGCCGGATATGCGGCGGCTGGCCTGCTGTTTGCTCTGGGATTTCGGGAAATATCAAAAACCCCAACGGATTCCTGTATTGTTGAAGGAAACGAAAAATGACAGTTGTAATACTGGATTTAATTTCAACACTTGGGTTCTTCATCGCCCTTATTTTTATAATAAAAATCCACGATACCATGCTGGATTCTTATATTAAGGCACTTTTCTGTTTTTCTATGGGCCTGTATGTATTTGTTGGCCTTTCCAATGTGCTCGAGCATGGTACCATTACAACGTATTTTGATAGATTTGAAGATTATGCCGAAATATTATTCTTCCCTTTTATTATTTTCGCACTTCATATTACTAAAACTGAAAGTGAAATAAAAAGGCGCATGCTGACAGAAGAGACGTTAATTGAAAGTGAAGCAACCATCATTGCCCGCCAAGAGCAGTTGTTGAATGAAACAAAATTTACTGACACTGTCATAAAAACCATGACAGGGATATTTTACCTCTATGATGAAAATCAGCGTCTTGTCAGGTGGAACAAAAACCACGAAACCCGAACAGGGTATTCTTCAGATGAATTGCCTCACAGGAAAGTCCTGGACTGGTTTGAAGGAGAAGACAAAAAGAAAGCGATTCAATGGTTGCAACAGCTTCTCAATAAAGGAGAAAAAACTTTAGAAGCAACTATGGTAATGAAAGACGGCACTGCGGTTCCTTATTTATTTTCAGCACGACGGCTTGAAGTTGATGAAAAGAATTATTTTGCAGGAATTGGCCTTGATCTTTCAACGCTTAAAAAAGCCGAAAAAGAACTTTCCAGGCTTGTAACCGCCATTGAACAAGCAGATGAAATAATTGTTATTACTGATACAGAAGGGTGTATCGAGTTCGTTAACCCAGCATTTCAGGTTACAACCGGCTATTCACGGGAAGAGGCAATCGGACAAAAAATGTCAATGCTTAAAAGCGGGAAAACCAATACGCAGTTTTATAAAGAGCTCTGGGCAACAATTATCCAGGGCAGGGTGTGGAAAGGACATTTTGTAAATAAACGAAAAGACGGCAGCATGTATGAAGATGAGGCTACTATATCTCCTGTTAAAAATGATGCACTTGAAATTGTTAATTTTGTTGCAGTTCAACGTGATGTAACCAAAGAAATCAGGATGCAGGAGCAATTACGCAAGTCCCAGAAAATGGAATCAATCGGGACACTGGCGGGTGGTATTGCCCATGATTTCAATAACATACTGGCAAGTATAATGGGTTACACTGAATTGAGCCTTGATGAAGTTAAAGATAGGCCTGACACATATGAATCGCTTAAACAGGTATTAATCGCTTGTGTTCGCGCAAAAGATCTTGTCAAACAAATACTGCTTTTTAGCCATTCTACAACTATAAACAAAATCCCCATAAAAACCATTCCCATCGTACACGAGGTCTGTAAATTTTTAAGAGCATCATTGCCGACAACAATTGAAATAAAGCAGCAAATAAATATAACCCGTGACTTGATCATGGCTGACGCCACTCAGTTTCACCAGATTCTCATGAACTTATGTACGAATGCCGGTCATGCCATGCAGAAAACGGGTGGTGAACTCCAAGTGATTATTGATGAAGTTATACTCAACGAAAATGACCTGATTGCCTATTCGGATTTGAACGTCGGATCTTATTTGCAATTAACGGTTAAGGATACGGGGTATGGCATCAGCCAGGAAAACCTTGAACATATATTTGATCCTTATTTTACAACCAAAGAGCAGGAAGGTGGTACCGGACTGGGACTTGCCGTTGTGCACGGTATTGTTAAAGACTACGGAGGTGAAATAAAAGTTTACAGTGAGCCCGGCAAGGGGACTGTGTTTAATGTCCTATTGCCACTTATTGAACAGGTTGCCGAGGCTGATCAAAAGGAAAATTTTGAATCGCTTCCAACCGGAACTGAATCAATACTGTTTGTTGATGATGAAGAACCCCTTGTTAACGTTGGAAAAGCAATGCTTGAACGTTTGGGGTATAAGGTGAAAGGTTTAACGCATGCAGATGAAGCACTTGAAGTATTTAAAAACACAAAAGACAATTTCGACCTTGTTATAACCGATAAGACAATGCCGAAAATGACAGGGTTTGATCTTGCTGTGGAGATAAGAAAAATTCGACCGGATATCCCCATTCTGCTTTGTACAGGTTTTCAGGACAAGGATATTAGTGTTAAAATACAAAAAATAGGCCTCGCAGGATACGTTATGAAGCCGATAAATATGCGTGAAATGGCTGAAAATGTTCGTAAGGTATTAGATAAATAACAAGTTGTAAATTAATTAGTATGCTGCCCTGCGAATACCGTTATCCCTTTCCTCGTCCTTATCAGCATTAAAGATTCTCAATTAAGTAGCCACGTTTTTTTAACTGTAGAAGGATTCCTTCATTGCCGGCAAGGTGAAGACTTCCGACTAAAATGAGTTCAACGTCCTTTGTCTTCAGCATTGTTTCAACTATGGGGAGCCAGTTATTATTGCGATCAATAACAAGCGAGGTATAGATCTTTGGAAAACCGTCTTTCAAAGGTTTTAGGGCAAGTTCTTGCATTTTGGCATTGTCGCCGCTTCTCCATGCGTCTTTTAAGGCCCGTAGAACGTTGGGCAAATCATTGAGATCTTGTAACGCATATTGTATAAATTCATCCTCTCTTCCTTCTCCCATTTCCGCGATGAATGTTAGTTGCTCTGTGACTGTTTCCAAAAAAACAATAGTTCGCTTTTCATTTAATGCTTTTAAATTGTAGAACTCATCTACTCCTGTTCCAGCCAGTCCAAGTTTTTGCAGCTCAATTGAGAGCAGAGCAACTGATAATAGCCCGGGCTTGAATTTCACCATTTGTTCAAGGGGAATTCCCCTGCTGGCTAAATGAGCCTCTAATTGTTGTACAGTGCCTGGCTGTAAAAACTGAGTAATCTGTTTCTCCCCTTGATACATGCCTGTTTGTATAAAAATCTGCTGCATTTCCGGCGTCTTGACTTTCTGTATGTCGGCTTCCAAAACCAGAACAGCAGAATTTTTATAGGCTGAATCAAAGGCATCCGGCAGGGGGTAATCAGAGCTGCTTAACACGTGAATTGTTCCACCAATAAAAAGGTAATTTTCGCCTTTGCTGATTTTCCAGACAGGCGATTGGGCATACGCCGATATTTGAAAAACGAAGAAACAAAGAAATAATGTGACTGCAGTTTTAATAACCTTCATTGGTGACCCTTTCTTGTAGAGGTTGCTGCCAGGAGACTATAGCAACCCTGTGTTGTCTGTACCGCCCTTGCTTTCACCCTCAAAAAAGGCTCATCACTTCTGCTCTTTTTGGACGGTTCTGCAGCATTGCTACTGCTGATACGGCAATCAATACATATAAATCCACCGGATTTTTTCCGAGTATAAAAAGGATGAGTCCGCAAACCCCGATGGTCTCCAGCACGACAGCAGAGATAACTATTGCACTTGTATATCTTTGGATCACAGAGTTGTAAAAAGAACCGGTCTGCCGGGGGCTTACTTTACCTTTCTTCCATACAAATTTTTTAATGGGTTTTGCAGCAAGCAAACTAATTAAGGATATGACATACAGGGCGGTTTTAACAGTTGTAAATCCATCACCAATCGTTGCGTTTGTATTTTTACTGATGGTAAGCCCCGCAAAGAGATAGATGACCAATGAAAACAGCAGTGCAAAATAAATGAAGTTTAGTCGACGCATTTCCTTGTTTAGTTCTTGTTCGGTAATCATGGTTTGCCCCCCCTGATTAGTACGCTGTTGTTTTGTGCAACCTTAGTTCTTCTCGGCTTTTAATGAGCCTGAATGCTTCAATAGTATAGGAGCGTTTGTATTAAAAAGGGCATTCATGGTTTTTATCAGAAACCAAAATGATAGTAGGGGTAAAATAATAACTTGAATCAGGAACTGTCCAATATACAGAATCATAAGCTCAAGCAGCGTTTCTATTATATGCCCCATATTGTTCATCGTTGCTGTAAGGGCATTTTTGAACGCTATTGATTTTTGTTTAAGAAACACTGCGCTATTATCAATAGTTCCCATAATGCCGTCTATTTCAGCCATCTGCCATAATACGCTCTAAGGTAGTTACGATTTCACTCAAATCATCAGGAGTAACGCCAGAGAACCATATCTTCTGGGGGTAGACCATCACATTGGAACCCTTGGCGCAAAGTCCCATGCAGCCCGATGTTGAAATCCTGATCTTACCTTTCCAGCCTTTTTCCTCAACAACGGCTTTCAATTTAGACTTGATAAGCGGGCTGTTACTGTCCGCGCACGATTTTCTTTCGCCCTTACGGTCATTGGTACACACAAAAACATGCGAGATGTACGGGGATTCGTTTTGTTCAGGCATTATAAAATATCTCCCTGATATTGTGTTCGTTGAATAAAAAGGGAAGTGTATCTATTTATTCGAGAATTGATAGAGATTAACTGTGGTTTTCCGGAATCCTTGAATTGCTTTTGCCTGGTCCGACCCTGAAATATTGGTCATTCCGGCGCAGGCCGGAATCCAGTGTTGAGAACATAGAAAAATATCTGGATACTGAGTCTGCACCGGTATGACTGGAAATTTAGCTTGTAGGGTGCGCCGTGCGTACCCTACGGGCTATTTATTAGTGGCTGTCCCTGATTGTTTCTCTATCTACTTGTTATGCCTATAAAAGTTTTTCGGCGCCCGAGTAGACCTCTTCCACTTTCAATACAGCTGCAGCATGACCTGGATGCTGTTTTGGGTTCCATGTTTTCATATTCTCGAAAATCTCGCCTTCTTTGTGGTATTCAATGGTTCCCTTAACTTGAAAAGCCTTACCCTCATCGGTAATAAACAGAATGGAACCCTTACTTCCTGCGAGAATATTTTTTCGAGTTTTGTCAAAATAATTGTCCGCAATAACTATTCTATCCTCATCGAATTTATTTACACAAGAAGCATAGATAGCATTTGGCACTTTATTTTCATCTACAGTAGTAAATATAATAGGTCCCTTTCGTTCATCCCATGCTGTACTCACTTTTTCTGGCAAAACTGACATCTTTTCCTCCTTTGGTATAACGATTAATATACGAACTTCCTAATTTCTGAAAAATTATTGAACTGTGTTACGACTAAATATAATAGCATTTTATGGCTGTCTATTGTTTGGTGGATTCAAGTTTGAAGTGCAACTTTTATAGGTGAATTTAAGTGGTGAGCTGCGTTACTATCTAAGCCACTTAAACGACCAAGTAAAAGGAGCACCGATGAAAAAATATAAGCA
>Ga0075120_10001099_pt1 | contig 21750 bp, 15 predicted proteins | sample AntAceMetag02UKL_FD_69792 | JGI IMG/M metagenome (GOLD analysis project Ga0075120, IMG submission 69792) | Saline lake microbial communities from Ace Lake, Antarctica - Antarctic Ace Lake Metagenome 02UKL | ecosystem: Environmental > Aquatic > Non-marine Saline and Alkaline > Saline | place...
GTTTATTTTAACTCCATTTAACATGATGTGAAAATATTTTATCAGTTGAACAATTTATCAACTTTATGAAAGGCTTGAGGTAAAGAGAATACAACAACTTTATCGAATTCATTTATTTGAAAATCACCCGTTGCAATAAAACTTTCTTTACCCCTGACAATTCCGCCAATTATTGCGCCATTGGGAAATTTTAGTTTATTTATCGGATTATTTGTAACCGCTGAATTCGGTTTAGCAACCAATTCCATAACTTCGGCATCAATACCGCTAAGGCACTTTATTGAAGTAACTTCGGCATTCATTGTAAATTTTACAATATAACTTGCCGTAATCAGCTTTTTATTTATAATTGCATCAATTCCAATTTCCTGGGAGATGTCAATATAATCAATATTTTCAACTAAGGCGATGATTTTTTTTATTCCATATTTACGAGCATGAAGGCACGCAATGATATTTGTTTCAGAATTATCGGTAACTGCAATAAATGCATCAATACTGCGGATATCTTCTTCTTCAAGTAATTGAATATCTCTGGCATCGCCATTAATAATAAGCGTGTCTTCAAGATAGTTGGTCAGATTTATACATTTTTCCTTATCAATTTCAAATAGTTTTATATTTAGCTCTTTTTCCAATTTTTTAGAAGCTGTTCTTCCGACCCTTCCACCTCCAATTATCATGATATTTTTAATATCAATTTTGGTTTTACCTCCTAATTTTAAGAGTTCATCAACACCTTCGGGTTTTGTTATAACATACGACAGGTCATTCCCCAGAAACATATCATCTCCTCTGGGAATTATCGTTGAAGATTTGCGATGTATGGCAATTGCCCTGAAATCCAAATGAGGATATTCTTCAGCAATCTGGTTGAGGGTTTTATTCACTACAGGAGCATTTTCTTCCAATTTAATAAGAAACAGTGATAGTTTGCCATCGGAAAAATCAAATATTTCAGTGGCTGCTGTTTGGTGCAACAAGTTAATGATCTCCTGAGCAGCAATGTCTTCAGGACAAACTAAAGAATCTATTCCAAGAGTTTCATATATTTTCATATTTCCCTTAGTTAAATTTTCTAAACTGTTTACCCTTGCAATAGTTTTTTTTGCACCAAGCTTTTTTCCAAGAATTGATGTTATTATATTTATTTTTTCGTCATGAACAACAGATATTAAAAGATCGGCTTTTTTTACATTTGCATTTTCTAAAACCGATATGGAAGTTGAATCACCTGTAATTGTCATCAAATCAGTGTTTGATTCAATCATTTTTAATAACTCTTCATGCGGGTCAACAATGGTTATGTTGTGATTCTCGGCTGCAAGCTCTTTTGCTATATATAAACCAACTTCTCCATCCCCGGCAATTACTATATCCATTTTTAAATAATTTTAAACGCTGCGAATTTAATTCAATAAATTTTAACAACAAATTTAATTAAATAATTTGTAAATTTGACTTTTGATAACTACTAAATAAGTAATCGTATAATAAATTAATTTTATGAAAACATTTGATAATTATAGTTTTAAAAACAAAAAAGTCCTCATCAGGGTTGATTTTAATGTTCCCCTGAACGATAAATATGAAATTACTGATGCTACCCGCATTAATGCAGCAATTCCTACCATAAAAAAAATTATGGCTGACGGTGGTTGTGTTATCCTGATGTCACATTTAGGAAGACCCAAACAAGGGCATGAAGAAAAATTCTCATTAAAACATTTAATTAATTATTTGTCGGAAAAATTAAATACAAATGTAAAATTTGCTGATGATTGTATTGGCGACTCAGCTAAAAACCTTGCTGCCGGCCTTAAACCGGGTGAAGTTTTACTTTTGGAAAACCTCCGTTTTTATAAAGAAGAAACCAAAGGGGATGAAGATTTTGCTAAGAAATTAGCTTCACTGGGAGAAGTATATGTAAATGATGCCTTTGGTACTGCTCACAGGGATCATGCATCAACTGCTGTGATTGCAAAGTTCTTCCCTGAAAACAAACTATTCGGATATATTATGGAAAATGAACTGAAAAACATCGATAAAGTATTATCTGAAGTTAATCGTCCTTTCACAGCAATTTTAGGAGGTGCAAAAGTATCAGGTAAAATAGAAATTATTAATCAACTGATGAACAAAGTTGATAATTTTATTATCGGTGGTGGCATGATGTTTACTTTTATAAAAGTCATGGGCGGTAATATAGGAAATTCATTAATTGAAGATGACCTTTTGAAAGTAGCAATCGATACCATTGAAAAAGCCAAAGAGGCAGGCGTAAATTTTTATTTGCCGGTAGATTCCATTATTTCAAATGAATTTTCAAATGAAGCTGATAAAAAATTATCAAATTCTTATGATATTCCTGATGGCTGGATGGGATTGGACATCGGGCCAAAAACCTGTAAGAAATTTGCCGATGTTATTGAAAAATCAAAAACTATTCTCTGGAATGGGCCTATGGGTGTTTTTGAAATGCCGAATTTTGAGACAGGAACAAAATATATTGCTGAAGCTGTTGCAGAAGCAACACAAAACGGTGCATTCTCATTAATCGGTGGTGGCGATTCGGTTGCTGCAATTAATAAATACAACTTAAAAAATAAGGTTAGTTATGTTTCCACAGGTGGCGGTGCAATGCTTGAATATATTGAAGGAAAAGAGCTTCCGGGTGTTATGGCCATTAAAGATTAATGGCTTATCTAAAATTTTTTAAAAACATCTTCCTTTGTAATATCTAATTTATCAAGATTCAATTTCGGGATAATATATGGTGCTATTGATGCAATGGGTTTATATAACATTGAATTCTCGCGAATTTTCTTTGTTATTACTGCTTGTTTTGAGTCAAAACTATTAATAATAAATATTACAACACTTAAAATAAAAACAGCTTTTAATATCCCGAACAAACATCCTGCAATTTTATTGATAAACCCAAGTAAGAGAAGGTTAATAACTTTTTCAAGTAATTTACCAATAGCAAAAGCAGCAATAACAACAGCAATAAAGGTTATTATAAAAGCAATTATGGAAATATATTTATGAGCTATTTCAGTATTGTCAGATAAAAAATCAGCAGCAAAATATGAAAAATTAATCGCAATAAAAACACCAAGTATTAAAGCTACCAATGAAGTTAATTCAATAATAAATCCTTTGGTAAAACCCTTGTAAGCAAACCATATTACGGGTAAAATTAAAATAATGTCAAGAAAATTCATAATTTTTATTTTGTATATGATTATTTTATTCTTTTTGTCAGTTCAGTAGCAAACACAAAATTATTTAGTTCTTTGTTATCTGTTTCAAGGATTTGGTCTTTATCACCTTTCCACCACAATTCACCATCATAAATAAATGCAACTTTATCACCAATTTTTAAAACTGAATTCATGTCATGAGTATTGATAATTGTGGTTGTTTGAAACTCTTTTGTAATCTCACTGATAAGCTCATCAATAACTCCGGAAGTTATAGGGTCTAATCCTGAATTAGGTTCATCACAAAACAGATATTCAGGGTTCATGGAAATAGCTCTGGCAATAGCTACTCTTTTAGTCATCCCGCCGCTTAATTCAGCAGGAAAAAGCTTATTCTCATTTTCAAGAGCTACTCTGTTCAAGCAAAAATTTACTCTTTCTAATTTTTCCTCATACGATTTTTTAGTAAACATTGTTAAAGGAAACATTACGTTTTCTTCCACGGTCATTGAGTCAAACAATGCCCCCCCTTGAAACAACATACCGATTTCTTTTCTAATATCTCTTTGTTCTTTGGAAGTCATTTTTGAAAAATTTCTGTCATCAAAATCAATATGTCCTTTGTCAACACCATACAGGCCAACCAAGCATTTCATCAAAACTGTTTTTCCAGAGCCACTTCGTCCGATTATTAAATTTGTTTTACCTTTTTCAAATTCTAAGGAAATATTTTTTAATACTTCATGATCACCGAAAAATTTTGATATGTTTACGACCTTTATCATGTAAGTAACATCTGTGTTAAGATTAAATCAAAAATTATTATTAATATACTACTGTAAACCACAGCTTTTGTACTTGATCTACCAACATCAAGGGCACCACCTTTTGTATAGTATCCCTGATACCCCGAAACAGAAGCAATAATAAAAGCAAAAACCACGGTTTTAATTAACGCATAAAAAACAGTAAATCCTTCAAACCAATATCTTATCCCTAAAATATAATCCTGCGAGGTAACCAAACCTGTAACCACACAAGCAACCCAGCCTCCGAAAAGTCCCACAACAATACTAAAAATAATTAAAACAGGGTTAATCAGCAGGGAGGCAACAACTTTTGGAAATATCAGGTAATTTGCAGTATTAACTCCCATAACCTTTAAGGCATCAATTTGCTCGGTTATTCGCATTGTGCCTATTTCAGAAGCAATCCTTGAACCTACTTTTCCGGCCAATATTAAACTTATGATTGTTGGTGAAAATTCCAGAATTAAAGATTGACGGGTTGTAAATCCAACCATTGTTAGTGGAATAAGAGGACTGTCAATATTATATGCTGTTTGGATTGCAACAATACCCCCCATAAATGCCGAAATTATTGCCACAATACCAAGAGAATCAATACCCAGATTCTGAAACTCGAAAAATAATTGCTTCCAGAATATTTTTCTCTTGTCAGGCTTTCTAAAAACCTGAAACATTAAAAGAAGATATTCTCCTAAGGCGTTAAACATAAATTATGATAATTTTTTTTGCTAATTTAATAAATTATTTATATTAATCTGTAAAAATATATGAAAAGAACTTTTTCTGCGTTCCGATATAAGTTAATATCAGTAATATTTATAATTTTGAATTATGATTAAAACGAAAAAATATACAATTTTATTTTTTTTGACAATTGTTTTTACGCTTCTAATAACATCTTGCTCCACATCAAGATATCCATATAAAAAAAATCAAAGAAAAAGAAAATGTAATTGTCCGAAATGGAGTAATAATCAAACTGCAAATTCAATTTGGCTTGTAAAAAAATGAATGAATATAAAATTATTTTACGAAAATATATTCCCGAAAATGCAGTTGAAATTATCTATACATGGATAATACAATATAAATTTCATTTGCGGATTTCAAGAAGCAGAACAACCAAATTGGGCGATTATCGCCCTCCAATCAGAAAACAATCTCATAAAATATCGATAAATTTTAATCTCAACAAATATGCTTTTTTAATAACTCTTGTTCATGAAATTGCTCATTTAATTGTTTGGGAGAAATATAAAAAAAGTGTAAAACCTCATGGGAAAGAATGGAAAACAGAATTTAAATATTTAATGAGTAATTTTTTTGATAATAAGATCTTCCCAAAAGATTTAAGCGATGCCCTATCAGTATATTTAGAAAATGCCATCGCTTCAAGTGTGTCAGATTTAGAATTAACACGAATATTAAATAACTATGATAATAAATCAGATTTAATTTTATTAGAAGAATTACCACAAAATACAGTTTTTAAAATACATAACGGAAGAATATTTAAAAAACAGGAGAAATTACGAAAGCGTTATCGCTGTCTTTGCCTTGAAAACAAAAAAGAATATCTTTTTAATCCTTTAGCACGGGTTGTTCCGGTAAATACCTAACGCAGCAAACTGCAAAACAAAAGATAAAAGTAAAAAGATAAACTATGTTTTTTTATCTTTGTTGAAAGATTTTCCGGCAATTAATTAATAAATTCTATGATAAATAAAAATCATTTTTGTGTAATAATGGCAGGAGGCGTTGGTACTCGTTTCTGGCCAATGAGTAAAACTTCTCACCCAAAACAATTCATTGACATACTTGGAAGCGGGAAAACCCTGATACAACAAACTTTTGACCGTTTTTTAAGAATTTGCCCCAAAGAAAACATTTATATTGTAACTAACCAAATTTATAAAAATCTTGTACTAGAGCAATTGCAAGGCATTTCCGAAAAACAGGTTTTGTGCGAGCCGTGTCGCCGTAGCACCGCTCCTTGTATTGCTTATGCTAACTACAAAATTTTACAGGTAAATCCTGATGCGAACATTGTTGTTGCTCCATCCGATCATATAATTCTTAAAGAAGACATATTTACCAATGTGATTTTATCAGCTTTTGAGGCTTCATCATCAAGCGATTGGCTTCTTACTCTTGGTATTCAGCCGAGCCGGCCGGATACAGGCTATGGGTATATTCAGTTTGATAATAACATTACTTATAAAAAAGATAATCGCATTAAAAAAGTAATAAATTTTACTGAAAAGCCGAAATTTGAAAAAGCTAAATCATTTTTAAAAAGTGGTGATTTTCTTTGGAATTCCGGTATTTTTATCTGGTCTATAAAAAGTATAATGAAGGCTTTTGATAAGTACCTTCCCGGTGTTGATGATATTTTTAATGAAGGAATTTCAAAATACAATACTCCGGAGGAAGAAAATTTTATAAACAAAGCTTATAATGTTTGTCAAAATATTTCAATTGATTATGGGGTGATGGAAAAAGCTGATAATGTTTACGTGCTTGCATCAGATTTTGGATGGTCGGACCTAGGCACCTGGGGCTCACTTTATGATATTCGTAAAAAAAACGAACAGAAAAATTCAGTTGTCGGAAACAATGTTATGATGTATGATACAAAAAATTGTATTGTAAATATGCCAAAAGATAAGCTTGTAGTTTTGCAGGGTTTGGATGATTATATTGTTGTTGAAAATGATGATATTTTACTGATCTGTAAAAAATCCAATGAACAACAAATCAGGCAGTTTGTTGATGATGTTAAAACAAAAAAAGGAAATAAGTTTGTTTAAGTTATAATCTTATTCCCAAAACTATTTTATTAATAATTTAAAAACAAATTCTATGAAAAAATTATTAACAATTTTATTTGCTTTATTATTCAGCCTGCAATCTGCAGTTAAAGCTGATGAGGGCATGTGGTTACCATTACTGGTTGAACGCCTTAATTATGTTGACATGCAAAAAATGGGACTTAATCTGACTCCGGAAGAAATCTACAGCATCAATCATTCAAGTTTGAAAGATGCAATTGTTATTTTCGGAAGAGGTTGTACAGGTGAATTGATTTCTTCCGAAGGCTTACTGATTACCAACCATCACTGCGGTTATGGTTCTATCCAATCGGTCAGTACTATTGAAAACGACTTGCTTTCCAACGGATTCTGGGCAACTCAAAAAAGTGAAGAAATTCCGATTGAAGGACTATACGTGAAATTTTTAGCCAGAATTGAACCGGTTACTTTAAATATCCTGCAAAACATCACTGATGATATGACAGAAGAAGAAAGAAAAATAACAATTAATAGTAATATTGACAGGGCAATTAATAAAGTCAATATAGTATTTGAAAATTATGAATCAGTTGTCAAAAGTTTTTACAATGGAAATGAATATTATATGTTTTCATACGAAGTTTATAATGATGTTCGTTTAGTTGGTACTCCTCCTGAAGCTATCGGTAAATTCGGTGCTGATACTGATAACTGGATGTGGCCCCGTCATACCGGAGATTTTTCTATGTTCAGAATATATGCTGCCCCAGACGGAAAACCGGCTGAATACTCTGAAGAAAATATTCCGTTAAAATCAAAACATTATCTCCCTGTTTCCATTGCAGGCGTTGAGCAAGGCGACTTTTCAATGATACTGGGATATCCGGGTGGAACTGATCGCTATATGACCTCTTATGGTATTGATCTGGCAGTTAATCAATCTAATCTAACTATCGTCAAAATCAGAGATAAAAAATTAAAAATCATGAACGAAGGTATGGTTGCTGATGAAAAAGTAAGATTACAATATGCCTCAAAACATGCAAGAACCTCTAATTACTGGAAATATTATATCGGGCAAACCAAAGGCTTGAAAAGACTGAAGGTTTCTGAAAAGAAAAAAGCACTTGAAGAAAAATTTGAAAACTGGGTAAACGAAAACCCCGAAAGAAAAGCAAAATACGGTGAAGCACTAAACGATATTGAAAATGCATATAACGAAATTAAACTTTATAATTTATCAAGATTGTATTTTCGCGAAGCTGTTTACAGAGGAAGTGAAGTAATCGGTTTTTCAAAAAGATTCAGCCCCTTACTCAAAGAACTGAAAATAAAAGATCAGGATAAAGAAAAAATTGCCGGAATTGTTAATTCACTCAAAGAAAGTTCAGATAAATATTTTAAGGACTACAATGCAAAAATTGACCAAAATTTACTTGCAGCTACATTTAAAATGTATTACGAAAATGTCCCCGCTGATCAGCTTCCTGAGTTTTTGGTTAATCTTGCTAAAAAGTATAAAGGCAATTTTAATAAATTTGCTGCTTATGCTTTTAAAAAGTCCATATTTGTAAGTGAAGAAAAAGTTGCTGCTTTCCTTGAAAAGCCAAAAGCCAAAACCATTGAAAAAGATATTATTTACAAAGCAATGAAATCTTTTTACAATAACTATATAAATTTGAATAATAAAACTAAAGAAGCTTACTCTCTTTTGGGAAAAGGAAATCGTTTGTATATGGCAGGGTTAATGGAAATGTATCCCGATAAGAAGTTTTATCCCGATGCCAATTTTACTATGCGCCTGACTTATGGAACTGTACAGGACTATTTCCCCGCTGATGCCATTTATTTTAACTATTTTACAACACTTGATGGAGTTATGGAAAAAGAAGATCCAACAACATGGGAGTTTATTGTTCCAGAAAAACTAAAAGAATTATACAACACAAAAGATTACGGACAATACAGCGACAATGATACCCTGAAGGTTTGTTTTCTGACTAACCATGACATTACAGGTGGTAACTCGGGAAGTCCGGTAATCAATGGAAACGGCGAATTAGTTGGTCTTGCATTTGATGGCAACTGGGAAGCTATGAGTGGGGACATTGCTTTTGAAACCGAATTACAAAGATGTATAAATGTTGACATTCGGTATGTTTTATTTATCATAGACAAATTTGCCGGTGCTACAAATTTAATTGATGAAATGACCATTGTTACTGAAAAACCTAAATTAAAAACCGATATTCCTGAAGAAGAAAATATTGAGGTAGAGGTTATTGAAGAATAAAACAAAATATTTATGGGTCCAGTTTAAAAAGCTATCGGATGACTGATCTTCAAAAATCGTCAGAAAAATAGAACTTTGTATCAATTAGTTAAAAAGTCATCCGATGGCTATCATTTTTTAATTTTACTATTTAGACCAGACTCATTTATTTATTATTTGATATCTGTTATTTCCGTTTAATCTCGGTTAGGATATTAATTTAATTATAATACCTTTGTAATACTGATGTCCAAAGTGTGTATCAGTATTGATTTTTTTTGCAAAACGAAACCTATGAACTTAATTTCTCCTAAAGACTTACTAAGTGTTAATAAAAATTTAAAATACTTTGGTGGTGAAAGTTTTGCAAAACTCCTGATGAAAATCCTCAAGCTAAATACTTTAAACAAAAAATATTCACCTGTTGCCCACTTAAATAGAACCGAATTTGTTGATAAAGCCATAGAAATTCTCGGTTTTAAATATGAAATAAGTCAAGACGACATTAATAAAATCCCCAAAGAAGGTTCTTTTATCACAATATCAAATCATCCTTTCGGTGGTCTGGATGGTTTAGTATTAATGAAAACACTGCCTGCGGTAAGACCGGATTATAAAATACTGTCAAATTTTTTAATGACTAACTTTAAACCTATTGAAGACATTTTTTTAACAGTTAATCCGTTTGAAACACATAAAAATGTAAAATCAAGTCTGTCCGGATTAAGAGATGCATTTCATCAGTTATGTAAGGGATATCCATTAGGAATTTACCCGGCCGGAGAAGTTTCAACTTATCGTTTTGATAAAAAATCCATTACCGATAGAAAATGGCAATCTTCAGTAATAAAATTTATAAAAAAAGCCAAAGTGCCTGTTATTCCAATTTATTTTGATGGCACTAACAGTAATTTATTCCATTTATTAGGATTTTTTCATCCCCTGCTCAGAACAATTAAATTACCTTCAGAGCTATTTAATAAAAAAGGAACAATTGTTAAAGTCAGGATTGGGAATCCCATTCCTGTCGGCGAGCAGGAAAAATTCAGTGATATTGATGAATATGAACGATTTCTAAGAACCAAAGTATATGGTTTAAGTATTTCTTTAAAAAACATCAAAACAACTGATGCTAAAACAAAATATAAAGAAAATATCATAGAGCCGGTTTCTTTTGAAAAAATTCATAAAGAAATCTCTCAAATACATGATGATAATTTATTATTTAAAATTCAAAATAACCTTGTTTTTTGTGTACCGTCTTATAAAATTCCTAACATAATAACTGAAATCGGCAGATTGAGAGAAATTACTTATCGGGAAGTTGGGGAGGGAACTAACCAGTGCAAGGATGTTGACAAATACGATTCTTACTATGAGCAATTATTTATATGGGATGATGAAGCAAAAAAAATCATTGGGGGATACCGCGTAGGTAAAGGCAAAGAAATACTTGATAAATTCGGCATGAAAAGTTTTTATATTCACAGCTTATTCAAAATCAATAATAATTTTTTACCTATCCTGAACGAATCAATTGAATTAGGCAGATCGTTTATTATTAAAGAATATCAAAAGAAACCGATTTCTCTATTCCTTTTATGGAAAGGTATTCTGTATTTTCTTCTAAAACATCCCGAATATCGTTATTTAATAGGGCCTGTAAGCATCAGTAATATATTATCAAACTTTTCTAAATCTCTAACCGTTGAATTTATTAAAGCCAATCATTATAATTATGAGCTTGCTGAAAATATAATACCCCGAAAAAAATTCAAGGTAAAAATTGACAAAGTTATTGACAATAAAATTTTCATTAAAGACACCAAAAATGATATAAGTAAATTAGATCATTTTATACAGGAAATCGAACCTGATTTCCATACACCGATATTAATCAAAAAATATTTTCAATTGAATGCTGAAATCATTGGTTTTAATATTGACCCCAAATTTAATAATTGCTTAGATGTTTTAATGATACTTGATTTACTTGATGTCCCAATGAATATTATTGAATCCCTCTCAAAAGAGTTAAATGATAATTCAATCCTTGAAAGATTTAACCCGAAAAATTCCTAATTTAACAAAACCGCTTAGCGCTTTCAAAGCGCTTAGCGGATGAATTAGCAAATAATTTGAAGTCGTTATCTTTTATTGACTCAAATATAAACAATCAATTATCAATCACTTCAACTTCTTCAATCACTTCAACACCCTCAGTGTCTTCAACTTCGCTTATCTCAATTAAAACTTCTTTAATCTGAGGTTCGGGTTTCTTTTCAACAATAGTTAATTCCTCAATCAGATTGGTTGCACCTGCTAATTTATCAATTATAAACAATACATACCTAATGTCAACATTTATACATCTTTGTAATTCGGTTTCAAAAGCAATGTCCCCACTCATAGCTTCCCAGTTGCCGTCAAATCCAAGACCAATTAATTCGCCGTTTCCATTGATTACAGGGCTTCCGGAGTTCCCACCTGTGATATCATTGGTTGTAAGGAAACAAGTGATCATTTTTCCATCCTGACCATAGGGGCCGAAATCTTTTTGAGCATATAGTTTTTTAAGTTTTTTATCAACAATAAATTCTTCATCATCCGGGTCTTCTTTTTCCATCACACCCGCCAATGTTGTAAAAAAATCATATTGAACTGCATCAGCAGGAAAGTAATCCTGTACCGTTCCGTAAGTCAGCCGCAAGCTTGAGTTGGCATCAGGATAATATACTTTATCAGGATTCATTTCGCGTAAACCTGCTATAAATAAACGATCTCCTTTATTTATCAGGGTTCTTCCACTCCTTAAATTACCTTGTAATTTCATTATTGATCCTAAAAAATCATTCATAAGTTTAAATGCCGGATCTTTATCTAAAGTTTTAAATTTCGGATCATCTAAAAATGCATTTATCTTTTCAGAGCCGGTAAAAATGGATTTATTAAATAAATATTTTGCATAAGCTTTAAAATCACCTTTGTATTTTTTCACAATTTTATTGAAATACTCCGAATGCATTTCTTTTTGTACATTTTTATTATATATCTTCAGCATAGCTGCCATAACTTTTTCATCGGTCGGAGCATTATAATCCTTAAAATGTTTTTTTAAACCTTCTTTCAGTTGCTTAACTGTTTCGGCAATAGCATCTGCGTTTGTTTTTTTGTCTTTCAATAAAGAATGTAATTGCATATATTGACGTGAAAAACCTAAAATTTCAGCGCCATTAACAGAAGCAAAAGCAGTATAAATCATAGGTTTGAAATCTTTTGCCATTTGCTCGTAACCTTCTTTAATCTCTTTTATTGCATTACCGTATTTTGCTTCTCTTTCAGGGTCTGCGGTTACCCACTTTTCAAACTCCAGTTCAACAGCAAGTTTTTTATCATATACTTTCAATTTTTTTAATCCTCTTTCCACACCTATAAATAATTTCCATGCATTGGAAATTCCGAAATATTTTGAAGAATATTTTATTTTAATATCCTTATCAGCATCCATATCTTCTTTCCAGAGTTCTAATTGTTTACCAAAAACATCTATTAAAGGAGGATAGAAATTATCCAATTTATATATTATGCCATAAGAAGTTAAATATCTTTCTGTGCCACCAGGGTAACCCCATATCATTGCAAATTCATTTTCCTTAATACCTTCTAATGTAACAGGTAAATGATATTTGGGTTTTAATGGAATATTATCTTCAGAATACTCAGCTGGCGAGCCGTCAGGTGCAGAATAAACTCTGAAAACACTAAAATCACCTGTATGACGGGGCCACATCCAGTTATCTGTATCGCCTCCAAACTTTCCAACAGATGATGGTGGAGCACCAACTAAACGAACATCAGAATATGTTTCATAAACAAACATATAAAACTCATTTCCCCCAAAAAAACTTTTTACAACCACATTGTATTTACCATCTTCAGAAGCTGCTTTTTTATACTTTTTCGATACCTTTTTGATTTTAGCAGATCTGTCCGATTCAGACATGGTATCGGATAATTGTAACAAAATACTGTCGGTTAAATCTTCCATTCTTATCAGGAACGAAACAGCCATATTTTCGTTAGGCAATTCTTCTTCTTTGCTCATAGCCCAGAAACCATCAGTTAAATAATCATGGTCAATTGAGCTGTGCTTTTGAATATACCCATAACCACAATGATGATTGGTAAACATTAATCCCTGATCGGATACAATCCCCCCTGTACAGAAAAATCCTTGTACTCCTCCGCCGGATAATCCGACTATGGCATCTTTTAAACTTGAATTGTTGATGCTGTAAATTTCTTCGGCTGTGAGCTGCAAGCCTAAATTTTCCATATCAACATAGTTAAGACGTTCAACAAACATTGGCAGCCACATACCCTCATCAGGTACTCCCGATGAATAAGTACTTAGTCCTAATGTAAAAAACAATACAACTGAAATAATAAATTTTTTCATCCTTAAAATTTTATTGCCTGATTATAAACAGGCATGGTTAATAATATAATTAGTGTTTCTCCATAAAGTCAAAGATTTTCATAAATGAAGCACCAAATAACAAATTTCAAATAACAAATAATTTCCAAATATCAATGATCAAAACTTGTCCGTACGAAGCGAAGCAAATCCGTATGGATGGATGTTCAAAACAGCTTTGATTATTGAGATTTCGGTCATTGAGATTTATTTGTATTTTGGTGCTTGTAATTTGTTATTTTTTAAAAGTTCTAAATGCTTAATTTATAGGCAGACTAATTAGTTTAATAAAAATCATACCAAAATTAATATTTATTTATAATTCAACTGCTTATAAAAAGGGTGTTTTTGTTTGTGTAATTAATGTGTACGTTCTTATACATTTACTTGTTCGGTTTTGAACAAAACAACCATCTATTTCAACCCTATCATTTTAGGTCCTTGTTTAAAAATTATATCCACAGGAATATCGGAGGCATTCAACCTGTCAAGGTCTTCTTGTAGTTGCGATTTAACAATACCTTGTTTTTCAACCCATTCTTTCGCTGTCTTGTAATCACCGTCTCCCTGAATATAAAGTATCTTTTGCATCAGGCTGATTGTAGCGTCTTTCATTTTTTCAAAATCCACAGTATATACACCATCTTTTCCCCTTGTGAAGGCGTTCTTTTCTTTAAAATAATTGAATCTCATCATATTTGCTTTGCCATGTGAACTTGCAGCACCGAAACGGCTTGAGCGGAAAATTCCTGCAAAAAATGTAACATAATTATCCATAACTTCTCCTTTTGTAAGCTCTCCCATTTCGTATAATTTTGTTATTAAATATAAACCCATTATATCTGCTTTACCTTCTTCAATAGCAGAATATTGTTCTTTCAACGCTTTTCGTACCGTACCTGAACCATCAATAGTATTCTTAATACCCATACCATGACCAACTTCGTGGAACATAGTATTTTCAAAAAATGCATTAAATTTGATATGTTTTTGTTGGTCTTCGTTTATTAATATTTTTGAAATCGGAACCAGGATTTTGTTAAATTTTGCTCTCATTGCATTTTTCAACTGTAATTTCCTAGAACCGATTTTCAGATGAACTTCTTCATCATTTGGTAAATTGATAGCAATAGTTTTGCTTCCTGCATTACAATCACCAGCATAATAAATCACATCATAAGCATTCATATCGGCTTTTGAACCGGGTACTTCTTTTTTATACTTATCATCAACAGGTAATCCTGCTTGTAGTCCGGGCAGCAGAGAAGAGAATTTTTCGAGTTTTTTGCTCCACTTAATATCCTTTAATAACACAAAGGATTCGTTAGCGGCTTTATAGCCATACAAGGCATCTTCATAATTTTCAATAGGTCCTACAACAAAATCAATCTTTGACTTTCTCATTTCCATCCAGGCAAAATCACTCGGCTGGTAGTCATCGGTTAGCAAAGCATCAGCACGTAAATTCATATATTTTTTAAATCCTGGGTCATCAGACAATCCGGCAGCCTGTTTTATAAGTTTTGCAGCTTTTTGTAGTTTGCCTGCATAAGCATCATGATACCAAACAGTTTTCAATGAGCCGTCTTTTTTTCTTCTTATCAAAGTATACAGACTTGTTTTGTCGGGATTGTCAAAAGCTTCAAATTCTTCTTTAGTCATATCAACAGGGTAAAAATTGGCACCCGCAGGTTTTTTTCCTATTCCATCAATAAAAGGTTTATTGTTGTTCAGCCTGTCCCATGGACCGTAATTAATTTTTGCAAATTTCTTAGTAGGTTTGTCTGTAATTCTGTTCAGGAAAATTTTTTTATTTCCGATTGCCTGTTGCCAGAATATTTCATTCATTATTCCGGAAACTTCAAACAATAATGGCAGTATTTGTTTTTCTTTTTCAGAAAGGTGGCTAATATCAGCAGTTAATTTAAACGGAGCATAAATTTCCAGTCTTTTTTGTACTTCTTCCAGAGATACGGGATTTAAGTCTCCATCATCGGGAATTATCCCTTGTCGTTGATTTTCCATAGTTTCTTCTGTCGGATTACATGCACTTATCATCACAACGATCATCAAAGTAATAAACGATATTAAAACGTTGGTTTTCATAATAAAATATTTTTTAGTTAATAATTTAATTTTGCGAGTACAAAATTAAGGATATTATTTGAGAAAATGAAAATAAGATTATTCAATTATCTTGCAGCAACAGACGGACCGTTATTGATTTTAATTTTATCGTCTTTTGTTAAACCAGATTTAATTTCAATATTAATGCCGTCGGAAAGACCTGTTTCAACCAGTTTTTTCTCATATTGCTGGGGTCCAATTTCAACTTCAACAAAAACCGTATCTTCATCAAATTGCAGCAAGTTTTCGGAAATCACCAGTACACTGTCAACCCTGTCAAGAACAATATCTGCATTGGCGCTGTATCCCGCTCTAATAAACTGGTCGTTTCTAAGCTCAACATCCGCTTTAATTTCAAACTGAATAGCTCCGTTTTCTTCAACACCTTTTGGTGAAATATGCTCAAGGTTAGCGTCAAAAGTTATATCTTCAATTGCTCCGATTGTAAGTATCAAAGGCATTCCTTCTTTAATTTTACCTACTTCGGATTCATCGATTTTACCCTCAAAAACCATTTCGCCCATATCAGCAATCATAGCAATGGTTGTACCGGGATTAAAGGTATTGCTTTCAATTACAGAGTTTCCTATTTCAACAGGCACATCCAAAACCATTCCTTCAATTGTTGAACGTATCAGGGTATTTGTTTCCTTCCCTGATTTTTTAGTTTGTCCGTCCTTAACCAGATCAAGATTATTGCGGGCTGATGCAAGTTCTTCTTTGGCACCGTTGTATGCTAATTCAAAACCTTCAAATTCAGCTTTTGCAACTACACCTTTATTAAGAAGATCCAATTGGCGATCGTAATTTCTTTTTGCATTACTGATATTAATCTCTGCCCTGTTGAGTCTTGATTCTGCATTGTTCAGATTGACCATGTTGGGTATTATCTTAACCTTGGCAATCAAATCACCTTTTTTAACCAACTCTCCTGCTTCAACATAAATTTCTTCAATAATACCTGAAACCTGGGGTTTAATTTCGATTTCCTTTCGGGGTATTATGGAACCTGTTGCTGTTGTCTTTTTTATTACATTACTGACAAACGGAGAGCTTGTTTCGTAAATAACCGGTTTAGGCTGCGATTTCTGATATAAGAAGTAAATAGTATAGGCAAAAATCGCTAAAATTATTACTCCGAAGAATATTTTAAAAAACTTTTTCATTTTTTTTATTATTTAATTTTTACTGTGTTTTCTTATTATTATTTTCATCTTTTGTCTTTCCCATTATTGGGTTTTCATTCGTTTCTGATAGCATCTATCGGTTTAATACTTACAGCTTTCTTAGCTGGTATAAATCCTGCCAATGCCCCTGCAATGACCAAAACTATCAATGCTGTAATTGCTTTATCAAAATCAACTTCAGGATTATTGAACATAGCTGTATCAGCACCAGTCTTTATTAAAATGTAGTTAACCAGTTCAACTATTCCAACTCCAATGGCTAATCCAATATAACCGGCTAAAGTAGTCAGGAAAACCGATTCGGTAATTATCTGGGTAATAATATTCACCGGTGTAGCTCCAATTGCTCTTTGTATTCCAATCTCTTTTGTTCGTTCTTTAACAACAATCAACATTATATTACTTACCCCGATAACACCGGCCAAAAGCGTACCAATACCAACTATCCATATCAAGCCGTTGATCCCTGCAAACAGGTTAGTCATTTTTTTAAATTCGTTTTCAACATTAAACGAACCTATTGCCCTGTCATCATCAGGAGATATCCTATGACGTGTTTTCATTAATGCTTTAGCTTTTTCTTCCACAAGCGAAACAGATGAGTTACTTTTAGCAGTTATTGCATACCAGCCAACTATATCACCGTAGTTATAGGTTTTTTGTAGGGTTGTAAACGGAATACATATTTGTTGGTTTTCGTGTTCAGCCTGCTGGTCGTTCTTCTTGGATTGAAATACTCCAACAACCTTAAAATAAACACCCTGAATACGCAGATACTGACCTATTGGATTTTCGTCCGGGTCAAACATTTCATCAACAACCCTGATTCCTATAACTGCATTTTTTCTTTTTTCATCAATATCAATTTTATTAATAAACCTGCCGCTAAGCATCTTAACAGGGTCAATAATATTATATGCGGGATAATCACCTTGAATTCTAAATGCTCCTGTTCTTTCGCCGCGAATAACATTATTATCTCCATTTCCGCCCCACCCCTGTAATCTTGGAGCAATCTGTTCTATTTCGGGAATATTATCAATAAGCGCCTGTGTATCATTGTTTCTAAACTGGTAAAACCTACCTCTCGGGAATCCTTTGTATGGTATGGTTGTTCTTCGTGTCCACATGAACATGCTGTTCGTTGCCATATCACCCATACCTGTACTTACACCATTATGCAAGCCTTTTCCGGAACCAAGCATAATAATAAGCATAAAAATCCCCCAAAAAACCCCAAAGGCTGTAAAAAAAGTACGCAGTTTGTTTTTCTTTAACGTACTAAATATTTCTTGCCATCTGTCTAAGTCAAACATAAATTTTATGTTAGTGTTTTTTTAAAACGCACTAATATCCAATATATTAATTATTTTTTATTCATCATGAAGTGCAACAACGGGTCTAACATTAGCGGCTTTCCGTGCAGGAACAAAGCCTGCAATAGCGCCTGATATTATCAACAAAATTGTAGCACTTATTGCTACTGTAAAATTAATTTCCGGATTAGCAAAGTAATCGGTTGCGGGCACTGCCTTTGAAACCAGTTCAAGTAATCCGACACCTAATACCAACCCAATATATCCTGCAAAAGCAGTAATTAAGATTGATTCCTGTAAAATCAAACTTATTACCGACCATGGTGTTGCACCCATTGCTTTTCTTATACCAATTTCTTTTGTGCGATCTTTCACAACAATCATCATAATATTACTTACTCCTACTATTCCTGCAATAATTGTTCCTATGCCTATTATCCAGATAAACAAACGAATGCTTGCAAACAATTTCATAAATGTTTCATAATTTTCAACATTGTTCCATACACGTAAAGCCCTCTGGTCTTCGATTGCAAAATGGTGTTTTTTTGATAGTTTTGTTCGTATTTCATCAACCATACCTTCGCTTTGTGCAACAGTTGCATTTCCAACGGTCATTGAAATGTTGTTGATATGGTTTCCGCGATTAAAAACTCTCTGGGCAGTAGAAACCGGTATATAAACCCTTGTGAGGTCGCGGTCACCACCGGGGTCATCAAATACTCCGACAACCTTAAACGGCACTCCGCTTAATTTTACATATTTCCCAACCGGATCCTCTCCCTTAAAAAGTGCCTCTTTAACCAACCTGCCGATTGCCGTAACTTTCCTGTATTCTTCAACATCAAGGTTATTTAAAAATCTTCCGTTTATGACTTCCAGATTTTCAATTTTTCCATAATCGGGATGTGAACAAAAAATATCAAAACTCCCGTATTCGTTTTTATAAGATATAGTATTATTTTCCCATATTGTAAACCGTGAAGAAATAAATTCAACGCTATCAATGGTTTTAATATCATCATAATCAGTATTCGTAAATCTTATGAACCTTCCGGGCTTGTAACCTTTATGAGCAATGCTTGTGATTCCCTGGTTTACCCAAAGAGTATTTTCAGCATCGCCTTCAAATTCTTTTTGTACACCATTCTCAAGACCATAACCCGAACCCAACAAAACAATAAGCATAAATATACCCCAGGCTACACTAAAACCTGTTAAGAAAGTACGCAATTTGTTTTTCTTAATGGTACTGAATATTTCCTGCCATTTATCTAAATCAAACATTTTTTAAATATCAATTACTAACAATACTCATTTCTTCAAGCCATTTTTTCCTGTCACCGTTTGAGATACTTTTTTCAATAATTCCATCATTCAGTTTTATTACCCTGTCTGTCATTGCTGCTATATCGCGTTCATGGGTAACAATTAAAATAGTGATTCCCGTTGCATTTATTTCTTTTAATAATTTCATTACTTCAATTGAAGTTTTAGAATCCAGGGCGCCGGTAGGTTCGTCTGCAAGAATTACTTTTGGTTCTGAAATTAAAGCTCTGGCAATTGCCAGTCTTTGCTTTTGCCCACCTGATAATTCATTAGGTAAATGATCTGCCCAATCCAGCAAGTCTAATTTTTCTAAATATTTTAATGCAATTTTATTTCTTTTTCGTCTCCCAACTCCTTTATAATATAATGGTAATGCAACATTTTCCATTGCATTTTTAAACGAGATCAAGTTGAATGACTGAAAAATAAAACCCAGCATTTCGTTGCGATAATGTGCTGCTTTGGTTTCATTCATATCTTTAATCAGGGTGCCATTCAAATAATATTCTCCTTTATCATAATTATCTAAGATTCCGATTAAATTCAACAGGGTTGATTTACCTGATCCTGATGGCCCCATAATTGAAATAAGTTCGCCTTTTTGAACTTCCAGATCAATTCCCTTTAAAACATGTAATTTGTTACTTCCGGTTACATATGTTTTATTGATGTTTTTTAATGTTAACATAAGTGAAAATAAATATAGTTAAATTTGATGAAGGGTGCAATTTAGTTATAACGAATAATAAAATTGACAATTGTATTTTGTTAGCTATTTTCATGCCAATTTGCTTTTCTTTTTGTTAATCAGTGTTTTGGAAATATTATTTGTTTTTCAAAAACAGATTTTATGTACGCTTCCTATACATAATGTGTGCGTTATCGTTCAATGACTTTGATTATTTATTGATTAGACAGAAATATTAAACAAAAAGTTACAATGCTGAGAAATCTTATGTAATAAAAAAAGCCCCACCGAAGCGGGGCTAAAGTACTTTTTGTACTACGGCATTTAGCCTTATTGTGATAAGATTTAAAATGGATTATAAATCACAGAACAAATATACAAAATAATTTCTAAAAGTCAAGTAATCTTTTTTAATAAAGCAAAAATATTTATAAAATAGCTGTGTAATAACATGTTAAATTATTATATTTGTGGAAAACAAATAAATTATAAGGCTATGAGTAAAATATTAGGATTAGACCTCGGAACTAACAGCATTGGTTGGGCTGTGGTTGATGATGAAAACAATGAAATTCTTGGAACCGGAGTTAGAATTTTTCAAGAAGGTGTTGTAGATAAAGGAACCGCTAAAGAAATGTCAAAAAATGCAACACGAAGGGATGCGCGACAAGCTCGCAGACAAAATTTCAGAATCGTAATGCGAAAAAAAATTCTAAAAAGAGAAATACGCAAATACGGAATGTGTCCGATTAATGACGATAATTTGAAAGAATGGTTCAAAATAAACCCTTATGAATTAAGGGCAAAAGCAATTAACGAAAAAATTGAACTTCTTGAACTTGGCAGAATATTTTATCATCTCGCACAACATCGTGGTTTTAAAAGTAACCGAATAGCAGGTGCAAAAGATACTACCTTAGATAAAGGCAAAAAAGAAAGCGGAACAATAGGTATTACAGAAACAAAAAGTAAAATACAAGAAGCTCAAACACTTGGAAATTATCTGTATTCAATAAGTTATAAAGATGGTGAAAAATACAATACTCATTTTGACGAAGATGCTAAGGAATTGCGTGTTCGAAATCGTTATACTACACGCGAAATGTATGAGGATGAATTTAAAAAAATCTGGAATGAGCAAAAACAATATTATCCGACAATATTAACGGATGAACTTTTTAAAAAATTAGGATACAACAATGAAAGCGGAAAAGATGATGGCATTATTTTCTATCAGCGACCTTTACGTTCACAAAAATCATTACTCGTTAAATGTACTTTTGAAAACTATCCGTTTTTTGACAAAATTGAAAATAAATGGATAATAATTGGGAAAACTCCTTGTCCAATTTCTCATCCAATATTTGAAGAACGCAGAGCTTGGGAATTTGTAAATACTATTGAATATAACGAAAAGCATAAATTATCACTGCAACAAAAACAAATTTTAATTAATTTAATTAGTTCAAAAGACCAAAGATTTAATTTTTCTGAAATAAAAAAAGCATTATCAATGCCTGATGCAAAGTTTAATTACGAAGACAATC
>Ga0075120_10001101_pt1 | contig 21740 bp, 19 predicted proteins | sample AntAceMetag02UKL_FD_69792 | JGI IMG/M metagenome (GOLD analysis project Ga0075120, IMG submission 69792) | Saline lake microbial communities from Ace Lake, Antarctica - Antarctic Ace Lake Metagenome 02UKL | ecosystem: Environmental > Aquatic > Non-marine Saline and Alkaline > Saline | place...
TCAGGATTGACTTCGCCGTCAAAATGATGGGCCGAACAGGCAGTTTCGCATTGCCGGCATCCGGTGCATTTTTTATGATCTATTACTATCTTTTTCATATCGTCCCCTTGCGTCTGTGCGGGTTTGATTTTGGTCGCATTCGCAAAAAGTCCGGATACTGCGTTGTGCAGCATCCTCAGTCATTGCGACGTACAATATGTACGCCTCATTCCTTCGGATTTGCACGCCTTGTCTACGGGCTTTTTGCGAGCGCGACTGGTCATCCGGTTGTTCCCCAGCCTCTTATTTTTTCTTCAACCACCGGCTATCGGTGGAAAGATTGCAACAATATCTCCGTTTTTAATTTCAAGCGCGTTAACTTCATCGCACTGCTTGTGGGAAATACCGTTAATTACGATTATCTTATCTTCTTTAATTGGCATGCTGATTTTGTTCAGTATATCAATAAATCGTGTTCCTGGTTCTACCTGCATGCGTGAGCGGCCGTCCACCTGCTCGGGCGGGCCGTATTTTTTAAACATCATGAAAAGCTTTAGTTCAATTTCCATGGCTGTATACAGATCCTTTTTAACGCTTAGTTCTGCAGGCCCAGGCGTTTAAGCAGTTCAGGCTTGGGAACGCCGTTTTCATCCCATTCACGCAGTTCATAATATTCAGGCAGCATATCTTCTAAACGACAGACCTGTCCCTTGGGACCGCCTTCGGTCAGGGGCTCCTCAAGCAGCCGTTTAGGTAGTGTGTCATCGTCGCGGGTGAAACCGGCCTTCAGATTAAAAAGTTTTTCAAGGTTCCAGATTCGCTCGCCTGCAACCTTTACTTCGTGTACGGTATAGTCAAAGCCAGTCGCGCCTTTGATCATGGCCTGCATATCATCAAAGCCAAATCCGGGGGTCAGCATCACAAACATGCACAGGCCTGATGAATCAACCAGGGCTGTTAGATCCTGAAATACTTTAACCGTCGCTGCCTTGCCTTCGGTAACGAGCGGGTCAAGTTTTTCGTGTACGCCCAGCACCTCATTGGCAATGGTATAGCCGCGCACATGGCAGGCTCCGCGGTTTGAGGTTGCATAGGTCAGGCCCATGCCCTGCACTCCGCGCGGATCATAGGCGGGAATTTCCTGCTTCTTAACGTCCATGCTCAGTTCGGCATGACCGAAGTGGTCGGCCAGCACCCAGGCACCGTGCATGGCGATTTTACCCAGACCTTCGCCCTTGCCCATCAGTTCAATCAAATCGACCAGCGCATCGGTGTTGCCGAACGACAGGTCCATACCGGCTTCTTCCTTAGAAAGATAGCCTTTTTCGTACAGCTCCATGGCGGTTGCGACCGTGCAGGCCGCTGAAATGGCGTCTAGACCGTAGAAGTTGCACAGGTAATTGGCCTTGGCAATCGGGGCCAGATCGTCAATACCGCAGTTAGCCCCCATCAGTCCAACGGTCTCATATTCGGGGCCTTCTCCTTGACTTGCGTATTTGCCCTCGTCAATTACGGTCATGCGCGCGCAGGCAATTGAGCAGGCAAAACAGCCCTTGTTGCGGGTCATGATGTTTTCAGCAATACTTTCGCCGCTGATTTTACTTGCGTTTGCAAACGTACCTTTTTGAAAATTATTGGTGGGCAGAATGCCGCATTCATTGATAATGTTGACCAGGATGGCGGTGCCGTAGGTAGGCAGGCCCTGAGAGGTAACCGGGCCGCTGGCCAGTTTCTGCATGGAGTTTTTGACGGCGGTTTTGAATTCCGGAAAGTTGGCTACCTGAACACCCAGGGTGCCGCGCACCACAATGGCTTTGAGTTTTTTTGAGCCCATGACCGCGCCGATTCCGGACCTGCCGGCAGCACGGTGCGTATCATTAATAATACAGGCAAGTTTAGCCAGATTTTCGCCTGCCGGGCCGATACAGGCAATTTTGGTCGCCTTGGCTTCCCATTCATCTTCAATTGTATCGCGAATCGCCTCTTCGGTCATATCTGCGGTTTTGCCCCACAGATCATCGGCCGGTTTCAGTTTAACTTTGCCATCTTTGATCCAGAGTGCAACCGGTTTTTCGGATGCGCCCTCGAAGATAATACCGTTAAAGCCGGAATAGCGTAGCTCGGCCGGGAAATACCCGCCGGAATTTGAACTGGCGATCGCGCCGGTCAGGGGCGACTTGGTAATTACCATATAGCGCGCGCTTGCCGGGGCACCGGTTGCGGTCAGGGGTCCGGTAAGCATAATCAGCTTATTTTCCGGGCTCAGGGCATCGATTGTGGGGTCAATTTCATCGCAGAGTATTTTCGTTCCAAGCCCTCTGCCGCCGATATAATCTCGCGCAAGTTGCGGATCGATATCTTCCACTGCCCAGGTTCCCCGGGTCAGATCAACTCGCAACAGCTTGCCAGGCCAACTATTCATACCTGTGTTCCTCCATATTGTGAAAATGACTCAACGTTCGCGAGAAACCGGATTGGTCGACCAAAGCGGCTTCAGCGCATGTTTGTATTTCTTTGCGGTTGTCCTTTTTGTGCATATGGACTTCCTAGTTATTCAGTTATCATTATTCATTCAAGTGTTTAAATAAAAGGATAGTCATCTTAAGATAATACCAACGAAAAAGTCAAGTATTTTTGGTATGGAGCAGGTTGCAAATCGACGGTGTCATGAACAAAAATTTCTTCGCACAGGCACAAGAAATTGAATTTTACACGTAGGCCTTGTTCGTGCTATCTTTTTATAGATACTATATTAATCAGCGGACAGATACTGGTGTACCGCGCTCTTATGAAAGGTTCCGAGCATGCGTTGTCTTTATTTTGACTGTTTCAGCGGTATCAGTGGCGATATGATTCTTGCTGCCCTGATTGATCTGGGCGTGCCCAGACGGCATCTGGTTTCTGAACTGAACAAGCTTTCTTTGAGTAATTATCGCCTTGAGATCCGTACGGCCATGCGTCACGGCATATCCGGCAAGAGCCTGCGGGTTATAATCGCTCCTGAAAAGAAAAGCGCGTGTCATCACCATCATCATCGCACGTTTGTTGATATTGAAAAGATGGTTAGCCGTAGCAAACTCAGCGCAGACGTGAAAGAGCGCAGCATTGCTGTTTTTGAGCGTCTGGCGAAGGCCGAAGCGGCAGTGCATCACAAAAAGCCCTCAGAGGTTCATTTTCATGAAGTCGGCGCGGTTGACTCCATTATCGACATTGTTGGAACAATGATTGCCCTGGAGTACATTGACGCAGAGCAGATATATGCTTCATCCATTGCGCTTGGTAGTGGCTTTGTCACCTGTGAGCACGGCACCCTGCCGGTGCCGGTACCGGCAACGGTCCGGTTGCTTAAGGGCATACCGGTGTATGCTAGCGGTATTCGCTCTGAACTTGTGACTCCCACGGGCGCGGCCCTGATCAGCAGTCTTGCGGCCAGATTTGGAGCTATGCCTGCAATGTGCATGCAGGCTGTCGGCTACGGAGCCGGCTGCCGGGAGCATGAAACCATACCCAATATGCTGCGTATTATACAGGGTGAGCTGCAGGCATCTGTTGTTCAGGACAGCGTTTTTGTGCTTGAGGCCACCATTGATGATATGTCGCCTGAATGGGCCGGATTTGCAATGGAAAAATTGCTGGAGGCCGGGGCGCTTGATGTCGCCTTTATACCGGCGCAGATGAAGAAAAACAGGCCCGGATTGCTGCTTAGCGTTGTCAGCCGGCCTGAGGATCGTCAGCTTCTGAGCGCAGCCATGCTGGAGCATACCACCACGGCGGGCGTTCGCATGCAGCCGGCTGAGCGCACGACCCTTGCACGAAAAGCAGTTTCGGTCAAAACCCGCTTTGGCACGCTGCGCGCAAAGGCTTTGCACGGCGCTCGGGGACAGCAGCTTGTGCCTGAGTATGAAGCCTGCGCGCAGCTTGCACGAAAAAAAGGTCTGCCTCTGCGTGAAATCTATGAAGCCTTTTATGCTGCAGCTCAGGGTGCCGATAATAATTGATACACGCAGTCGTCAATCAAGCATTTACTTTTGGCATTATTCATATTAGGGTAGCACCACAAAACTGAGCGAATTTTGAGAGGCCCTATGAAGCTGTCTGTTGTGATTCCGGTATATAATGAAAAAAATACCCTGCAGGCTTTGTTGCAGCGTGTCAGGAAGGTCCCGTTTGATAAGGAGATTATCCTGATTGATGACTGCTCAATCGATGGCACACGCGATCTTTTGAAGCAGCTGCAGCAGTCAGAACCTGATTTAAAAATAATTTTTCATGAACACAATCAGGGTAAAGGCGCGGCTTTGAGCACGGGCTTTAAAAATGTCTCGGGTGATATCGTCATCATTCAGGACGCCGACCTGGAATATAATCCGGAGGAGTATCCTCAACTTTTGGCCCCTATTCTTGACGGCCGGGCTGATGTTGTCTACGGTTCGCGCTTTCTTGGCAGCGTGCAGCGTGTGCATCTCTACTGGCATTATGTTGGCAATAAATTTTTTACCCTGTTGTCCAACATTTTCACCAACATCAACCTGACCGATATGGAAACCTGCTATAAGGTCTTCAAAACATCTCTGCTGGAGCGCTTCTCAATCCGTTCACGTCGTTTCGGTATTGAGCCTGAGATTACGGCAAAGTTTGCCAAAATGAAGTGTAAAATTTATGAGGTGCCGATTTCATACAGCGGTCGGGATTATTCCGAGGGTAAAAAAATAAGCTGGAAAGACGGAGTTGCGGCAGTCTACTGGATCCTCTATTACAACCTTCGCCGTAGCCTTCATTAGCGGGCTTTCCAAAAAACCTCCATCTGCGGCGTTATGCTCGCTACTCGTCATTGCAGCGTATAAAAAATACGCTTCACTTCTCATAGCTTCGCGTGTCTTGCACCGGAACATTTTTTGAAAAGCCTGTAGAGACAATCTTTAACAGCCTGAAGGTCCGTTGCTTTTAGTCTGTTTTCAGTGCGTGTGAATTCCCCGCCCCTTGATGACTTCATAGGTTGCTGGAATGCGGCCTTCCGATCCATAGCGTAGTTCATAGAGCTCAACCATACGGCGCCATATTCGCCTGACTCCCAGAGTTCGATTCCGCCGTGGTGAAGCATTTTTGGCACCCATACCTTTAATTGAGCGAACCAAATCAGCTACGCTGTCATAGTATTCGATAATTTTTTCTGACTCGGTTGCTATGTGGGTAAACCCGCCGGCATGCAGGGCCTGTTCAGTTGCGGCATGCGTGAGGGAAATCACAAGAGCGTCGCCCTGATCGTACCCGGTTTCAGCGCAGGCCTGGTGGTAGCAGGATCGTAGCTCATGAAAAGTATCCGCTCCAAATGCTGAGAAAAAAAATGTGCCGCCGGGGCGCAGGATACGCGCGATTTCGCGCATGGCCTGATCCAGACTGTTGAGCCATTGCAGGGTAAAGCTTGAGGCCGCAAGATTAAATGAGTCCGCACGCAGGGGTAGATTTTCAGCATCGGCGGCAAAAAGTTGCAGCCTGCCCGAAGTTGTTTTTTGTCTGGCTCGTTGCAACATGTTTTCAGCCAGATCACAGCCGTGTACCCGGGCTCCTGGAAACATCCTCGCAAGCCGTATGCTTAAATTAGCCGTGCCGATGCCGATATCCAGAATCCGCTCCGGCTGTATGTGTGCACAGCCGGAAAAGTCGAGCAGGCTTTCAAGCAGGCGTTTTTGCAACCCGGCATTGTCATCATAGGTTGCTGCGCCGACATTAAAGGATTTTTTTACAAAGGTTTTGTCAATCATAGTTCTTGTTGTGTTGGTAAAAATTGTCAGCCAGAAAATTCAGCACTGCTTTTACAACGCTTTCGCGACGGGTAATGAATGGCATGTGTCCGGTATCCGGCAGCATGAGCATCTGTGCGTTGGGTATGGTGTTGTACAGGTAGTGTCCGCCGCCGTTGAGGCAGATTTTATCGCGCTTGCCATGCACGATGAGCGTCGGGGCGGTTATGTGCGTTACGGCAGCGCGCAGGTCTTCAGCCTGCAGGCATGCAAGCGTGGAGAGTGCGGCTTTGCTGTCAGGGCAGAGCGTACTATCCATTGCCGTACGGTAGGCTGCATCGTCGCTGTAGCGTTCATGTTCCTCCGCAGTGCACAGCAGGCCCATAAAGGTACGCAGTCCGCGCTGATAGTCACGCTGTACCTGTTTGAACAGGTGCTTGACAATCATGGGCGCAAGGCCGCTTTCATAATTGTCGCGCTGAATCAGGCTGGGGTTCCCGCTGACAAGCACCAGCGCGCCTGTGCTTTTATAATCCTGGGCGAACATTTTTAAAATTATTGAGGCGCCCATGGACCATCCCAGCAGCGCGGCATTGCGTAGGTTTAGGTGCTTAAGCACGGCGGCTACATCCCGGGCATACTGTTCAAACGTATGGGGCCCTTCCATTGCGCGCGAAGCACCATGCCCGCGCAGGTCGATCTCGACCACCATGCACTGTTTGGCCAACTGATCGCTGAATCCCTGCCAGACTTGCGCATGCATGGCCCAGCCGTGAATCAGCACCAGTGGTTTGCCGTTGCCTTTGATGTGATAGTTTATTAAATCTGCCATGTAGGTATGTGTCCTGCCGTCCGGTTGAAAGGACGCGAGAGTTTAGTTGATGAGTTTAAAGGTACGGCCTGTTTTTTTTAGCGCTGTGACAACCTGTTCCAGTTGCTGCCGGGTGTGAAGCGCTGTTACGGTCAGGCGCAGCCGGGCCGCACCTTTTGGTACGGTCGGCGGCCGAATGGCCTGCAGGAAAATTCCCTGCTCCATAAGGTCGGCGGTCATGGCAACCGCGGTGGAGGCTTCCCCGGTCATAATCGGGATAATCTGGGCTTGGCTGCTGCCAAGATCAAAGCCGAGCGAGTGCAGCTCGCGGTGCATAAAGTCCGTGTTTTCCTGTAGTCGATTACGCAGGCCGGGTTCCCGTTTAACAATGTCAAGCGCTGCCAGGGCAGCAGCCACGTTCGTGGGCGGCATGGCTGTTGTAAAGATAAAGCTGCGCGCGCGGTTTACAAGATAGTCGATTAGCACGCGCGATCCGGCGACAAAGGCTCCGAAACAGCCAAGGGCCTTACCCAGGGTGCCCATCACAATCAACCGGTCGTAATTCTTAAGGCCGAAGTGCGCGATGGTGCCGCGCCCGTTGGGTCCCAGCACCCCGGTGCCGTGGGCGTCGTCAACGATCAAAACCGCATCATGGGTCCGTGCCAACTCCAGAAGGCGTGGCAGGGGGGCAATGTCGCCGTCCATGCTGAAAAGCCCATCGGTTACGATGATACGCCGGCGACAGCTTGCAGCCTGTTGTAGCTGAGCTTCAAGATTTGCCAAATCTACATGAGGGTATACGCTCACTTTGGCTCGGCTTAGGCGGCAGCCGTCAATGATGCTTGCATGGTTAAGCTCATCGCTGAAGATTATATCATCTTTTCCTGTTAGGGCGCTTAAAAGACCAATGTTGGCCATGTAGCCGGTTGAGAAAACCAGAGAGGCCTGCGTTTGCTTAAAGTCGGCCAGACGTTTTTCCAGCGTATCGAAAAGAGTGCTGCTTCCGCTGATCAATCGAGCTGATCCGCTGCCGGCTCCCCATTGTTCTGCGGCCTGGACCCCGCAGCTAATCAGCTGTGGATGCTGGCTCAGGCCGAGATAATCATTTGAGGCCATTAGCAGCAATTCGCGGCCGTCGATTCGGATATGGGTGGCACTGCGTGCCTCTACTCCCGGCACTTTTCGGAGGAGACCAGCTTCTTTCAGGGATTGTAGTTCTTTGTCTAGATCAAACATCATAACAGGATAAGAAAGCAGTTGCCGGATGTCAACATAGATTGTTGTCGATAACATCGCAGGGGGTTGTTATTTCTATAAAAATAAGCTTGTAAACGGATATTTTTCAGGCCAGTCGTCAAATCTATGGCTTGATTTGACGAAAATGTTTTGGTAGCTTTGCGGGTTTGGTGTGCATATTAATTAGATTGATTGTGGTTTTTGGATAATATTGCCCGATCCTGATTGTCTACATCGTGCGCCTACAGTAATCCTGACATACAATCGCCCCCTGTTTTAAAGTCTGCCCATCTCAAAGCAAATTCCTAGCAACTGCTGGTCGTACTCGATCTGTATTGCAAAATTTTGTTACAATCTAGGCAAGGCCGAGCCCCTCTTGGTTAATAAACATTTTTGCTTTTGCTGTATTTACAATTGTACCGTTGATTTCCATTACTGCTTCAGTATATATGACCGCACAGTTTGCCCGGGTTCTCCGGTTCTGAACATGTGCGCATATTTTGATTTGTTTGTTTACCGGCACCGGTTTTTTATACCGGATCGTGAGTTCGGCCGTCATGCAATCAAGACCAATGCTTTTACAGGCATACACCATAGCATCGTCAAGCATGGATGCGATAATACCGCCGTGGACAAATCCGGCCCATCCGCAATAGTCATCGGATAGTACTGCTTCACACGTTGCACTTTGGTTATTTCCATCAAGGCTGAAATCCAGTTTTAGGCCAACAGCACTTTTAGTACCGCATACAAAACAATGCCCATCCCCCATTTTTTTCAAAAGCACTCGTTTCATTCCGGCTTTTTTCGTCAAACTCACATTACCATCGTTCTCTGCTGATCAGGACTTCACTGCCGACTCATTCGGGCACCACACTGGGGACATGTTATCTGGGAACAGGGCTGTCCCGCCTGGTGCGGTGCGGTTGCACCGCAGCTTAGACAAACACAGTTGCCCTGTGGTCCCGCTCCGGGCCGATTGCCGCCTTGACCTCCACCGCCCCGGCCGCCGCCACCACCCTGACCTCTACCTGTTCCTGACCCTCCCGGGCCTGTTCCATCTTTACCTGGCATAATCGCTATCTCCTTTTTGTAAATACAGTAATCTCAATGCTATTACTTACCCGCAGCAACGAACCGCACATCAGACCTGGCCAATGTGCTATCCGTTGTTTTGCAGAGAAGTCCTTTGCCGAATAGATCACAAAATCTATTCTGACGGGCTTGCCTGAGCACTCAACTCATCAATCCTTTTGCGAATTTGATTGAGTTCCTGCTCAAGTGAAACGGCCTGGTTTTTAAGAAATTCCGCCTCCTGTTGCGGGGTACCCTCGGCATAGGGGGCATAGGTACCATAACCGGGTGCGGAAAACCCCGGTCCGGACTGGCCGCGACCTCCACCCCAGGCACGGCCTCTACCGCCGCCCCATGGCGCTCCACCGCGTCCGGCGCCACGATTCATATTGCTTCCGACTCCATACGCTGTTCCTGCTCCCGGAGTGCAAAACCCTCTGCCGCCGCCTGTCATTGGCCCCATTCCTTGAGGGCCCATTCCATTAAATCCTGGCATAACGTTCTCCTTTCATGTTACTGGTTCACACTACAAACATTCTGTTCCGTGCTACTCACAGCACCCGAAACAGGCAAACTTGTTTAATAAAACACGCCGCGTGTCAAATCGCGCTCCTGAATTGCAAATTATCAGCCAATGCCCGCAGTTTGTGCGGGCGTTGCCATAGGTCGATAGTAGACATTCCCCTGTATGCGGTACGGCTCAAGCCTGCCGCCCGACACAAGTTCTTCCAGATATTTTACGACTTCATTTTTATGCATCCCCAAACCCGCACCAATATCATCGGCCGTACAGGGACGCCGTTGCAGTAACTGTAGAATGTTTTCCCGCCCGACACAAAACTCCGTAACATACTGAACGCCGCGATAATCCGCTATTACTTCCGCTGGCGGGTCAAATTGAGCCGCTAGCTCATGCAGACGATTTGGCGTAACAGTAACAGCATAGTCTTCAGCCGGCGGCCGGGTTGCCGTATTGAGCTGAACCTTATCCGGCTTGATTTTTTTAACGCAGGCGGCCAATTTGGTTACTTCGGATTGAATCGCGGAGTATCCGGCCAGCAGCAGTATTTCCAGCCAGTAGGCTCCCGCGTATTCTTGTCTGAACGCTATGAGCCCCTCAAGCATTTGCTCAAAGTCTATGGCAGTAGTGGGTCGGTTAACAATTTTGAACAGGGTCTCATCGCCGGCATCAAGCGACGGAATAACCAGATTGGCATCGGTAAGCGCCTCGCGAACAGTTTTTTGCCCTAACAGCGCGCCATTGGTTAAAACGGCAACGGGGATATCGGTCATTGAGCGGATACGTTCAATCAGTTCACCGATTCGGCTATACAACGTCGGCTCCCCGGAACCACCAAGAGTGATATAATCCGGTTTGGTTACCAGTTTTTCCTGCAGCTCAGCTACCACCGCCTCCAGGGGCACCCATTCCTTGCGCAGCGCGGTTTTGTTCGTCGTGCGACCAAGTTGACAATACAGACAGTCATAGGGGCAGGTCTTCATCGGTATCAGATCAATTCCCAGCGACCGTCCCAGCCGTCGAGAAGGCACAGGACCAAAAATATAGCGTTTTTTATTCATCGGATCACCCATTAATGGTTTTTTTTCGCATGGTATCTCTCTACCGCAGCAGGGCTTGTCGAAGCCACAACCCGGTGCGGAACCTGGATAGTCAAGTCATTGGCATAATACCCAACACCCCGCGCCCTTAGGAATAAAACCACTGACACCGCTTATCCGGCGGCGCATAGGTCCGCCGCAGTGTTCACACACCGAAACAGGAGCAGCACTCATTTTCTGAGATAGTTCGAAACGCCGTCCGCAACCGTCACATTGATATTCATACGTTGGCATGTGTATCCTCCCGCATAAGAGCAGTAACAATAGTCGTCGGTAGTGCGGCAACCATCCGGTCCGGAGTTATGCCGCCGTATTGTCGCGATTCCGGACAGCCCAGAGAAAAAACAATCTTACGGTCACTGTAAGCACTTGCAACAGCACTACAGACTGCCATAAATCCACTCATGCTAACTGCAAGACACCTCCCGTATACCTGCTGCCACTGACGCAGCAGCTTCATGGCCGGCCCCGGCTGAAGATAACTGACGCAAACTTCGGATCCGGTAATCCGGCCAAGCTTGATTGATATGATTGCTTTTTTTGTCCGCGGAGATTCGGAAATTATCCGCCGAATACGATTATCTTCGATGCCGGTCTCCCGGGTAATATGCAGAGCTAATCGATCATCATTATCTACACAACCCAGACTGCGCAATGCCCCGAGACACTCTATATCCTCGCATGACAAAGTAAGGTCCTCCTTAAATGAATGTGCAATGGCCCCGCAAAAGCGAAACGTATTACCCGTCACCACGCTGGGTTGACTGGAGAAACGAACACCCGTCCACCTTTCTCCAGTTATTGCCTCTAAATAATTTAACTCTTTCATTGCTAACTCCGCATGTATCCGCACGTATAGTTTCGCTATAAATTTTTAAATCCCGTTGTAATTCAATGTTTGTTTCTTGCCGCGGCGTTTTCGATGCCGATGCCAACGGTCATTGCTACCCGGCAAACGAAAATTGCTATTTTCAAGGGTGCCCTGTAAAAAAGCCTTGAGTACCTCCTCCACCGGGCCGCACACATTAGCATAAACCCCCACACCGGCTGAGAGCAACAAGACCAGCAATGACTCTGATATGGCGCCACATATAACCTGCCCGGCGCCAAACTGCAAAATATGCTGGGTCCGATTAAAGGCATCACCATCATGCAACCCCGTTTTAGTACGCCGTGTTTCCTGCTTATTCTCGACATCGACAAGCAGTAAATTTTGGGCAACATCAAAAACCGGCGACACGCGACCGTGCCAATAGGGAATTGCGATCTTCATGCTATCTAATTGCTGCAATGAATATGCCATATATCAAATATATTTTAGCTAGCTGTATTTACTTGTATTTTCATATCTGAATACACGAATACCTGTTGACTACATATGCATTTTGCAAGTCTATAATTTTATTATTATTGCACTTTGCATGGTTGTATGGTAAATAGGTAGGTAGGTTTTTAGCAATAGTAAAACGAATTGCAGGGGAACAACAAGCATCATGGATCAACAATATATAATTCTGAACTCTATCAACGAGGGGGTCTTTACGGTTAATACCGACTGGCGTATTACTGCTTTTAACCGTGCGGCTGAAAGGCTTACCGGTATTAAAAGGGCGGATGCAATCGGTCGCCCCTGTCATGAAGTGTTTCGGGCCAGCATTTGTGAAACGGCCTGCGCGCTTCGAAAAACAATGAAAACAGGTAAACCGATCGTGAATGCCATGGCGTATAGTATTAACAAGGCCGGCAAACGGACTCCGATCAGAATTTCCACCGCCTTGCTTCAAAACAGTAGCGGTGCAATTATCGGTGGTGTCGAGACGTTCCAGGACCTTTCCCAAGTTGAGCAGCTTCGCAAGGAGCTGGAATCACGCTACACGTTTGAAGACATTATCGGGCGCAGCCCTGTTATGCTGGACCTATTCCAGATAGTGCCCCAAATTGCCGAAAGCAGCAGTACTGTTCTTATCGAAGGCGCCAGCGGAACCGGTAAAGAGCTTTTCGCCCGGGCAATACATAACCGCTCCCCTCGTAGGGACCATCCGTTTGTTGCTGTCAATTGTGCTGCTTTGCCGGATACGCTGCTGGAATCAGAACTGTTCGGCTATAAAACCGGAGCATTTACCGGCGCTCAAAAAGATAAGCCCGGCCGATTTGCCCTGGCCGACGGCGGTACTATTTTTCTTGATGAAATCGGCGATATATCGCCGGCAATGCAGATCGGTCTGCTGCGGGTCTTGCAGGAACGCTGTATTGAACCCCTGGGTTCGGTAAAATCGGTTAAGGTGGACGTGCGGATTGTGGCGGCCACCAACAGGACTCTGGCTAAACAGGTGAAGACCGGAAAATTCCGCCAGGATCTGTTTTATCGAATTCGGGTCATTCACCTGAAGCTTCCCGAGCTCCGGCAGCGTCGGGAAGACATCCCGCTCTTGGTACATCACCTGATTGCCAAGTTCAACCATATTCAAAATAAAAATATTGCCGGAATTTCAGAAGAAGTCATGGCCCGGTTGATGGAACACAACTACCCGGGCAATGTCCGGGAGCTTGAAAACATTATTGAGCAAGCCTTTGTGCTGTGCCGCAGCGGGCTGATAGAATTGCACCATTTGCCTCCGGAGCTTCGCCCCGCAGGCTCTGCTCTGGCAAACGAGACCGGCGCTCCACTGACGCTCAAATCAATGGAGCGGCTCCTGATTTCCGAAGCGCTTGTCCGACATAATGGTAACCGCATGCGCGCCGCACAATCACTGGGCATAGACAGCAGTACTCTGTATAGAAAAACAAAGTCTTTTAACATCGAAATCCCGCCAAAGGATGGACGCAGCCGCAGAAGAAACACGCGGCCGGAAAGGTAGGTACTGTGGAACTACAGCTTGGATGCTATCCCTGTTTAATAACTCAGGCACTGAAAATAGCACAACTCATCGAACTGAATCCCTCCCAGACAAAGGTGGCAGTTGAGCATGTATTGCAATTGCTGCTTGCCGATCATACCAATCAAACGGCCCCGCATATCGCCGCGGGGTTGTATCAGTTTATACGCACTGAATTTTTTAGAGAGGATGCCTGCTTTGATCCCTATCGCGAGTTAAAAAGGGCTACCAACAAAAAGGCGCTTGGTTATCTGGAGCACCTTTGCGGCCTGGTCGAGCGCTCGGCCGCACCGCTTGAGACCGCGGTTAAAGTTGCGGCAGCGGGTAATATAATCGATTTCGGTGCCAAAGCACACGGCGACATTGACATCGATTATGAAATAAAAAATATTGACGGCCTTACCTTTCAAGTTTTTGATTTTGGTGATTTAAAGCAATCTCTGCAAACGGCAAAAACGCTCCTTTATCTGGGTGATAATGCCGGAGAGATTGTCTTTGATCAGGTTTTCATTGCTGAAATTAAAAAAGAGTATCCGGCAATTGCTATTACTTTTGCTGTACGAGATAAACCGATCCTGAATGATGTTACTCTTGAAGACGCAGCGTTTACCGGTATGGACGCTCTTGCCACAGTGATTTCAAGCGGCAGTATCTATCCGGGTACGGTATTGCCTGAAACCAGCCCTGCATTTCAGCGCTTGTTTCATTCAGCGGATAGTATCATCGCCAAAGGGCAGGGAAATTATGAAACATTGAGTGATGAAGCAAAAAACAATCTCTATTTTTTGTTGCGCATAAAATGCGATGCCGTAGCGCAACAAATAAATGCCTGTCCCGGCTCCCTGGTGCTGTGGAAAAGAAAGTGCGCAGTATGCGGCTAGCAACCAGCCCACCCACTATAATTTTTTTGTTCCTGAAGCAGGGTGTGAGCCTTGTCGCATTCATCTTCATCGCTAAATTTAGCAATCTCTATGCGCTTGGCTGCATCGCACCAACCCTGCCTGCCTATATTCTGCGCCGACATTAATCTTGACACACAATTGCCCTCTGTTTTATAGTTTGCCCATCTCAAAGCAAATTCCTATCAACCTGACAACATCAACCAATCAACTTATGGCCGTTCCGGATTTTTGTCTTTGATATGCTTGCGGAGTGTATATAGAAATTACGGTTTCAATCGCCCAGATGAATGTTGTACAGGGTGAACCGGACAAAAATGTTGAGCGTGGTTGTACCATAATTACCGAGGCCCGCAAGCAGATTCCCATATTGCTTGACCGCAGACCCGATGTATATGAACTGTAAGGCATTGTTATGTACCAGCTAACAGCCCGTACCCGCCCTCGATTTAATCTCTATATATTTGCGGCGGTCTTATGTTTGGCCACTGTGTTGCTGCTTGCCTCCACAACGGATGAAATCGGCTGGACCTGTGATGAGGTTTATTATTTCTCTTCCGCTGAAAATATTACGCAGTGGTTTCAGGGGCTTGCCGGTACTATTAAAACGCCGGGGCTGTCTTATATATTGTCACAAGAAATCGTTGATGACTACTGGCTGTGGGACATAACGCACAATCCGCACCCGCCCTTGTATAAAATATTTTCAGCGCTAACGCTTGCTTTTTTTAAGGAGCGCCTGGGCAGTTTTGCAGCTTTCCGGTTGTCTTCCCAGATTCAGTGCGGTTTGCTGCTGGCGGTGTTGTTTGTCAGCCTTGCCGGCAGCCGGGGGCTTGCGGCCGGCCTGTGCGGCGCGGCTTGTCTTCTATTGATGCCGCGCCTGTTCGGGCATGCGCATTTAGGCACAACCGAGCTGCCCTTGATGACCCTGTGGTTTCTGTGCGTGTGCGCGTTTTGGCGCGGCCGCGAGCAGCCGATTTTTTCTATTTTATTGGCCATACTTTGGGGTATGGCCCTGGCAACAAAGTTTACGGCTGTGCTGATTATCGGGCCCCTGTTGTTGTGGGCGGTTCTTTACCGCGACCGAAGCAGCCTGCGCAATTTCATACTCATGCTGCTGGTGGGGCCATTGATCGCCATCGCGCTTAATCCGGGCTGGTGGTATGACCCGGTTGCGAAAATCAGCGCTTTTGTGACAACCAGCCTTACCCGCGATGAACATATTCCGATTCCGACCTTGTTTTTCGGTCAGGCCCTGCCGTTTCGCCCGCACTGGTCCTACGCACCGGTCATGACCGCACTGACCATCCCTCTCAGCACCCTGTTGTTGTTTTTGGTTGGCACGGGGCGCCTGGTGTTAAAAACAGAGCAGCGCTCTTATGACCTGCTGATGTTTATTACCATACCGGTACTTTTGCTGATTGTCATGTTGCCCGGCGCTCCCGTGCATGATGGGGTGCGGCAGTTTATTTATATTCTGCCGTTTATTGCCTACTGCGCCGGTACAGGGTTTGCCGCGCTTGCGGGCAGCCTGGCACGCCTCATATCCGGAACAGCACTTCGTGCGTGTATAACTGCTGCTTTGCTGGTGGCAGCCGTTGCGTATCCGGCTCTTGAAACGGCCCGCAGTCACCCTTTTGAGCTGTCCTACTACAACCGGTTAATCGGTGGTCTGCCCGGAGCCTACCAACGCGGCATGGAGGTGACTTATTGGTATGAATCGATCACTGACGATATGCTGACTGTTATCAATCGGGCAGTGCCCTCCGGTGCAAAGGTGAGTTCATTTCCCGCAGCTTCCCATTATTTCGAATTTCTGCAGCAGCAGGGTAAAATTCGAAGAGATATCAGTTTTATCATGCCCGACATCAAGGCAATTGTGAAACGCTCCGGCAAGAGGATCGTTTTTTCTACGCAGGAGCCTGATTATCTTGTGTTGGTTTTCAGGTTCGGTATGTTTAATGATTTCTATCACCGGATTGTCCGCAAAAGCACCCCTGTTTTTTTGGTGCAGCATGAGGGAGTGCCGTTGGCGGCCCTTTACCGCTGGAAGGATGTTCAGTTTTAGCAGGCTGCCCCAAAACGGCCAACTGCTGCGGTGCGCTCATCATTTGTCACTGCGGCGTACAGAAAGTACGCCTCGTTCCTCATGACATCGCGCGTCTTGCATCTAACTATTTTTGAACAGCCTGTATAAAGTAGGTTTTCAAATCATCAGATTGAAATTCGATTTACCGGGTTGTGTGAACGTAGGGCAAACATGGCGGGCGCGCAGAAGCGCGTCTCTCCAGAAAAGTTGTAGGGTGCGTCGTGCGCACCGCTAGCAAGGCATTTGATGTTTGAAAATTGGCTGCATGGTTGTGGTTGTTTTTTGTTGGTTGAATGAATGTGTGGCAAAACGTTATGGTGCGCACGGCGCACCCTACATCTTATTGTCACGTAAAGCGGGAAGGCCGAAAAAGCAAATAAATTAGTATGGTGTCCCCGGAATGCTGTCGTAGGATTTTTGGAGGGCCATGCTTCCGCATGGCCGCGTGTAATAAATCGGATTTAAATGCCCGGACGCGCCGAAGCGCGTCCCTTCAGGAGAGGCAATGGGGAATATCTATATGCAGAGAGTAGCATAGTTAATTGCTCTAAAGCGGGATTCGAAATGACAATACTCCCGGTTTGAGAACAAAAAAAATACTGTGCCCTAAAGAGCACAGTATTTTTGAAAGTCTGTTTTAAATTGTTTTAGTTGTGCCGGATCATTTAGGCACAACCTTTACTGCCTGCAAGCCTTTTTGTCCCTCTTCGACTTCAAAGGTTACCTCCTGGCCGTCGCTCAGACTCTTAAATCCGTCTGACTCGATTGCGCTGAAGTGCACAAACACGTCACCATGCTCCTCGCACTCGATGAAACCGAAACCCTTTTTGTCGTTAAACCATTTTACTTTTCCCTCTGGCATAATCAAATCTCCTAAAAGAAACAATAAAAATTGCGCTGTCCACCCCTTGTCGTAGCGCTTGTTGCTAAAAAGTATATATCTCCCGCAACAAAGTGCAATCTTTTTTTTAGTTCGCCTCGGCCGTGTTTTCGTGCAGGCCCTGCAGGTCGGCGATCACTTCAAAGAAGCTGTGGGCGTATGCCGTAACTTCCGCTTGAAGGGAATCTATATCGATCAACTGTATGCGTTCATGGTATTCCTTCAATTTTTCAAGTAACGTCAAAAGCGCACCCGGCTCATCACAGGTCAATCCGGTGAAGGTAATCGCCAGTTGTCCGCGATGTTCAGTTAGGTACGATTCAATTTTTTGGCGGGCAGCCGCAACGCTCAGGCCGTCAAATGCGCCCAGCAAGTCAACCACCAGCGTATGTCCTTCAACGGGTTGCGGTCGTGAAATAATACAGAAGTCGTTTGTTGCGGCTGCGGCATCGTTTTGCTGTTCTCCGACGCGGTATTCGGTGCGCAGCAGTTTTGGCTGCGAATAGCCGAGGTGGTTAAGTTTGAATTGCTCTACGCGTGCACATATCGGTACGATCGCTTTCAACAGAGCGTTTTTGAATCCGCCTGTGCCGGCCTGACTTTTGATATGCTGCTGAACATCGCTGAGCCACGCTGCAACTTCAGGGGTGGGTGCTGTCCTGATAGCGGTCGGGAATAGGGGCAGTGCCATAACGCATTCGCGGCGGTATTGTTCGGCCCGAGTGCGCAGCAGTTCATCCACGGAGTCCTTGTAGCGCAGGTAACCGTCCAACTGGCGTTCAACATAGCGCAGAACCGATGGGCCCAGTCGGCGGAATTCCTCGTCGTAGACATCCAGGATAAGTTTTTCCATAACGGGCTTGCTGATATTCGGATGTTTAAATGTGAGATGAAATCCGTCCCATTCCCGGTGGGGCACATCGAGCAGGCGGTCTTTTGCCAGCAGTCGGTCAAAAAACGGCGTGCTGCAGGCCGGGGTCATGATCAAAAACTGGCTCAGGCTGGGCTTGAGTGAAACAAGGTATTCAAAATCTTCCCAGACCATTTCCTCAGTGTGAAAATCATGTCCCAGAATGAGCGAAGCCAACGTGTTAATGCCGCGCTCGTGTAAACTACCGATAATTTTTTTGATGTCAAGTCCCCTGAGCTTGCTGTAGTCGGCCTTTTGGGATTCAACACCGATCCAGATCGCCTCTATACCCATGCGCACCAGATCATCAGGATCCCACAGGGAAATGCCCTTTGCGCTGGCAAAACAGGAAACTTTAATTGGATCCTGTGTGTCCTCCAGGACGCATTCCAGATACTCTTCGGCGCGTTTTTTCTGAATGAGAAAATCTTCCTCTATAATGCCGATCGGCAGCCGAGGATTTTTCAGTGTGCTGTGCACGCGGCGAATTTCGCGATGCAGGTCGCGACCGGTTTTCAAAAGCGGAATATGGCGTTTTTTGTGAAAGTGCGAGGTTGCGCAGAACTCACATCCGTGCGGACAGCCCAGCCCGGCCATAACCACTGCACCCTTCATGGCCGGAATACCCGCGATCGTACCGTGGGTGGGATACACAACATGCCGCAATTCACCGTCAGGCGATTCGCCAAGCAGGCGGCGGAAAAAGGCAACGCCCTCCTCTTTGCAAATATGGTCGCCGTAGGGTTCGCATGCCGGCAGCATGGTGCCATACCCGCCAAGCACTATTTTACTTGCGGGGGAAACTTCTCTGATAGCAGCATGCATCGCGCGCATTTTTTCAAAGGTGGCGATGACAAAATTCATGCCCACGTAGTCATAGCCTTTTTTGAGTTCGCGGCGGAACTGACGCATGGTCGGGTACTGCAGCACCGTTACCGGGGCCTGCAGGTTCTCGGCAATATATTCCAATCCGTAGGAAATATACTTAACACGCGGGCTGAAAATACCTTGGGCGCGGGTTACCTGCGCATGAAATAGTTCGGTCTGGATATGCTCGGTGCAGTCATCGGTGTTTACGCCGAAGGGCCCGCATACCGTGGTTAAAAGAATTTTTTTCATTACTAGCTGCTTTCATGAAAATATACGATTAACTAAACAGTGACAGCTGCGCTGCAGAGAGTATCTTTTTAAAAAGGCGGGCACTGTGGTTCGCAGGGTACTGACGTACGGAAACCCTTGACTATTTTTTTGCCAAGGGCTCTTGATCTCCGGATCGTTTTTTTCAGTCCCGCACTGACGTCCTTTGCGTCTGCGCATATTAAATTTATATAGAACATGGCGCAGCAGGTGTCAAGTATCTGATCCGGGCACGCCATGCCGCCCAGCGCATTGTTTTAAAGCCGCCTTGATGTTTTAACGCTTTTACGCTATTAGATTTTAAACAGGTTGTAAAAAAGGTGATAAAAGAGTTGCGAGGGAACTCGCTTATGGCAAAATTTTTTTACTAGGGCTGATATGATTTCACTGCACATTCCGGATCAATGGCGTTCATTTTTGCTGCGTATTGTTATGCCGACGATTTTGACCATCGTGCTGTTTGTGCTGGCACTTTTTATGATCATCATTCCGACCATTGAAAATAATAGCCTTGAGCGTAAGCGCGAGATGATTCGTGAGCTCACTAATGCTGCTTGGAATGTTCTGGCAAAATTCGAATACGATGAACAGATGGGTCTGTTGACCCGGCAGGAGGCCCAGCATCAGGCCATAGATCAGATTCGCAATTTGCATTATGGCGAACGGATGAAGGATTACTTCTGGATCAATGACATGCATCCCCGCATGGTGATCCATCCTTACCGCAGTGATTTGAATGGCAAAGATTTAAGCGATTATACCGATCCCAGCGGTAAAAAACTGTTTGTTGAAATGGTGGAGGTAGTGCGCCTTAAGGGGGCCGGATATGTTGAGTACCAGTGGCAGTGGAAGGATGATGAGACCAGGATCGTTCCCAAAATATCATATGTTAAAGGTTTTACGCCCTGGGGCTGGATTATCGGAACCGGAATCTACATCGAAGATGTTCGTGTAGAGATTGCCAAGATTACTAGCAGCATCATCCAGATCTCGCTGGTCATCTTGGGGATTGTCTCCGTCCTGCTTGCGACTATCATTTTCAGCACCTTTAACACCGAGCGCCGTCGTAGCCTTGCCGAGCAGGCACTGCGCGAATCAGAAGAAAAATACCGCATCCTTGTTGAGTCATCTTCTGAGGGTATGCTCATGGCCCTGGACGGAAAATATATGTATGCCAATCAGATGATTTCGAGTCTGCTGGGATATTCTCAGGCCGAGTTTGCGGGTATGCAGCCCCTGGAAATTTTCAGCGATGATCAACAAAATCCCGGAACTGCCTACGCCCGGGACCTGCTTGCAGGGAAAAAAGTTCCCGAGCAGTCCGAGGCCCGAATGGTTACTCGCGAGCAGGAGATCAAAGACGTTATTATTTCCGCATCGCAGATCATGATCGGGCAGCGTCAGGGCTTTATCATGGTTGTGACTGATATTACCACGCGCAAGCAGGCCGAAGGCGAGCTTGAGGCCAGTGAGTCCAAGTTCAGAACGTTGGCCAATAATGTGAATGTCGGCCTTTACCGGCGTACCGCGGGCAGCAAGCCGATTTTTATAGAAGTTAACCCTGCCATGGTTACGTTGTTCGGTTTTGAGTCTCGTGAAGAGCTTTTAGCCTGTTCGGTGAAGGATTGCTATCAGAATCCAGAGGAGATGCGCCGGCTTGGCGCGCTTGTTGAGAACGGGGCTCTTGAGCGCGAAATTGTTCGGCTGCGCCGTAAAGACGGTTCTATTTTTAGCGGATCAATTTGGGCTGTGGCCGTGCGCGATGAGCAGGGCAAGGTACAATATTTCGACGGTATTGTCGAAGATGTAACTGATTTGGTCGCCAGGGACGAAGAACGCGAACGGCTGCTTTCAGAAACTCAGTCCGCCCTGTTCTTTTTCGGGCAGTCGCTTGATACCCTACCGCAGAGTAGCATCGCGACCTGCACCGCAGACACAACCGTGCGGGATGCCTCCCGTCTGATGACCGATGGCAAGGATTGTGTGGTGGTGCTGCAGGACAATCAGCAGCCCGCAGGCATTATCACGAGTCGAGACCTATGCGTTCTGATGGCTGATGCCGGTACAGATCTTGAGCGTCCGGTTGCGCAGATCATGGCTAGCCCGGTTGTTACCGCTGAGCGCTCAGCTCGCATATTCGAGGTGGGCCTGCTGATGGAACAGCACCAGATTTCACATGTGCCCGTTGTTGATGACCAGGGAAAAATAACAGGCATTGTAACACATGCCATGATAACCCCGCTGCAGAAGTACTCTCCTGCAGTGTTGCTGCGCCGCATACAGCAGGCTGAAAACCCTGAAGCTATTATTTCGCAACGTACGACCCTTGCCTACCTGATCACTAATTTGATTCAAAGCGGCGCGCGGCCGGAATATATCAATAATTTAAGCGCGGTGGTTGCCGATACCCTGCTGAAGCGCCTTATCGAACTGGCTCTGCAGCAGCACGGGCTGCCCCCGGTTCGTTTCTGTTTTCTGGTGTTCGGTA